>VFQQ010000739.1_pt1 | contig 57253 bp, 107 predicted proteins | sample 3512341 | NCBI WGS metagenome assembly VFQQ01 (sample SAMN10412373, study PRJNA504923) | tailings metagenome | isolation source: Relicate 2 Philex TSF1 revegetated site | place: Philippines: Tuba, Benguet | collected 2017-08-29 | reverse complement strand
CCCACCGCACCATCCGCACTTCACTCACCCGCCGCATATTGGTCCAGCGACACGGCTTGCAGCACAATCAGCATGGTGACGAGTCCAGCAGAGGGTATGGCGGGTGCGCCCACCGCCGCCAGCGAGGCGGTGAAGGCAACCACCAGCAGCTCAGCGGGCCCCAGCCGCACGCCGTGCGCCTGCAACGTGACAGAGTGTGAAAAGTCGAAGTGAAGGCCACACAAGCTACAGCAGTACCCAGCCCGACGCCATGCGCCTGCAAAGCCAGGGGCGGGTGGCAGGGGACGTAGGAGGGTCAGCCATCGCATGCTGCTGGTTGGGCACGGCTCGGCCCCAGCAGCTGACTGTACTGCCACCCTGCCTGGCTGCCAGCCCGCCCCTCCGCGCCACCTGCGCGATAAAGATGGCGGTGGTTGCCTCGTACAGCGCCGTGCCGTTCACTGCACGCGAAGTGCAGGGGCATGTGCGTCAACATCGGCTAGAAGTCCAGCCTCCCCCGGCAACTGGTTGTTGGTTGAACCGGTTGTTGGCTGCCCAATTACCAGCGCAGGTTGCCACACTTGCGAGCGAAATTTGTATGCGGCAGCCAATCTCACTGTTGACGGTGGTGCCCAGGGGCAGGAAGAAGTCGACCGTCGCCTCATCACACCCGCCCTCTTTGGCGGCCTGCATGATCGGGAGGAGGTGCCCCTTCAGCATCCTTCAGCATGACAATGCAACAGATGCACACAGGGCTGCTTGGATGCGCAGTTAGGGTCATGCTTTTTTTTTGGTTTTCTTTTTTTTTTGCAGCAATGTGCCCAGCCCACTCGCTCCCGCCCCACAGCGCACCTGCATGGCAGCCGGCAGCGCTGCCACCGAGCTGCCAGTGCCAAACGCCAGCAGCAGGGAGGCGGCAAACTGGCGGGCAACCGCCAGCGGCGACCGGCCCGTTGCAGCCCACAGCAGCAGGGGCAGCAGGGCAAAGGCAAAGAGGGCGAGGCCGGCCAGGACTGTGGCCACCCACAGGCCCAGGGCCGCCAGCGTGCCTGCGGAGATTACAGAGGGGAGAGGAGGGCACAGTGAAGGGGCCAAAACGGACGTGTCGATGGGGCAATCCAAAGAACTGCACGGCTTTCGTGTTGGTAACGCAGGCAACCACACTGGCAGGCCAAGGTCGAGTCGCACACACTACATCCCTGCCAGCCAGCAGCTACTGGTTAGAGGTACCGCCCTACCACCCGTTCCCAAACCCACCCAGCAGGTCGCAGGTGCGCAGGATGCTGGCGGCCACCAGGGAGCCCACTCCCAGCGGCGACAGCCACAGGGCGGCCGACACCATGCGCTGCACCGCTGCGTTCACCACACCGATCTGCTTGGCCAGATGGTCTGCGGCAGCGCCTGAAAGGCACACGAGGGAGCAACAGCAGACAGGGGTGGGCCAAATGCGTTGCACCTTTGCGGTCACCACGCCAAGCTGATTGGCCAGGTGGTCAGCGGCGGCGCCTGCAAAGCGGACACATGTAGGAGCAGCAGCTGTTTCAGAACAGCAGAGCAATACACGCCCGCCAGGTTGGCAAACCTGCACATACGCCACCCAGGCTGCCCACCCAGCCACCGATCAAGCACGGACAGTTCCCGGAACTGACTGGTCCTTATCACACACACGCCACAACCAGGCTGCCAACCATGTCACGGGCCACAAGCCCACCACCCCTCGAATAGCACCTCACCCAGAGAGCTGAGTGCCACGCCAAACATGAGCGAAAATGTGATGAGCCCCAGCACGTTTGTGTTGACCGCCGCCACAACAATGTTGTCAGGCACCACCTGGCGTCAAATGGCATGGGGTGGAAGGCTAGAGGTGGGCGGAGTGCTATCAGCTGTGCATCCGCTGCCGTGCACTTTGCTGCCTGCACAATCAGCATGCAGGTCAGCGCACATGGGTACATGTGCAGTGCAGGGCCACTCCATCATGTGCCATGGCGGCCCGCCAACCGGGCTGCACATGAGCAGTCTGCAGCGAAGGCATTGCACCATCATGGAGCATCCCCCCCAACTCCCCACCTGGCGTGCCACGTTGAGGAGCGCATCCGTGGTGCCTGCTCGTGGCCCAGAGTGCGTGCCTGCAGGCATGCGCATGGTGGCATCAAGCGCAGATTGGCTGCTGCGCTGCGCGGCAGCATGGGAGGGGACCGCGGCACTGCATGACAGCGTGCCGCAATGCATGGCCCGGCGCCTGACCGTAGAGCATGCCATGTCAAACACCAACGCGAGGGCTCACATGAGCGCCCCACGTGTGCCATGCCATGCCAATTGGTGCCAGTGCAAAATATGCCATGCCATGCCATGCCATGCCATGCCATGCCATGTAAATGTTGCCTCATGCCATGCCATGCCATGCCATGCCATGCCATGCCATGTAAATGTTGCCTCATGCCATGCCATGCCATGCCATGCAATTGCATGCCAATTCAACTCTGCCCCATGTCTAATGCATGCACCGCAAAACTGCTCACCCGCCTGCTGCACCTCCTTGGCATGCGTCTGCCGGCAGTCGCCGCCGCCGCTGGCGATGTGGTCAAATGGCGCGCCGCGGCCGGGGTGCATCACAACTACCAGCACAATGCCGACCAAAATGGCCAGCAGTGTGCTGCCTGCGATGTGGGGCAGGCATGGCATGGTGGGGCAGGGAGCATCGGAGCAGCCAACATGTGGGCAGGCATGACAGGTGGGGCAGGCAGCTTGAGAGCAGCCCACGTGTGGACAGCCCGAGTTGGCATGGCATGGCATGGCATGGCGAAACTCACAGCCAGTGTTCCAGGCCAAGAACCTGACCATGACCTTGAGAAGCAGGGCCCTTGAACAGCACCGTATGCCTACACCTACCGACATAATAAGCGGCGGTGAGGTGGGCCAGCCGGCGCATGCGCTGCCCATCGCCACCGTCGTCCTGGTGGCGCAGGTTCAACACGCCCGCAACCTGGGAAGGGCAGGGATGTGCTCAATGAGCCGTGTGCCATTCCTGACCGCTAATGCCTGCAGCCGTTCTCTCCACCCTCAAGTGCCTCCTAATAGATGAACGAAGGAAAAAACCTCACCATGCTGACCGACACCAGAGGGAGTACCAGCATCTTGAGCAGCCGCAGCATGATTTCTCCCGGAAAGCCAATCAGCGCAATGGCCTGGGAGCCAGTTGGGGGAGCATTAGAGGGATGGGTAATTTGGAGAGAGCCTGATTATTGAAATTATGGCCAGGCTGTGCAGACCAACCGAAGCAGCAGCAGGCTGATCACTACAGGGCCTGTGCCAGGCCGTGACTGAAGCAGATGGCAGGTGCCAGGAGCAGCCAAAGTGCGCACCTGTGGCCCAAGGGCTGCCGGCTTGAGCGCTGCGCCCAGCGCCACGCCTGTCACCACCCCCACCAGCGTCCACAGCAGCAGCGGCTCCTGTGTGGTGGGTCAAACGATGGGACAAGGGGCCAGGGCTTGCATGCGGAGGATCAGGGCGAGATGCTGCACCTTTCACAAGCGCTGCCTCCGCCCCAGTGGCAGCCTCAGCATCCATGGCTGGCACAGCCTGGGAGCTCTTGCCGGCCAGCCGCTCGCCTGCATCAGGCAGGCATGCCAGGAGGAGGGCCCGCCCCGCTGCGGGGAGTCGAGCGGGCGGTCCTGCTGCGCCGGGTCCCGCCCCGCGGCGCTGTCATGCGGGCTGCCCAGCAGCAGGCCCTCGGCATGCGCGTCCCTGCAGAGAGGTGCGGTGGCACATGAACAACGCAACGGGGGATAGGAAGCAGCATCCTCGAAGCACAACAGCCTGCATGAAGAGCAACCGCCTTCACACCGGACCGCCCACCTCGGGAAGGGGTCCAAGCTGGCGACGCGCCGGCGGCCGGCACGCAGCGCTGGAAGCGCACCACCGCCGCCTGCACCGCTCCAGTGCTCCGCCTCACTGCCGCCGCTGCCGGGGCGGGGGTGGGGCGCTCCGTTGGGTGACGGGGCGCGCCCGCTGGCGGCGCTGGCGGCGGCGGAGGGCGGCCAGCTGCCGCTGCCGCCGCTCATGCGGCCGTGGTATGCTGGAGATTAATCCTCAGCCTGATGCAGGCCGCCTGGCGCGCCCAGTAGCGCCAGCACGTGGGTTCGAAGTGCAGCGGTCCGTCAGTGTTGCTTTTTGCGCTGATACGGAGCTTTGATGGGTTTGTGGGAATCTCCAGAGGTTGAGCTTGCTGTCCATAGAGTCGCAGGGGCGCCGAGCGCTGCTGCCAAGCTCCCTTGGCCCATGCAGGCTGTGCCGCCTCAATTGCACCTTGCACGCAATCCCCTTGCACTTGGCAGGCGCCCTTGATCCACCATTGAACTGCCCAGGTAGCAAAGGCGCCTCTGCTCGCGGTGCTCATAAGCCCTCGCGCAGCCCCCCCTTGCCACAGCAGCCCCGCCGCGCCCAGCGCCCCACCAGAGAGCCTGAAATGGCCAGGGTGGGCGCGCTGCGGCGCCTGGCCCAGGGCCTGCGCTCGCTGGGGGCGGTGGGCGAGCTGAGCAGCAGCAGCGCCGCCCCCGCCTCCAGCCTACTGGACAGCTTGCCCAGCACATCTTACAGCACTGCGCCGGGCTGGCAGCCGTCGCGCCGCAGTGCCGGCGGCAGCACTGCCGCTGCCACTGCCGCCAGCGGCGGCACCGGAAGCACTGGCGCACGCTCGCAGCATTCGGGCCCTGCCACAGCAGCAGCAGCCGTGCCACCACCCCGACGAGCCGTCTATCGAGTGGAGGTTGTCACCGGGGACGTGCGCGGAGCAGGCAGCCCCGCCCCTGCCGTCATTCGGCTGGTTGGCTCAGGTGCGGCCCTGGGCAGCATCTTTTGTTGGTACGCAGGTTGGGCAGGGTTTGACACTCAAACGTGACCGTGCATGGGTCGTTCAATCTATAGAAATGCATTGACAGCTGTCCAAGTTGTGCGTGCCGGCTGGTGTGGGCAGCGGCTTGCGCAGCCTGCCACTCCAAGGTTGCCAGCCCATCCCCAGATTATGCAATCACTGGGGCGGTGCGCTGTGGCTGCCCTGCCCGCCGCCCTGCTGCTTTTTGATCGGAGTGATGTTGCGTGGATGCAAGTTGTGGGCTGCTGGCTGCTTGGACAGCATGGCAGAGGTGCTGGTGCTGACTGCGCACCCACTGTGCCTACTGTTTGTGCGGGCGACCGCAAAGCTGTGGTTGGTTCGCACTGGCCTCACCCTTTATATTGCTTCGATGCGAGGTAGACGCTATGCGTCTGTCAATGCAGACGGGCATGGCGTGAAACCAACGGCTACACGGCTTCAAATCGTGTATTGGATGATGTGCCAGCATGGCAGGTCTAATCATGGCTGTTCCTTGCCCTGCACCCCTTCCCACTCCCTGTGTGCAGAGGGGGAGAGCGAGCCCTACTTGCCAAAAGGCAGTGATCCCAGTATGTTGATGGCGCTTCAAATGAGCCTGCATTTGCTTTCACCTATGCAGAGGGGGAGAGCGAACCTTATTTGCTGGGCGACAGCGACTCGCTAGGAGATCGGGGCTTCCAGCGGGCCACCAAGAAGAGCTTCACATTCACCTCGCCCTACCTTGGCCAGCTGCAGCGGGTGCGACGAAGTGCCATGGTTTTAGATTTGGTTTGTGGGCACCGAGAAGAGCTTTGCATTCACCTCGCCCTCCCTGGACCCGCTGCAGCGGGTGAGAGCCACTGGAGTGGTATTGGATTTACCAACTGCTTGGAAAGCTGCAGGCCGAGAGCAGGTCGCGGGTTGACTTGCAACTGCGGGCCGTGGGGGCGCAAGCGGGCGTTGCCAACTGATGCCACCCCTCCGTGCAACCAACATGCGCAGGTGCACGTGCAGCAGGTGCCGCACGCCAGTGACGGCAGCGGCGTGGGCTGGTTCCTGGACCGAGTGGAGGTATCCGGGCCTGAGGGCGAGCACTGGTCCTTCCCCTGCTCGGCATGGCTCGGCAAGGAGGCCTCGCACACGGGGCTCAACTGGGGTGAGCGATGTCTGGTATGGTTGCATTGTGGCGGGGCTGGTGAGGCCAAGATGCGAGGGGCAGCAAGCATAGGTGCAGCAGCCGCAGGGGTCCTGCCCGCCAAACCGAAGCCCACCTCTCCCAACGGCCTACAGGCGACCACGCGCGCAACCTGACGCCGGCGGTGTCGCGGCCCTCGCTGCAGCACTCGATGCGGGACCCGCAGTACCAGCTCAAGGGGCCGCCGCTGCAGCCAGAGGTGGACTTGCTTGGTTTGATGGATGTTGCGGTTGTGTATCGGGCTGAGCAATGGCCGTGGGGCAAACACTACCAGCTGAGCCAGAGGTGGGCTGCTCATTTGGCAGAGATTGCTTGCCAAGCTGACCGGTTGGTTGAGGCGGGCGCTGCTGCAGGCAAGGTGGCTGCCTCCGCGCTGTTGCTTTGGGGCTGGTGATCAAAGCTGAGCACTGTTGCTTCTCATGCTAGCGCCGCAACGCCCTCCACAATGCAGGTGTCGGCGGTGGCGCTTCCACACCCCGAGAAGGCGGCAGCGGGGCAGAAGGGGATGAACCGCAAAGGCTACGGCTTTGGCGGAGAGGACGCTTACTTCTACTGCAGCAACCGGTGAGTGACTTTGATGCCCTGTTCTGGTGGGCGAGGGTGCGGGTGTGTTTGTGTGCTGCCCAGAAGTTGCCAGGGGTGATGGGTGTTGTTGTGGGCGGCCCGTCGGTTTCTGAGGTGTGCGGCTGCCAAGCCTGACCAAACTGCCTGTGTCCATTACCATCGTGTGTTATCCTGCAGCAACGGCATCACCGCTATGGGCGTAGCCGACGGCGTGTACATGTGGAAGGAGAAGGGCATCGATGCAGGCAGCTTCAGGTGGGGATGCGGTCAGGGTTGCAGCAGTCTTTTCAGCTCTGGTTGCTTTGCATTACTGGCTGTCCAACCGAGATCCCGGCAGCAGCCTGCGCTGTTGCAGTCTTGCTCACCAGAGCCCCACCCTCATACCTTGCTCCCACTCGCAGCCGCCGCATGATGGAGTTCGCGCGGCATTCAGTGGATCTGGGGACCACCGACGTGCTGCGCGTGCTGCAGGTGCGCAGCTGCAGCTGCTGCAGCTGCCGTGCTGGGTTGGTTCGGGCCCAGCCCGCTGTGCCAGTGCCATGCACGCTGTTGCCTGCTGCTTTTATGCGCACTGCAGGCGACCCCAAACACACACCGTAACCTACATGCATGCCATGCCATGTCTATCTGTCTGTCCTCAGTTTGCGGCGAAGCGGCTGCGGCTGGAGGGCATCCTGGGCTCATCGACCGCGTGCATACTGCTGGTGGACCAGATACAGGTGGAGTTTGTGGCCTTGAGCAGGGTTTGTTGAGCCGTGTCTGGTAGTTCGACAGTCGAGCGGTGCTTGTTACTTGCTTTGCTGTTGGAGCACGCCGAATGGTGGCGGGCTTCAGCTTATGGTGGCGGGCTTCAGCTTGCATCAGCCCTTCCTGCTGCTGCTTCCAGTTGGCTGCGCTGTGCCTCTTGCCGATTGGGCATCCTACTCAAAATGCCAACCCTGCCATGCCTGACCTGGCACCCAAACCCTGCAGGGCCGGCTATCGGCGGCCAACCTTGGGGACAGCGGCTTTGTGCTCATCGGGCGGCGGCGCGGCGAGCGAGGCAGCAGCACTGCGGGTGTGCAGGGCTGGGCACGGTTTGCTTGCTGTAGGGGTCCGTGTCTCTCGCACGGCCGCAGGGCTGCCAGACTGCATGCATGCTGTGGACGGCGGAGCAAGTCACCCTCCCTGTGGTGCCACAGCTCCACTGTTCTTTGCCCACCCCCTCCTGCTTGCGGCCGCCAACTGTTTTTAGGCAGGACCCTGCATGACTGCCTGCACCTGCCTGCCTCCCCATCCCTTGCTGCGCAGCATCCAGCCGGGTGGGGCAGCTGCAGGTCAAGTACCGCTCGCCGCAGCAGGAGCACAGCTTTGGGCACCCCTACCAGCTGGGTGAGCTTCGCACTGCTGTGATGTATGAGCTTCACTGCTGGCTTAGAACACAGATTGCTGCAGCAGTCCTTTACTGGCACAGCAGCTGGGCACCCCTACCAGCTGGGTGAGCCGGTGTGCTGATTGTGTTGAGGCAGTGGTTTGCATGTTTCACGTGCACCAGTTGAGGGGATGTGCTGCTTGCGCCAGGGTGGTTGTTCCCGCTGCCACTGCATTGTTACTGGCGGTGTGCCTGTCTACAACAAGTCCTGAATAGAATGACTAACTGACAGCCTTTGAATGCTTTCATCTGCAGGCCACTTTGAGGGCGCAGACCTGCCGGAGGACGCCATGCTGACCACCATGCCGGTTGCTCCAGGAGATATCGTAGTGCTCGGCAGGTGGGCAGCACTCGCTGTTGTGGGCAGGGCCCTCCGTTGCGATTCTGTGCTGTTTGGCGAGGACCTTTCCACTGGTGCCTTCTGAAGGCTGCCAAGGCAGTCTTTCTCTGTTGCTCTCACTTTGCAGCGACGGTCTGTGGGACAACGTCAGCGAGGAGGAGCTGCTAGCGGAAGTCGAGCGAGACGTGCTTGAAGGTCAGCGCAGCCTTTTGTTGGGTACTGTGGCTGTACACCGGCACATGTGCTGATTGGCTGCTGCCCCTCTGCTGGCTGGCTGTTGCCCCTGCTGCCCCCTGCTGCCCCTGCTGCTCCTGCAGGACAGCTCACCTCCGGGGCTGCCCCCTTCCTGCCACCCCCAGCCCCGCTGGCCGCAGGCGTGCAGCCCTCGGTGATTGCACAGCGGCTAGCCTTCCTGGCTTTCGAAAACAGCATGGACAAGCACAAGCTCACGCCCTACAGGTGGGCAGTTCTGCTGAGAACTGCTTCACACTGCGACGGCGTGGCGTGTGGTGGTGCTTAGACGGGGATGTGCGGGCGGTGCAGCGTGGGAGCTGGCGATACCTGGAGTGATTGTTTGCAGTGCTTCTTGTAGTCCAATCCGTTTCCGCAACAGCTGCACTGCCTTCTCTCCCTGCCTTTTGTGCAGCGAGGGCGCCAGCGAGGCCTTTGACATGGTGTTCAGCGGCGGCAAGGCAGACGACATCACCGTGGTCTGTGCCGCCATGCACTGAGCTGCCCAGTGCTAACGCGCGCTACGCCTCCACGCACGGAAGGCACTGGTCAGGCAGAGCGGCAGCGGCAGCAGCAACTGTGTGCTTGGAGCACAGCCCTGCTGTGCGCGCTTGCAGCGCCCCGCTGCAGGCCTGCTCTGAGCCAGCCCTGGTGCCTCGTTGCAGCAGGCTGGATGCGCATGCTTGTTGATCGTGGCCGTCTGGCGCTCTCCCCATCTACCCGTACGCTTGCAACGCCCCTGTAGCATAGCCCCCTCCCGACCGAACTGCAAACGAACTGAACCCATTATTCGTTGCTCCCTTTCTTTCATCCCAGTTTCGTTTCCTCTCCCTCCCTCCGTGTCTCAGCTTCCCGTCCCTCAGCTGCCCACATGTGCCTCCTCCTACCTTACTCTACCCGTCCAATCCCCTTGCTGGCGGCGGCCCATGCCTGCCGCCGCTCCCTGCTTAGTTGAGCAGCTGTAACGAACCACACGTTCACATGCAGCTGGTCTGCGTCATCGTTGGTACATGCTGCAAGCAGTGGGCCTCAGTGTTGCATGTCTGGAATGGAGGGCGAGGGTCTGGTGTGCCTGGGCCGCTGGATCACCAGATCGCGGCGCCGACGTGGCGGCGGCTGGGCGCGGCGAGGCCAGCATGCAGGTTTGCTGTCTGCATGTGCTCACAGAGCTGGTGCCAGCCTCGCCTTCCGCGCTAAGGACCCAGCAAAACAGCTTCCCTTGGGCGTTGACGACCGGCGCCCAGCACCGCGGCTATGGCGGCCTTCAGCGCGGCAGCAGCCTCCTGCAGCTGCGCGGCATCGCATGCGGCGGCGCCTGCCCGCCTGGGCGGCCGTGGGAGGGTTGCCCTGGGCGCCCAGCGGCCTGCGGCCCTTCTGCAGCAGCGGCAGCAGCGTCGAAGGCTAGCAGGCGGCAGCAGACGTAAGGGGTCGGCTCGCCTCGGCGGGGGATGAGGGCCGGCCTGGCCGCCGCCGCCGCTGCTGCCTGCGCCGCTGCCGCCGCTCAGCCCCGCCGCTCCTTATCGCTGCCTCCTGCAGGCGGTGCGGCGCGCGCGCCTGCCTGCCAGGCAGCCGCAACTGACACGCTGGAGCTGACGGAGGAGAATGTTGAGCTGGTGCTGGATGAGGTGGGTGCTGGGTTTTGGTGGGCGGCAGGCCGCCCGGTTCAGTGCTGTTGTGCTGTGCAGAGCGGATCACTTTGCTGGCTTTGTCGAGTGCACATGCATAGCTCGTGATCTGGTTACAAGAGGCTGCCCCGCCTGCCTGCCGTCTGCCCGCAGGTGCGGCCCTACCTCATGGCCGACGGCGGCAACGTTGAGTTTGTGGAGATCGACGGCCCAGTGGTGAGGCGCAGCTGTTGTTTTTGCCATGCTTGTGCTGCAATTGAGCGACATTGCACCCGCTCATGCTGTTTGTGCAATGGCACGGAAACTGCCCGGCGATCAGCGTCGCTGGTAGGTGCCTACCGCTGGCTCCGCCGCACCTGCACTGGGATTGCATCCACTCGCTGCTGCGCTCGCTCTGCTGCCGCAGGTGTACCCGCGCCTGGCGGGCGCGTGCGGCTCCTGCCCTTGTCCCTCGTTGCCTAGCTGTTTGCTGCAAACGAGGTCCTTCTGTTTTTCGTCTGCAGGTGTACCTGCGGCTGGCGGGCGCTTGCGGCTCCTGCCCCTCCTCCCTCACCACCATGACCATGGGCATCAAGCGCCGACTCATGGAGCGCATCCCGGTGAGGAGCAGGGCTTCTTTCGTGCTCTTGTATGCTTTGCATGTGTGGGTGGGCACAGCGTCAAGCGCCGGCTGATGGAGCGCATGCCGATGCTGAAGGGGCAGGGCTGCGATGTTACATAGATTGCAGCTGCGCTTGTTGCCACCTTCTACTACACTGTGCTGGTGAGCTGGCGCGTACAATCCCCCCTTGTTTCACCCTTGCAGGACATCCTGGAGGTGGGCCAGCTGCAAGGCGTTATTCCCGTGTCCATGTTTGCACTGGCAGAGCTGCTAATGTGTCTGCCTCTTCTGTCGTTCTCCCTTTGCAGGACATCCTGGAGGTGGAGCAGGTGATGGACGAGAACCAGGGGCTGGAGCTGACCTCCGAGAACATCGACACCGTGCTGGACGAGATCAGGTGTGGGAAGGCAGCTTTCGCTACTGTGCAGTGTCAGTTTGCTGGCAACCCTGCAAATGCCCTTTTCACCATTCTGCTCAGCCCCGCTGCTTCTCAATTCAGCCCATGCTCCCATGTAACCCTGCAGGCCGTACCTGGTGGGCACGGGTGCTGCTTGCCTGCGAAAGTAGCCACATACTGCGCACTGCTGCTTCCAACCGGTGCTCCTCTGCACCTGAATTGCACCTGCAGGCCGTACCTGGTGGGCACGGGCGGCGGCGGCCTCGAGCTGGTGGAGCTGGACGGGCCCATCGCCAAGGTGTGTGGTTGTGTGCATGTTTTGGTTGCGTGTGGGTGTATTTGGCAGTCCCTAATCGGCTCGCCCTCAGTCGAGCTGGTGGAGGTGAACGGGCCCATTGCCAAGGTGTGTGCGTGCTTTGGTTGAGTAGGGGCAACGCTGCCTTCTGAATGGCGAGCCGTCGAGCTGGGTACACATTTGTCTCGCCGGCGGCCGCACAATGTCTGCAGTCGCCCAAATCGACCCACACTTCTCATCGCTGGCATGCCCTCTCCCTCCCTCTGCCTGCCGCTGCAGGTGCGCATCACCGGCCCCGCGGCCAACGTCATGACGGTGCGCGTGGCGGTCACCCAGAAGCTGCGGGAGCGCATCCCCGGCATCGCGGCGGTGCAGCTGGTCAACTGAAGAGGCAGCCGCACGCCGAGGCAGCTGCTCACAGCTGCTGCCGAGCGCATCCCGGTCATTACAGCTGGTCAACTGAAGCGAAAGCTGCTGGCAACAGCGGCAAGCAGCAAGGCAGCCGCTGGTGACACAGCAACCGCAGCCCTGCACAGCGTGGCACAGCAGCCGCGTTCTGTTCTTCCAATGGCAGCCTGCAGGATACCGTGCAGCACAGGCTGTCACAGGTCCCGGCTTCTGTCCAACTAATCTGCATAGCATCCTTTCCCACGTGCCTTCCCTTTGATTGCCTTGCGCTGATGATAGCATTTCAGTCACATTGCAGCGCAGGCCCCCTCACTCAAACGACTCGGCCGCCTTCTTTTTTTTCCAATTGCCGGTATGCAACATGCACCCTCTCTCTCCCAACTGCTGCCTGTGCACATCGCCTCTCTCTGGTGCCTCTAATCTGCCTTCCCTCCTGCCGGACCGCTGCCGCGCGCGGAATGGCATGTAAATTACTGCGATCAATGCTCAAATCAGCGGTCAGTGCAGTGGTCAAAATTGGCGCAGCCTGCCCGCGGGTCCAAAATGGTGCAGATGGGCAGGCTGCCAGCTGCTGCTGTGGTGCCTGCGGCTGGTGCAATGAGGCACTTGCTGCTGCAAGGGGCTGGGATGAGGCCGGGCGCTCAGTTGCGGCAGCCAACCTGCAGCCGGCTCTCGCCCACCAGGGTGGGGTTGGCGCACAGCCGCTTGGCGTCCTCGCTGCAGGCAGGGCAGTAGGAGCAGACGCTTTTCAGAATGGCATGCAAAGGGTCCGGGTGGGGGTTGTGCAGAATTAGGTGTTTGTTGCAGGCGGGGTGGGGTCTGCAGGGTTAACGAGTGCAATGCATAGACTTGCACGCCGCAAATGAGGGTGTACTCACTTGCCCACACTCTGAAATGTTTGCGCCATGTGGAACTGCCACTCACTGAGCAATGCAGCTTCAGAGCGGAGTGGCTACTCACTTGCCAATCAGCGCGTCCTCGAAGTTGGCGTCCTTCAGGTTGGTGCCCTCAAACGAGGTGCCTGCAGCAGTGTGCACGGGGTGTGTTGCAGGTCGGCCTTGTCACCGACTGCTCCTTAACAGGAAAAACTGGCAGCATGAACAGCCACTACGCTCACCAGTGATGACTGTGTTGACCAGCTTGGCGCCTTCCAACTGCTTTATTGTGACACACCGAAGGCATGGACAGTTGCCCTGCTTACCCGTGATCTCCGTGTTCACCAGCTTGGCGCCTCCAAGCCGGCTTGTCACCAACTGCTCTCTCCCATGGAAACCCTGGCAGCTTGAATAGTTACCCTGCTTACCGGTGATCACCGTGTTGACCAGCTTGGCGCCCTCCAGGTCGGCCTTGTCAAAAATCATGCGGTCCACCACCGCGTTGGTCAGGTCGGCGCCTGCAGATGTCATGAAAGCAGGCTCGGGAGCGACGTGGGGATTTGTGTAGAGTTGATGTAGGCAAGAATTTTCACCACAGCGTTAGTCAGGTCGGCGCCTGTAAGTGACAAGAGGTTGGCAGCACCACAATGAGTGCAAGGGAAAGGCTGGTGGGTACCGGCCGGCAGGCGGTCCGCGACAGCGTTGGTCAGGTCGGCGCCTGCAGGTGAGACCAGGTTGCAGCAGCAGGATTTCAGGGGTTGAGCAAGGCAGGCGTTTGTGGCAGGCGGGCAGGAGGGCCAGCAAATAGGTTTGGGGGCGGGGGGCCCGCAGCCAGCTGCGGCACAGACAGGTGCACGCATCAGGCCTGCGCTCTCACCCTTGAGGTTGGCGCCCACTGCGTACGCCTTGGTGAACACAGCCTCCTGCGGCAAGAAGAAGGAGAAACAGTTGGCCGCTTCTTAGCCGCGCTCAGTTTCCAGAGGGTTGCAGTATGGCAGGGTTGGTGCACAGCGCCCAGGCGCAAGTGCAGGGGCAGTGCAACAGCAGCCATCCGATGCGCCTGCAGCCCCCACCTGCAGGTTGGCGCCGCTGAGGTCGGCATCCGCAATCAGCGCGCCTACAAGACAGCCACACACAGGGACATGTCAAAACCCTATCTTGCTCAAGGGCAGGCAGGTGGGCAGGAGGGGGCAGCAGGCACGCCAGCACGGAACACGCAGAGGCTGCAAGCAGGACAGGTCACCACCACAGCATCGCCATTCTGGGCTGCGCCATGCACTCGAGGACGCAATCAGGGCGCACCCGACAGCGTCTTGCCGCGGAGGTTGGCGCCTGCCAGCTTGCAGAACCGCAGGTCCAGCACCTGTGGTTGTGCACATGGGAGGGGTCAGTGAGCAGGTTGGTGTGAGACCACACACTCAGAACGATGAGCCAGGCAGCAGCTCGCAATGCCGAGAGTTCCCAGGTGTGATGGTGTGCGTAGTTCGACAGCGAGGTCTCAACATCTGCGCTGCTCCAAGCCAGAAACACTGTACCAGCGGCGGCAGCTATCCCGCACCTTGTCGGACACTGCATTCGCCTGGCCGATGGTGTTGCCCACGTACGCGCGCTCGCAGCGGTTGGGGTCTGCCGGAGAGGCACTAGAATGCATGCTGGTGAGCGAGTGGAACATGAATTTGCTGGTATTGCTGGCAACTTAGATCAAGCTTTGAGTGTCAAGATTGAGGACAGCAACTCGCACCATTGTCAAGAGGTGGCAGCTTGACCTCGGCAGCCGCGGCCCCCGCACCCAGCACCAGTGCAGCGCTGGCCGCCAGGCTGAGCAGCACCCCAGCCGCCTGGCGCTGAGGGCCCTCCTCGGCACGCTGCGCCGCCGCTGCTGCAGAGGTGGGAGGAGGAGGGGCAGGGAAGTTAGTGCACTTGACATGCCGCACACCATGCCAGATGGAGTAATTCTGGTGAAACCTGCACAGCCTTCTGGGTGCGGCGTGCTGGGCCCCCACCCAAGCCCCCCTGCACCGGCCCAATCTCCCTGCCGAAGAAATCAATCAGGCAGCAGACCAGCAGTGGTCGTTGGTCGACAGCAGCTGCGTCCACCAACACCCAGCTGTTCTGTTGCATGCGCGAATACTCCACAGTGGAAGCCTGGGACGGTACCGGGGGTGCTCGGCTCAGATGAGCGTGCTGGCGCAGTCGGTCGCACCGCCATTGCCGATGGCAGCCACAGATAAGAAGGACAGCAGGATTTATGGCAAGGTCGCCGCGGGCAGCCTACCCCCAAGTTGTTTGGTGAGTGTTTGAAGCCCACCCAAGCCGTGGCCAAGATCGGTTGCACCCAAGCATACCTGGCCCAGCCCCCGCTGACTACCGTGGCCGCGTGTAGCCATCAAAGTCCCTGCTCCGTGTGCTAGTCGTGGGGGCCAGCACAGTGAGCAGGGACTACCTGACGGCGTACAAGCGGTCGGCAGTGCAGAGCATGGCTTCGACCTGCATGCATTGCTGCAGGTAACCCTACATGCGTCGCTGCATGCCAGCCACACTAAATGCACGTGCGGCGTTGCAGGGCAGCTGCCAAGACGCGATGGCAGAAGGGCGGAGGGATCATGCCGCCCTGCTACCTTAGCACGTTGCGGTGCAACAGCAGCATGCACCTTTCAACCAGCAGCTGGGAGACATACCACAAACACGTGTGCACAACCACGGCAGGCTGCACGCTTTTGGACTGCAGGCCGGCTGAGGCAGCAGGGCGGCCGAGTCAATGCCACCCTCCTGCCTTCAGCCTCCCCGGCGCGCAAAGCGGGCGCGCTGCAGACGGCTGCATTCTGGAGAAGCAGCTGGCGAACAGCCAAGCCTGCTGACCGCCAGGCCATGATCAGATGGCAGGCAGTGACTGATGCAAGCAGCAGGAGGCGGCCTGCAGCTGCTGCACGGCGAGACAACCGGCGGCTGCCTTCCCTCTAGCCAAAGCAAGGTAGCTGAGCCCGAGGCAGGCAGCATGCATCGGGAAGCCAGCGCACACTGAAAGCACAATCAGAAAGCATATGAAGGGCACGTGCAGGCGTTCCTGCGGGTCTCCACAAAATACAGCCAAATTGCGGCCCTGCTGGACTCTGCACCCATTGCAGTGTGACCCTCAGTGGGCACGTTGCAATGCATCCAAGAGACCAAGCTAGGGCGGCGACTTGGCCAAGAGAGAAGCATGGGCGGTAGCAGGCGGCGCCCGAGCGGCACCACAGGGCCGCCATGCGCGCTGCTGACGTGAAGAATGACTGGAAAAGCGGCTCGATCGCATATGAAAGCCAACATAGGCTCTCAGGGCGGCGGAGGCGCCGCCCAGAACCCCACTCCACCCACACCGCCGCTCCCGCGCCACCCACCGTTGATCACCAGCCTCCGGCAGCTACGATGCGCAGTCTGGCGGCCCACAAACGGGCGCTGCTGGACGGAGAGGCAGGTCTGCATATTGCCGGGCGCTGGAGGCGGGATGGCGGCGTGCCGAGACTGCTGGATGTCGGTGGCGATTGATGCAGCGCAAAGAGGCCCCGCCCAAAGCGGCTCCCAAGCCCTGCATGGCGCCGCTTAGCAGGCCCAGCAGTCTGCTTGTAAAAAAATGGCTCCAGGCAATCCGCAGCGTCCGCAGTGTCACCTGATCAGCGTGCAGGCAGCCACCGAGCGGCCGGCTCACTGCCCCGCTTGAGTACTTGTGGCGCGCCCCCTGGCGACCTCCTGCGCCCCTGCCGGGCCTGCCGACACGATACATGTCGCTTCTGTAGGCAGCACCAGGCGGCACAGCCCCTGAGGCCACCCCCAGCGGCAGGCTCCCACCCGCCGCCAGACGGCAGCAGCTGCTGGAAGCGCGAGTGCCGCCATGCCCACCCACTACACCATCGGCGGCTGCCAGGTGCAGTTCCCGCACCAGGCCTACGGCGTGCAGCTCAGCTTCATGAGCAAGGTGATCGCGGCGCTGGAGGGCGGGCACAACGCGCTGCTGGAGGCGCCCACAGGTGGGTGCTGCCGGGCGGCGGGTCAGCGGGCCATTGGATGGGCGAGGTCGCAGCAATGGCATCAGGCAGCGCACAGTGACTAATACCGATTGCTTGTAAGCAACGCATACCTGCTGCAATGCATAATCCTGTTGCCCGCAGGCTCTGGCAAGACGCTGTCCCTGCTGTGCTCGGCGCTGGCGTGGCAGGCGGGTGCTGGGGCGGCGCAGGGCAGCAGGGCTGCTGGTTGCGCTGGCTGCTAGGTTATAAACGATGTTAACAGTTCTGCATCGTGCCTGTCGTCCATGTTTAAGCGACCATGGCGAAGCATGGCCCAGTTGGTGAGCCCGCCACCCACCAGGCATTACACCTTCCTCTCCCGCCACCTCACTGCCGTCCCGGCAGGTCCGGGAGAAGCAGCGCATCGAGGATGGCCTGGCAGCTGAGAAGGCCGCCGCTGACGCAGCCAAGGCGGAGGCAGCGGCAGCTGGCGGCGACGGCATTGAAGATGCAGACGGCTGCCCCAGCAGCGGCGGCAGCGGCGGCAGTGGGGTGAGCCTGGGTGGTTGTGCGGTGGTTGGGGGCGCATGTGGGTGCTGCCCACCAGCGTGGCAGTCTCCTGGGGTATGCCAGAGGCTCTGGGATGCCAGCACAGCCGCCTTGCACCTGCTTCATGCAGCCAGTGTGCCGCACATGTGGCTGCCACAACCCTGCCCCCGCTGTGCTTGCTTCGCAGGCCCCCGGCCCGCTGCCCGATCCGTTTGCGCAGCGGCCGCCCAGCTCTAGCGCTGGCGGCGCTGCGGCTGTGTCTCCAGCTGAGCTGGGTGATGGCGGCTTCATGGCGGATGGGGGAGAGGGAGAGGCGCCGCCGATGCGGCGCAAGCCCCCCAAGATCTTCTACGCCACGCGCACGCACTCCCAGATCCAGCAGGTGAGGCTTGCTGTGCGATTGCACGTGCTGTGGCTTGTGTTGCACGCACCCCGCTGGTAGAGAGCTGCATGCTGTCAGCGACTGCTGCCACCGCTACACATTTGCCGAGCGCTGCTGGTGATTGCACTGCTGTACGCCATTGACCGCCCGCAGGTGGTGAAGGAGCTCAAGCGCAGCGAGTACCGGCCACGCATGGCAGTGCTGGTGGGTGGGTGCTTGGGGTGGGCAGCGTGTGGGATTGCCAGCTCCTTGCATGGGTGCTCACTAGCACTTGCTGCTCTCCCCTCGCGAGCCTCCCGCCTGCACTATGCAGCTGCATCGGCAGCACACATGCCTGCTGCACCCAGGCCTGCCTGCTGCCCCCGCCCCGCTGCTCTGCAGGGCTCCCGCAAGCACTACTGCATCAACATGCACGCCACCAAGCAGTCCTCCATCGACGAGGCCTGCGAGGAGCTGCTCAAAGAGAGCCAGGTGGGTGCGCATGTGTTAACTTGTTGGTGAATGCTGGTGTTGAGTGGATATGCGGCCTTAGCTGGCTAACCCAGACCATAGATTGCGAGGACCTGCGCAAGGAGAGCCAAGTTGGTGCACATGTGTTGACTGCTCTGTTGTGCGTTGTTTCATGTGAAGCGGCGGCTGGCACCGGTTTCCATGAGCTGACTCCTGCCGAGCGCATGCAGCAAGGCCCCACCCTGCCCTTCAACCCCCCTGCGCTCCTCCGCAGTGCCAGTACTTCAAGAACGTGCACAGCTTTGTGAACAGCGGCCACCAGCACCGGGTGCAGGACATCGAGGACCTCAAGGTAAACCTCAGAAGAATGTCGCTGCGGATTGGCCACAGCGCCGTGTTGCACGGTGGCTTGGCAAGCATGAACCCACCCGCCGCCGCCGCTGCTGGTGGGTCACCCTCCCTATATATCCCCACGCCACACCAATCACCCGACCCGCCGCTCGCCTCCCTCCCTGCCCTGCAGGCGCTGGGCCGCGGCCACAAGGTGTGCCCCTACTACACGGCGCGCAAGTGGGCAGAGGTAAGCGCTGCGGACTGGCAGCGATCAGCAGGGCAGCTGTGGCTTGCTACGCATGCTGGCTGCCTAGGCAGCTGCAACACCCAGGGTGGTTTGCATCGACCTGCCGCTGCTCCGTTCCACTACCGCGATGTCGGGTTTCCACACCTGTGCATTATCGTGCGCTGCTATTGCAGGAGGCGGAGGTCATCTTTGCGCCCTACTCCTACCTGCTGGACCCAGTGATCCGCCGCGCCATGTCCGTGGGTGCGCTGGCTGGCTGTACGCTGGCTGGCTGCCGGCTGCCTGGTGGCATGTCTGGTCGGGCGGTGTTGTGAGTTGTCTCCCTAACAGGAGAGGTGCATGGAGCCGAGTGCCTGCTGAGCAGTGCAATATCACTCAAATTCGCGTTGTGTGGATCACCCATCACCGTCACCTGCAGATGTGGAGGGCGCTCGCATTGGACCTATCATTTACATGCAATGCCTGGTGGGTTATCGGCCACACCCCTGCAGATGTGGAGGGCGCCATGCTCATCTTCGACGAGGCGCACAACATTGAGGATGTGTGCCGGGAGGCCGCATCAATCGAGGTGGACCTGGACACAATGCGCGAGGTGCGGCACAGTCAGGGATGCACTCTTTGTTGCATTTTGTAAGTCAAAGTTTGTGAGCCGAGCAGCATCCACTGAGGTGGATCTGGACACTTTGCGCGAGGTGCGCTGTGGTTGCAGTTCATGTGCTGCCATGCTGTGGTTGCACTTCGTGCCATCTATGCTCAGTGGGCTGTATTGGCAAAGTTGCACTGATGTGCCTCTTCTGCCTCATCCACCGCAGGTCCTGATGTCCTTCAAGAAGGCCTACGAGCTCAATGGCAAGCCCGAGGTGTACGGCCCCCTGGCCTCATGCGCTGACGCCCTCGTCCGCTGGATGGTGGTAAGACGAGATGGTTGCTCTGAAGTGTGGATATTGAAAACACTTGCTGCTCGGGCCGCATGAGCTGCGCAGCCGTCAGGTTGCCCATCTTGCAGGCAAGGCACCTGCTCATTGTTTGGCAATAATGGCACCTGCGCCTGCTCGCTCCTGCAGGAGAAGGAGCGGGTGGCGGTTGCGGCCATGGCGCAGCAGCGGGCTGCCGGTGGCGGCGGGCGCGGCGGCGGCGGCGGGCGCGGCGGCGGCGGTGCGGGCCGCTACCAAGATCCCTATGAAAAGCTGATCTCACAGAACCAGGTGGGGCGCTGTGGCCTCACCCTTGCGCACAATGCTGCTGCTGCTGCTGCATGGGCCGCGCTGTATGACTGCTGCTGCCTTTGCCGCCAGTGCCGCAGCTGCTGCACGCTGGTAGGCTCAAGGCCATGAGCAGCAGCCAAAGTTACAAACCGAGTCCCCTGCCATGCCTTCACATTGCTGCTTGCAGATGCTGCGGGAGCTGGAGGCCTGCGGTCTGGGCGCCGACCAGGTGGACCCGCTGTGGGAGGCCTATCAGGCAAGCGCCTGCTGTTTTCGTATGTTGGGGCTTGTTGCTGAATGGAGCTCTGCATCGCCAGTGACTGAGCTGCTGGGCAATGTATCTTGATCCCCATGCCTGTGTAGCTGTCTGGCTGCGTAGCTGGCAACAATGTGCCTTGTTCACACCTGTGCATGCGGTGTGTTTATCCTGTGTCTCAGGCGGCACGCGAGGAGGAGGAGGCCATGGGGCAGTCAGAGTCTGGCGGCGGTGGGGGCAGGGGCGGCAAAGAGAACCAGGTGCGGCTGGTTGGGGGTGATTGCGGGCTGGGCTAGGTGCAGCGCCGAGCTACACCAAGATTGCTGCAGCGTTCCATCCGCCGCCCACTGTGAATGCCTTGCCTCGCTAATTGATGCATTCCCGCCTCGCAGCCCAATGCGGGCGGCTCTTCAACCGCCATGCGCGTGGGCGCCCTGCCGCTGGGCATCATGTCGCGCCTGATACAAGTCGTGCGCATGCTGCACCAGGTGTGTTCACGTATTCTGCTGGGCTTGTTGGATGGCGTGCGGTGTGGTGTACGCTTCCAATAATCCAGGCAGGCGGGCTGCCTTGCCTGCCACATCACCGCCTGCAGCCACATTGTTTTCGGGCAAGTGCAACAATGCAAACCCAACCGCAATGCACGCATCCTGCTGATCTGCACGTTTGCTTGTTGCTGTGGCCCTGTGCTTTATTGCAGGTCAGTGCTGACGGCCCCCGCGACTACCGCATGGTGGTGCAGCGGCTTTACGAGCGGGAGCCGCAGCTGGCCATGGGCCGCTTCCGCCGCCGGTGAGGGGCTGCTGCACGGGCCTTGTCCGCTGTTGCCAGGATGATGGTGCTGCTGCTGCTGCAACCCAAGCGAAGGTGTGGCAGCTGCTGCTGTGCTGCTGCGGCAGTGGCTACCCATTCTGTGCTGCTTCGGCGTGAGCTTGAAACGCCCCACAGCAGGGCCACCGTTGCGCCGACGCATCACCGCCTTACCTTTGCCCCACGCCCCATGCCTGCCGTGAACTGCAGTGCGGAGAGCGAGGATGGCGGCGGCGACGACTCCTTCATGCCCGGCTACAGCTTCAAAATGTGCGATGCACACTCTGGGGATGGCGCTTGAAACGAAAGCAGGACTGGAGATGCAGAGCCTTGTGGTGCTTGCGGTGCGCATCAGCAAGTTGAACGGCACACCAATAGCCTCCGGCTTCTCACATGTGCAGGTCCCTGTGGAGCATGAACCCCGCCGTGGCCTTCAGGCTGGTGGCGGACGCAGCGCACAGCGTGGTGCTGACCAGCGGCACCCTGGCGCCGCTGGAGGGCTTTGCATCGGAGGTGCGGCAGTAGCTGTGGGAGTGGCTGTGGGAGTGTGGTAGGTGTGGTGCGGCAGTAGCAATGGCTGTGGCCGTGTGCGTGGCAGTGGCTGTGGCTACACAGCCATGTCAAGCGATGGCATGGCAAGCACTGTGTGGGATGCCAAGTCGCCATTTGTTCGGATCCCCTCCCGCACCCCCGGCCGCAGCTGGGCACCCCCTTCTCCATCACTCTGGAGGCGCCGCACGTGGTGGACATGCGCCGCCAGGTCGGTTTGAAACGCTGCTGCAGGAGCTGCTGGGCAGGGGTTGCGGGTGATGCGCTGCATACGTGACATGTGCCTGCTGCTGCTGCTACAGTGACCAGAAGCCTCTACCAGACTGTCAATGCTGTGGCCAACAAACTGCCCCTTGCCATGCAGGTGTGGGCGGGCGTGGTGGGCACCGGCCCTGGTGGCACGCCGCTGAACGTGAGTTGGCTGGCACTGTCAGGGTGATTCTTGTTGCTGCTGACCTGGCTGCAGGCTACCTGCTGTGGGTGTTGCCCTTGCCACATGCTCACTGCTGAAGCCACTGCACATGTCTCCGCTGCCACCTCCCTGCCAACTGCCTCTGCCGAACTCCTGCTGCCATCCGCCTGGTAACTTCTGCCGCAGGCCACCTTCCGCAACCAGAACGACCCCGCCTTCCAGGACGCCATTGGGCGCGTGGTGCTGGAGGGGGCGCAGGTGGGCAAGCAATCCATTTGCATGGCTGTTGTGTACTGCTTGCATTAGTGACCTGAATGTGGCGCCCTGCAACGTGCCTTGCGTGCGCAGGTTGGGGCTGCTACTGCCTGCCCTCCTCCGCCCCACCTGCCCTCCTCCTCCTCACCTTCCCCTCCCTCACCATCTGCCCACCTCTTCATGCCCTCCGCCTGACCATTGTCGTCATCTATACTCACATACATCCTGCACTGCAGGCGATCCCGGATGGCCTGCTGGTCTTCATGCCCTCCTACTCCCTGCTGGACCGGCTCATGCAGCGCTGGAAGGTGGGCGGGTGCACAGTGGGTGCAAATACCCTCCGCAGCGCTGGAAGGTGGGCGGTTGCAGAGTGGGTGCCCGTCCCCTCCGCAGTGCTGGGCGGCTCGAGGGCACCACGTAAGCCGCTTCCACATATCAGGCCACGGGCCATATTCTCCCGTCCCTTTCCACGACAGTCCACGGGCCTGCTGAAGCGGCTGGGGGAGCTGAAGACGATAGTTCAGGTGCGCTGGCCGCCGCACTCCTGTAGTGCTGGTGCGGCCGCTGGCGCGTTGATGGGCTCATGTCCCAGCAGCGCTTGCAGCCTTTTCACACGTAGCTGCCGTCTCCTTGGTGCCCGCAGGAGCCGCGGGGCGGCGGCCAGGATGCGCTGAAGAAAGTCATGCAGGTGCGCATGTGCCTGTGCGGCCCCATGCATGGGGCCTTTGGCAGCCGAGTAGTGAGGTGCAGGCATGCACCTGCCCTGCCTGGCCCTTTTCCCCTAAACTACCCTGACCTGCCTCTCTTGGACCATGTGCACCCACAGGATTACTACAAAGCAATCCAGGGCGGCGGCGGGGGCATCTTCTTTGCCGTCTGCCGCGGCAAGGTGAGCAGGCCGGCGCGGCAGCAGCCTGCAGGGACACTGCACAGCCTGACATTGCTGCCCTTGCTGCACCACATGAGCCGCTTCCGTTCCAGCATCCAGACCAGCTTCGAACGGAAACTTCTGCTGCAGGTGTCGGAGGGGCTGGACTTTGCGGACGGCAACGCGCGGGGCGTTATCATTGTGGGCATCCCCTTCCCAGCCGCCAAGGACCTGAAGGTGGGCTGCTGTGGAATATTTGTTTACTTGTACGCATTATAGAGCAAGGCTGCTGCGCGTCCCTTTGGTTCCTGCTGTTGCTGCGGCTGTCATTGTGGGCATCCCCTTCCCAGCCGCCAACGAACTAAAGATGGGTTGCTGTTGGGCACCTTGTGATGCAGACCGCAGATGCGGCTGCTGCCTGCGTTTGTTCGCTGCTGTTGCTGCCTTCGTTGCTGCCTCCAACTGCGACTGCCTGTGCTCGCACTTCTGACCAACTATGCACCAGCAGCCACCGTCCGGCTCGCCGCCCTGCTGTGCAGGTGAAAGACAACAAGACGTCTGAAACGACCAGATGTGCCTGCAATGCACGCCTGCCCAAAAGCTGTGCTGTTCGCCCGCCCTCCTGCGCAGGTGAACGAGAAGAAGACGTTCAACGACCGCGGCCAGAAGGTGCTGGGCCTGGTGTCAGGGGATATTTGGTACAGCCAGCAGGCCTTCCGCGCGCTCAACCAGGTGAAGGCGGGAGGTCATTTCAATGCCTGAAGCTCAGCTTTGGCGAGCCGGGTGTTTCCTCATGCAAGTGCGGCCCGGCACCACACCACTGCTGTGTATTGCTGCTCAACCTCCCGCCTCCTCTGCCTGCAGGCGCTGGGGCGCTGCATCCGGCACCGCCTGGACTGGGGCGCCATCCTCATGGTGGACGAGCGCTTCCGCCAGCCCCGCAACCAGCGCATGCTGTCGCGCTGGTGCGTGCCCAGATGTGCCTAGGGATCGGCTTTGCAATGCTGTGGCGGTTGCGGTCGTTGCGACGGCCTTGCGTGATTGAAACACTGTTCACCAATGCCCTCCCTGCCGCACAACAACAAGCATGCCAGGTTGAAGGTCCGCTTCCCCTGTCGGCCCCTGCCACTGCCCTGCAGGGTGCGCGGCGCGCTGGCGGTGCACCCATCCTTTGAGGCCGGCATGCACTCCATGCGCGCATTCTTCGAGGTGCGTCCTGTTGCCTCCGCCACTCTTAGAGGTGGTTGGCTGGCGTGCAACTGCTGCCTGGTGTATGCGGCTGCGCAGCAAAACCAACTAAATATCTGTGCTTTGCAGCCCTTGCTGCCTGTGCTGTTACGCATCCAGCTCTGACCCACCCTGTTGCTGTGCGTCGCCACTTCTTGCAGACCCTGAAGGCCAACCCGCCAGGGCAGCCAGCGCCTAGTGGGGCTGAAGCTGAGGTGGCGGCGGCAGTGGCAGCAGCAGTGGCGGCAGCGGGCCCCCTGCCGCAGCCCAAGCAGGAGGCGGAGCCAGTGCCAGCAGGCCGGGGCGCGGAGGGCGCGCTGGGCACACTGGGTGCCTGGCAGCCTGTGCGCAGCGCCCCTGTGCTGGCGATGTTCGACATGTGGCAGAACAAGCCGCTGGCCCAGGCGCGGCAGGCGGCGGCGGCAGCGGCAGGCGGCGGTGGGGGCTTTGTCAAGGAGGAGCCCACCCAGCAGCTGCAGCCGGTCAAGCAGGAGCAGCAGCATCCACAGCAGCAGCAGGCACAGCTACCGCCGCCGCGGCAGCCACAGCAGCAGCAGCTGCAGCAGCGGGCAGTGGTGCAGCAGCTGCAATTCCCGTCGGACGGTGCCCCGCCCACCAGCCTGCTGCTGCAGCCCGGCTACTTCACCCGCCGGCCCTCTGCCGGACCGGCAGGCACGCCGCCCTCTGGCGCCCTGGCTGCTCTTCAGGCGGCAGTTGGGACCGCCCCAATACCCGCATGGGCGCTGGGCGATGTGGCCGACTGCTTGGTCTTCCTGCGGAAGCAGGGTGAGCAACAGAGCAGGCTTGGGTGGAGAGGTTTGCAGTCTGTGGCTTGGAGCCGTGGTTTCGATATAGCTGGGCATGCCATGCATGGCTGCAGATGGAACATGTGCTGCGTGCCTGGGAAAGTAGCTCATGGGGTGTAGGCTCAACGCATTTGCGCACACATCTCTCCAACGGCACCCTGCAGGTATGGCAGCTCTGCCAGGTGGCTACGCCAGCCTGGTGCAGGTGGCGGTGGACGGAGTGAAGGACGCGTTCGATGCCGCCAGGTGCAACACCGGTTGTTGCAATGTGCGCTCCGGATATCAGGACATTTGTTGAGCAGGCCGCGCCCTCAGTTGCCACCACCTGCCTGACAATGCCTCTGCGCCAGCAGCCACAGGGGCGACCCCTCCTCTTCCACCTCGCGCACCCACCTTCCCTGCCTGCCCCGCCCCCTCCTGCTGCAGCGAGTTTCTGGGCCAGCAGCGGCCGCTGCACCACCTGGCAGCCGAGTGGGCGTGCGCGCTGCCACGCGGCCTGCAGGCCTGCCTGGCTGCCGGCCCAGCTGCCTTCCCGGCAGACAAGCCAGCAGACCCTGCAGCCCGGTCCTTTGGAGAGGAGTGCCTGCGTGGCGGCTGGGGAGCGCAGCAGCTGGTGCAGGCCATGGCAGCCGCCTATGAGGGGCCGCTGGCAGGCCTGCGCCAGCTGGCAGCAGGCCCCTCGCCAGAGGAGCAGCTGCAGCAGCTGCTGACCGTGGAGGCAGCATTCACAGCGTTCGCGGCACAGCACGCCCAGTGGCCGGGTGGTGCGCCCCACGGGCAGGCGGCAGCAGCACCAAGCAGCGGTGTTTACACTCCCGGCGGGCCTGCCCAGCAGCAGGACCAGCTGCAGCTGCATGCGGCCACACCTGTCATGCACTGGGCAGCGGAGCCCAGCAGCGATGGAGCCCAGCAGCAGCAGCCGCAGCAGCAGCAGCAGCAGCAGCAGCAGCAGCAGCAGCAGCAGCAGCAGGCTTCAGCGGGCCAGGCCGGTGCCGCGCCTGCTCCTGGCACCCACCTGACGGCCGGGGCTGCGGCACGGCTGTATGAGGGGGCAGGCCCCGAGTGCGGCCCGCTCTGCGTGCAAGTGATAGGTGAGAGATTGGCCGATCGGGAATTTCACATGAGACGTGTTCTCGTGTCCATGCGTCGGCTAGTTTGGCTGCGCTGATTCTGTTCTTGAATGGGTGTGAGCACGGGTCGCAAAATGCACGCCTTCACACCTGCCTCACACATGCACCGCCGCCCTCCACTCCCCTGCTGTTCCTGCGCAGGCATCAAGCGGCTGCAGTCCCAGGACAGCGGGCGCGAGCTGGTGCGCGTGCTGCTGTCAGACGGCACCTACAGCCACCCGTGCCTGCTGAACTCACAGCTGTCAGAGCTGGTGGCTGGCGGCGGCCTGCGGCAGGGTGCCGTGGTGCGCCTGCAGGACTGGACGGCCAACATGGTGCAGGGCAGGAAGTGAGTCCCGTTCGGGTGTGGAGGGGCACAGATGGAAGAGAACAGCTTCTGGAAGGGCAGCATCCTCATTCTTGATGCGTCCGATGCTGCCAGAACTGTCTGCTGTTGCTCCCTGCCGCTGAGCTGCTGGGCACCCTCATTCAAGCTGCTTTTCTGCCTTTCCTGCCGCAGGGTCGTCATGGTCCTCAAGCTGTCAGTGCTGCAGCCGGAGCTGCCCTGCATGGGCGACCCACAGCTGTACGATAAGGTGGCTGCCCAAGCCACCCAGCCTGCCGCTGCTGGCCCCGCCGCTGCAGCGGCGCAGGGCCCCCATGCGCAGGCAGCGCCACCCATCATGCAGCACCAGCAGCAGCAGTACGGTGCGCCACCGCCCAGCATGCAGCAGCAGTATGGCGGGCCACCGCCCTGCATGCAGCAACAGTTCCATCAGCAGGGGCCGCCCATGCAGCAGTACGGCGCCCCACCGCCTCAGTATCATCAGCATGGCGGATGGCCACACCAGCAGCAGGCGCAGCAGTGGCAGCACCTTGGGCCTGCCCAGCACCCTCCACAGTGGGGCGGGCCGCACATGCAGCAGCCTCACGGGCAGCTGCAGGCGCAGCAGCAGGGCATGCCCTACGGTGCAGCGCCGCCTCACCCACAGCAGCAGGCTCAGCAGCCACCCCACCACCACCACCAGCAGGTGCAGCAGCAGCAGCCACAGTGGGCAGCCAACCACCGCTACCCGCCAGTAGCGCCCCAGCCTCCGCCTGTAGCCCAGCCTCAGGAGCCTCCCCAGGGTGGCAAGCGGCCGGGCGGGGCAGCAGAGCAGCCGGCAAACCCAGCCAAGAAGCGATACCTCCGGGGCGGCAACGCAGAGGCCGCCGCTCGCTCGCGTGCGGCGGCTGCGGCAGCGCCCGGGGGTGGCTTGGATGCGGCGCAGCGGGCGGCCATCGCAAATGAGGTGACCGCTGGCTCCAGCAGCGATGATGATTTCAAGTGACACAGCAAGGGAGGTGGACAGATCAAAAGCAGCCTGAACAAGCCTTGGACGCCTGCCGCAGCACCGAGAATATGCTGCATGGCATCCGATCTGCCACTCCTGCGCTGCTGCCCATGATATGTCTGTGAGAATCAACTGCAAACTAATGTACTGCATGCGCTGCAAATTAGCCTCTGATGCTAGGAAGCAATATGTTACAGGAAATGCTTGAAAGCAGTGCCAAAACATTGTGCCAAAGGTTGGCAAGCGAGGTCTCGAGCAAAAAGCCTGAAGCATACAATCGCGGCTGGCGCACACTCCTGATCGGATATGGCTCTCCATCGTGCCATCATGGCGAGGCAAAAAGCGCAGCTGCAGCATTCAGCAGCCCCTCTCATGTGGTCGCTGCTCTCGCCGCTCATGGCGGACCGCTCACTGCTCCATCTCAAGCTCAGGTAGGGGTGGCAGCGGCATGGCCGGCAGTGCAGATGCCAGGCATGCCTCCGGCGGCACCTGCAGCAGCAATCACACATGCAACAAGAGTTGAGCTTTGCGGGGGCGTCAAAGCAGGCAAGCACAGCTTCATCTGCAGGGTGACGCCGGCGTTCAAGCGGCAGGAAACCACCACGCTGCAGCAAGTCCTACAGGAGAAGGTCCCCTGCCCTCCCCTCACCAGCTCGCTGGGGTCTCCCGGCTGGCGGCGCAGCGAGGCCAGCAGGGTGGCCATGATGCTCAGCTTGGCCTTCAAGCTCAGGTCCTGCGGGCAAGCAGCAGCACAGCAGCATGACAAGATCAGCTCTGCAAGGGTCAACGTGCAGGCATCGCAGCATTCCTTCCTCTGCTGGCAAGTCTGCATGCCTTCTCGGCAGCAGCTTCTCAGTGTCCATGCAATTGCGCTCCTCACCTTCAGCAGGGCCACGTCATGCACCGCCGTGTGCATGTTGTCCGAAGGGGGAGGCACCGCAGCCAGCGCGCCCTGCAGGTCCTTGCTGGACGTCTGCAGCGCAGCACATGAACGGCAGGCAGCTTTGTGTTTAGGCAGCAATGCCAGAGAGACAGCAAGCTGTGTGTGGCCTGTTGTCTAGCATTCCCACATGCCGCAGACGCAGCATGCCAGCCTGCTAAGCCCGCCACTATGCTGCCCCCTGCCCTCACCGTGCGTGGCCCCACGCCCTTCTTGCCACGCGACAGCGTGACACAGATCTCGCGGATGCACTTAGTCCACAGCCGCTTCAGCCCGCACTCCTCAGCCACCTGCGGCCGGGCGCAAAGCAGTGGGGCAGGTGTGGGACAGCTGTTGGCACAGTGTAGATCCGCGCGAAGTGGCAAAGGCAGCACAGGCATGCAGGCAAGCCGCGGTCGTCATGATCACCCCAGCAGCGGCGGCGGCGGCGGCGCATCGTACCGCCAGCACCAAGCAATGCCCACCACTTCGCACCTGCGTCCAGTCCATGAGCCGCTGCAGCGTTGCCTGGTGGGAGCCAACTGCGAGGGGCGATGCGGGCACAATGGGTGAGCAGAGCGAGCAGCTGGCGTCTGCGGGCAGCCATGCCTCCCTGCGGTTCTTACTGAAGCACATGCAAACGCGGGGATGCCCACCCACCCACCTACTCACCCACTCTCCCTTCCCCAATCCCACCCCCAACCAGCAGCCCACCCACCCACCCGCGGCCTCCATGCGCAGGTCCAGCCGCTCCAGCAGCACCTCCATGCGCAGGCGGTGCGCCAGGCGGGCGCAGGCCGACAGCGTGCGCGCCGCGCCGGGCAGCAGGTAGTCCACACGCCCCACCTGGGTGGAGTGAGGGGAGAAGCAAATGGGACGGTTGGTGCTGGTCTGCGCGTTCGCATGTGCAGCCGCAGCCGCAGCCGCCGCCGCCGCCGCCGCCGCTGCCGCTGCCGCCGCCGCCGCAGCAGCAGTGCTCAGCACCAGGGGGCGGCAGCCGCAACCCCGCTGCCGACCCTCAGCAGTGCACCTACATGTGGACAGCCCCGACAAGTTGACGTCACTACCCACGCACCTCGTCTGGGTGGTAGGTGAACCGCAAAAAGTGCGCCAGGCGCTTGAGCGTGAAACCCTCCAGGCTGCGCTCGGTGCTAGAGGGCAGGGTGTCGGCGCAGACCACCTGCGGCCAGCAATGGGCAGCGCGTGGTTGAACATGAACCACATGCAGTGGTAGCCGGCCTGGTGCGTGTTGGAGGCACGACAGACAGCCGCGGCATGTTGGTGGTGCCACCCCCGGTTACTGCAGCGCCGCATGCAGCCCGGCTCTGGCCCTCCAAAGCACCGACAGCATCAGCAACTACCCACTCACATCCAGGTTCACGCCGCTGCTGCTCAGGTGGTAGAGGCTGCCCAGGTGTGCGGCGCTGGCCAGGCCGTGATGGATGCCGTTGCCGTTGCCGTTGGCCTGCTGCGCCGTCTGCGAGTCGAAAAAGTCACGCAGCGCTCCAGAAGCCACAGACAGCACCGCACTGTGCACCGGCAGCGCCCTGCGGGGGGCCAAGCGCGGGGACACGTCGTGCGGGCAGGTATGGGCAGGTACGAGCGTTTGCTGCTGCCGGACAGCCAGGGGGTTCCCACGCGCTGCGTTTCCAGTGGGCGGCACAATTGATCTGCACAAATGATACATGACTGAAACTGCACCAGGCCATCTGCTGCGCCAGAGCCATCTGTCCACCTGGACTTGCGAGCGGACCCGGAGCACCTGCCCCAATTCAGGCGGCGCCGCACCTGCCCTCGCACAGGAACACGGCATCTGCGCCCTCCTCCAGCTCCGTCCGCACATTCTCGCTCAGGTAGAAGGCCACGGGGTCATCGTCATTGTAGGCCTCGAAAGGCGGCAGGTGTGAGGTGCCCGGCATCGCTCTGGTTCTGCGGCGGGTTGGGGGGCGGCGCGGCAGCGGCGGCGCCGGTTCGGGTGTGGCGGCGCGGGGCGCCGGCCGCGCCATCCGCTGCAAAACCGCTCGATGTGCGCCAGACGAGCGGCTCCGGGGCCCACCTGCAGCGCACGAAGCTAGGCTCTCGGTCCGCCCGCTCGAGAAGCACTTGTCGCCGCTGAGGCTGAAAATGTGTGTGACAAGCCGATCTCAGTATCGCAAGCTTGGGGCGGAGGGCGGCGGGCGCAGCCTTTTGTAGCGGCGCGCCCCATGCGCGCCTTCCGCCGCCGCAGTCAGACTGCGCTGCCTTTAGTCAACTACCGGCCGCACCGGAGCCTCGGGCCTGACAGCAGCTTACACCCAAATTCATAACTGCAAACACTCAGGCATTTCCCTCTGCCTCCAGCCCCTGCAGCATGTCAATGCAGGCCTGCCGCCGCCACTCGCGCGCCTCATCCAGAGGCATACACCCCCGTGCACCGCTCCGCCGCCGCAGGTCGCCACCATGCCGCTGCAGCACCTGCAGCACCGCTGCATGCCCCCAGCGTGCCGCTAGATGCGCCGGCGTCAGCTGCTGCTCGCAGGCCGACTGCTGGTTGGCATCTGCAGGCAGGCAGGAGGCAATGGAGTGTGGGAGAGGGGCCGGGCAAATGAATCCAGCGCGTGCCAAACGCCGCTTCTGCTGCAGTACGCGGCTTCCCGAGCTTCCCTTCACCGCCCAAACTCCTCCTGCACCCAAAATTTGTCACTACTCCTACACCAACCGCACCTGCACCCGCCTCCAGCAGCAACTCCGCCACGCCCGCCATGCCCCACTGCGCCGCCAAGTGCAGTGGTGCTAGCCCAGCTGCATCAGCCAGCGCCAGATGGACAGCCAATGTGCGAGCGGGCGCCGAGCAGCTGTTGACCGCGCCGCTGCCGCCGCTTGCGATGCCTGCTTGCTGCTCTGTTGCCGCCAGGTGTTCCAGGAGCAGCCGCACAGCCGGCTCATGACCAAACTGGCTGGCGTAGTGCAGCGGCGTCTGCCCCGCCGCGGAGCGCTGGCAACAGTCGGCGCCTGCGGCCAGCAGCATGCCCAGAGTGCCCGCATGGTTGCGCGCAGCTGCTCGATGCAGCGCAGCCATGCCGCTGCGGTCCCCTGCTGCCGATGGGTCGCCGCCTAGCTGCAGCAGCAGCTGCACCGCTGCCTCGCGGCCATACCCTGCAGGCAAGCAGGTGGGGGGTTGTGCAGACGAGTGCTCGGTTGCCGTATTGCCGCCGACATATTTACTGGATGCAAAACCATGCAGCAGGAGCAACGGCAGATGCAGTGCTTCAATCGCAAGCATGCACCGTTCCGGCATGCAGCCATGTGCCTCCTGCAAACAGAAATAATGCACCATCCCAAACCGAACGTACCCGCCGCAAACTGGAGCGCCGACTGGCCCTTGCGGTCACGAGCATTCACGTCCCCGCCTGCGGCCGCGTACTCGGCAATGGCAGCAGTGTCCCCCAGCCAGGCAGCCCTGCAGGAGGAACACCACGGGTTGCAACTGCTGTTGAATGTAACGAAACAGCTGCGCAGCATGGGGAGGGGCATCATTGGAGAAGAGCCAGCTTGGCCCGGGTGCAATGCAGAACCTTCGCATCGGAACAGCCTCTGCTTGCTGTGCAGCACATGCATGACCGAGCTTCAATCCTCACCTCCACACGTCGATGGCTGCTCCCTTGCTGGCGCCCCGCACTTGCTTGTAGTGCAGCGCACGCTGCTCAACTGCCGCAGGGCAAGGCGAGGCTTGGCTTTCTGGTCCCTGTGATGCTGTGTTAGCTGCTGCTGCTGCGCCCCCTGCCCGCAGCTTACGACCAGGCTGCTCCTCCCGCTGCAGGGCGCTGTGCAGGTTGAACACGGGAGCCCCGTCTGCTGCCGCTGCCTCAAGAGCCGCCATCAGCTGCCGCCGCCGCCGAGAGACTGGGTCTGAGGCGCTCGCTGCACTGGTGCCGCTGCCCGGCTGCAGCTCAAACACTGCTGCTGCACGGGGGTAGCCCCCTTGCCGCGACTCAGGCAGCAGTTGGAGCAGCCGCAGGCCGTGCTGCTGCCCCTGCTCCTCGAGTTGCTGCTGCTGCCATGCAGTTGCCGCTTCATCAAAGCTGCCTGCTGCACCTCCTGCCTGCAGCTCTGAACTGCCAAGGTTTTTGCCGCTGCTGCCGTCCGCCTGCTGCAGAGGCATCCAAGCCACCAGCCGGCCGCCAGGAACCAGCGCGTGGCTTGCTAGCTGCAACAGGACTGCCAACAAGTGCTGCCAGCTCTCTTGCTGCTGCACAGCGGCAAGCGCCGCATCAACGCTGGCCGTGCTGCCAGCGGCTGCTGCATCCACTGCCACGTGTGTGCGGTAGCCGTAGGGCAGATCAGTGACAATGGCATCCACAACTGCTGCTGGCAGCAGCTCCCGCAGACAGGCCACATCTGCCTGCAGCAGCACGGCCGCTGCTTCCAACCCGCTGCTCAGCTGCTCACAGCTACCCAAGCTGCCATTGCCGCCATTGCAGCTGCTGACAAAGTGGGTTGCATCGATGTCAGAGCCGACCGCCAGCGCTGCGCCCACATCGGCTGCCGCTGCCAGCAAGCTGCCGCTGCCGCAAAAGGGATCGAGCACAATGCTGCCGGCACGCACGGCTGCGAGACTGCAGCTCACGGCAGCAAGCTCAGGCAGCATGGCTGTCGGCCCCAGCTTGCGATCCAACGCTGCCGCTGACAATGCTGCCCCAGCCGCCAGCTGCAGCCCCAGCAGATAGTGTGTTTGCTGCTCCTGCTGCTGGCCGGCCGCACAGCCCAGCGGCCAGCCCGCGCTGTGCTGGATGCACCACAGTCGAGTTGCTGCCGGGTCGGGGGCACAGCCAAGCCCCAGCTGCTGCAGCTGCTGCTGCATGGACCGTTCTGCTGGCGCCCGTGCTGAGCCGCTGTCCAGGCAGAGCGTTCTCAGCGGGTGGCGCTGGGCGGTGCCTGGAGGCACACACTCAAGCGCTGCTGCTGCCGCCGCCTCGAGGGACGTCGCTGCTGCCAGTGGCCGGAGGGCTGCTATGAGCAGTGTGCATCGCTGCGCTGCAGCCGTCAGTAGCTGCTCGTCCCTGTCTGTTGCAAGGTTAAGCTGCGCAAGCAGGCCGCCTGGCACGGGGTGCACCGCTAGCGCTGGCGGCGGCGGCGGCGGCGGCGGCGGCGGTAAAGGCTGGGGCTCGCAACAGGCCCCTGCCGCATTGCCAGCAGCTTGCTGGGCCGTCAAGCGCCAATGCACGAGGAGCTCGGGGATGCAGAATGCTCGGAGCTCGCGGACCACTCGGGACGGCCCGAACAGGAGCAAGGCGGAGCCCATCTCTGGATCCGACATTGCCGTGGACGTGTGAAGAGTTGCGATTTGACACGCGCGGCAGTCGAAAAACGGCTCGAGCGCCGCCATCAGCTGCCGAGCTGGAGCCCACAGGGCGTGCATGTTGCATGCAAGCGGCGATCACAGCACTTGAGCCTCACACAAAGCCATCGAACTGCAGCCATGGACTCGCGCAGCGCTGCGCTGGGTTTTGCGGCGGGCGCCGCCCTCGGCGCTGGCGCCCTGTACCTGTACACCCGCTCGCAGCGATGCCAGCAGACAGCGGCGCCGCCTGACAGCACCGCAGCGGCGCAGCAGCTGGCCAGCGGCGGCGGCGGCGCGCTGCCTGGAGCGGCGGCAGCGGCGCAGCACGGCCCGATAGACATGAGCTGCTTCGAGCAGGATGAGATTCTAGAGGAGCAGCTGACGCGCAACGTGCAGTTCTTCGGCCTGGAGGCGCAGAAGCGCATCGGCGGCAGCTTTGTGGTGGTGGTTGGACTGGGGGTGAGAGCGGGGTGCGGAGGTTGTCGGGCTGGCTGGCGGTTGTCGGTCTGTTGAGCCCTGGCCAAGCAAAGGCGACAAACTACCAAACGACCAGACTTAATTCTGTACATCAGCATTCAATGCTCACACACATGCTCTTCCCTGGTTGCCGCTGTGCAGGGCGTGGGGTCGCATGCCGCGCACCTGTTGCTGCGCTCCGGCGTCGGCCGCCTGCGGCTCATTGATTTTGACCAGGTCAGACTGAGGCTTGCTTGCCTGGTTGGGTGGTTGCGTAAAATCCAGGCGGTGCTACACAGGCTGACAGTCTTCGGACCACAGTGGGATGGCTGCTGCTTGGGTCGTTTCCCGCTGCGCCCGCCCACCTCCTGGGCGGCCCAGCTCCCTAGACCAGCCTGCAGTGTTGGAATACCAGCTACTCTGGTTGCTGCAATCATGTGCAACGAGCTGCTCAAGTGCGTTGTGGAACTCTGTGCGCGGCTGCCTGCAGGTCACTCTCTCCACGCTCAACCGGCACTGCCTGGCCACCCGGGCGGACGTGGGCACCCCCAAAGCCGTGTGCTTGGCCCAGCATTTTGCGGGTGCGGCCCTATGCTAGGGCGCGGCTGGCTGTAGGGCCTCGCTGCCTGATGTGTATGAGCGTGCAACTGCAGTGGTTGTGTGCTTGCAAGTCTGGCTCCCTACACAGCAGGACCTGCGTGTTATCGCTCCTGTTGCTTTGCTCATGACTGCTGTCTTCCACATCTCTTTCCGTGCAGAGATTGTGCCCGAGGCACAGGTGGAGGCGGTTGTGGAGATGTACACGACAGAGGCGGAGGAGCGGCTGCTGGGGGGCAGCCCCGACTTTGTGCTGGACGCCATCGACAACATCGACACCAAGGTGCGCATGCGATCACTTGTGCTTCAGTCTGCTCGATGCCATCAACAACAGCAAGGTCGGGGCTGATCGTATGTCTGGCTATCATCGATCGCTGCCCTTTCAAATGTGCTTTGGTTGCCATCAACAACAATGGACACCAAGCCGTGTGGGGCCTGCTGTGCTGGGCTACCAGAGCGTGCGTCGGTTTCGCCATGATGCAGGCTGCGCCTGGCTGATTTGTCCAAGCATTGCCACTTCTTCCAACCTCTGCTCAAGCCACCTCCTGCGGCCCCACCTCCTGCCCGCAGGTGGCGCTGCTGGCGGCCTGCAAGCGGCGTGGTATCCCTGTGCTGGCATCCGCTGGTGCGGGCGCCAAAGCGGACCCCACCCGCCTACGCATCCTGGATGTGGCCGAGTCGGTGGCAGACCCGCTGGCACGCTCCGTGCGCCATCGGTGAGAGCACTGCTGCAACAGTTGGAGGCTGCAGGGCAGCTGGGGCAACAGCGTTGATGATCGTTCAACTGGAGAGCCTGATGTTTGTACGGCTTGCACACAAGCATGCCTAACCACAAATGGTGCAGCACACGTCGCGCCTTGCTCACCTGATAATCCACAGCAGCCCACTTTTGCATCCCACTGCCTCCCCCTCGCCCACCCGGCAGCCTGCGCCGTGACTATGACATTGAGTCAGGAGTGCCCATTGTGCTGTCCACGGAGCGGCCGCGCATGGGGCTTGTGTATCATGCCGGCGAGGGCGCCAACCTGCTAGATTACCAGGTATGGCGGCAGGCAGCACTGGGCAGACAGCGTTGGACAATCAGCGCATGTATGCACCATTTTGCCGATGCCGCCTGCGCTGCTGTGTAATTGTGTTGTGTCCCCGCTTTCGTCTGCACATTTGCAGGTGGTGCCCAACTTCCGGGTGGGCACGATCCCTGTGCTGGGCACCACACCCGCCATCTTTGGGCTGGCCTGCGCTGCCTACATCCTGTGCCAGCTGGCAGGGCAGCCCATTGCGCCCGAGCCGCACTTCCGTGTGCCGGTGAGTGAGGCTGCTGGGTGGAGGGTGCATGGCGTCTGCTGATGTGACGGCAGATGCTACTGCTGTTGCCGGTGATGTAGTGTTGATGCTCCTGCTGCTGCGGCTGTTGTTGCTGCATTGCTTTGCTCTGCCTCAAGCCCGCCTCCCACCTCTCCACCCCTTCACCTCCGCAGCCCAAGCAGTTCCAGGGCATCTTTGACTCGCTGTACGAGCGGGAGGAGCTGCGGTTTGGCAGCGCCGATGGAATTGGCGTAGATGCTGAGGAGGTGGAGGCGCTGGTGAGGGATTGCCCTGTTTTGTGACGCTGCAAGGCTGCTGCTGCTGCTGATGATGATGATCGTGGGCCGTGTGCTGGAAGGCGGGCAGAGTGCAAGGGCACGGCTGCTGCACTGTTGATGCTGCTGTGGGCGGATGTGCATGCAATGCGCGAGCCGCCACTGGCATTCCTGGTGCTGCCTTGCGCCGCCGCCGCCGTTGCTGCTGCTCATGGCATCTGCCCTTTGCTGCCGCGGGCGCAGGTCAAGGATGTGTGGCATGGCTACTCGGCGCGTGCCCCACACCCGCCCCTGAACGACAAAGGCATCACGCGGTCGGTGGGCCACCTCACCCTCACACGCTGGGTGAGTGTGGAGCGGTCTTCGGCTACATGGACATCGGCAGCGCTTGCGCTCAGTGTCTCAGGTCTCTGCTGCGCATTCCTGCCGCGGCGCTGCACTTGTTCTGGGTGCCAAGCTTTGCCTCTTGCCCTTTGTGGGCGTCCCTACTCCCCTGCAGGATCCCCAGAAGCCTGCCACTGTGGACAATCTGGTCCTGTTGACCCACGCCGAGGCGGACGACCACGACCAGCTGCAAAGCTTGGACGCGCTGCGGCAGCAGGTGCGCAGTTGCAGGCAGCCGGGACGCAGCAGGCAGGGTGGAGCAGAGGGGCGGACAGCGGCAGCGGCACAGGTAACCAACCAATCGAACAACGCAGCGCTCTGGCCCAGCTTGCTGTCTCCATGGATGGTACCGCCAAATCTTTGCAACTTACACCGCTGCCAGCCTAGCTCCCTTGTTTACCGCCCGCAGGAGCCAGAGCTGTGCGCACGAGTCGAGGCGACGCTGGCTCGTGCCAAGCGTGACTTTTGGTGGCGCATCTAGCCCGCCGCAGAGCATTTTTGCCAGCACTGGACATTTGATTTGTATTTCATTTGTAATGGCACTGGCTAGCAAGCATAGCATATCAACACCAAGAGGCAAACTAGGCGGGCAGGCAGCTGTACGGACGAGAGGTGAGCGAGCGTCCCCCCTCCGCCAGCACAGCGGCCGCGCCATGATGCAGCAGACTGCCATGGCGGACTGACGGCATTGATCGCATCACAGAATAACTCCGACCTCTTGTAGCCAGCGGCAGCGTCATGAGCGGTGAAATCCAGCCGACCGCAAGTGCGGCAGACCCCTACAGTGCCCCGCCACCCCGCCCGCCTGTCGAGCAGTATGAAGAGGGAGGTAGCAGCGCGTTGAGCGCCGTGAAGGACGCGGCCGGCTCTGTGGCTGCCGCCGCAGGTGCCGTCGCTGACGCCGCCGCCTCCTCCGCACGGCAAGGTAGGTGTGGATGGGCCAGGCTCCTGGGTGGCCCATGTTGCAGCGGATGTTGTTCAGCGCGCTACAATGTAATTAACCACAGCGATACTGTTGCGCATCGCTGGTGTAGGCGCGGTCGCGGCGGCGGCAGCGGCCGTGGCTGCGGCGGTAAAGAGCGGCGGCGAGGCGGCCATGGCCCAGGCAGCCAGGGGCGCGCTCGTCATGAGTATGGACGGATTTGCCAGGTGGGCGGCTGTTCGTTCATGACAGGCTGTAGCAAGCCGCTGCACACTTGCACGGCTGCATGTTTGCTGCAGTTGCCTGCACCAGCGCTCTCCTGCCGCTGCCCGCCTGCCTGGTTGTTGTAAGCTACATTTTGAGCCCCCCTCTCCACTCACCCAACCCACTTGTGCTTGCAGGGAGGTGGTTGAGAAGCTGGTGGACAATGGGGATGCAGCGGCCGCTGGACGCCTGTGCGTGGCAGCCATCCAGCTGGGACCGCAGCAGGCAGATGTCGTGCGCCACATTGCGGTGCAGCTGATTGCCAGCGGCAGCGCCGCCACCTGCGCCACGCTGGGGGCTGCCTTCTGGCAAGAGGCGGCGGCAGCAGGCAGCGATGCAGCGGCGGCTGCGGGCCCTGCCGCACCCGGCTCGCCCAGCGGCGCCGCTGCTGGCGAGCCGGCAACGCCGCACAAGCGTGCCGCCCGCTCGCTGGCTGAGGCGGCGCTCAGCGAACTCACCTCTGGCAGGGCGGCGCTGGAACCCGGCCAGCCGGGATCGCCCATGTCACCTGTTGCGCCACCAGCTGCAGACGGTACAGCAGCGGCGCCGTCATCAAGCACAGTCGCAGCAGCTGCGGAAGAAATTCAGCCTGATGCCCCGCCCTCAACCAGCCCACCACCCGCCCCACCAGCCGCAGCCGGGCCCCCAGTGGCAGAGGCGCCTGCGGGTCCAGCCCAGCCCACCTCCCGCGAGCTGCAGGCGGCGGCAGCGGTTGTGTTTGCGGCGGCGGCGGTGGAGGCGGTTGGGCTGGGCCATGCCGCTACAATGGTGGAGGTGACGCAGCTGCTGCTGGACGCTGGGCAGCAGGAGCTGGTGGCCGCGCTGGTGGCGACCATGGTGGAGGCAGGTGAGGCAGGGGAGGGCAGCAGGAGGTGTTGCGCTTTGCTGCCGGTACAAGTCAGGCGGCAGGTGTTTGGGCTGCAGCCACCATGCAGCGCCTGCTATGTCGCCCCGCTGCCCGCTCAGTAGCGCCGACATGTCCAGGTGCCCTTCTGTCTATGCTACCCAATGCAGGTCACAGCAAGGAGGCGGGCACGGTGTCGCTGGAGGCGCTTGCACAGGGCAGGCACCGCGTGGTGGAAGCCATCAGCGGTGAGGGGCGCCGCTGCTGCACAGCGGCTATGTTCAAGCTGTGATAAGCTCTGCAGACAGATAGGTGTGTTCATGTGTTCCATTCCTCTGTACCCTAGCTTGACTTGTTGACCGCACCCCTACCCGGCTCGCGTCCCGCTGCCCCACCCTGCAGCCGAGCTGCTACAGGAGAACGAGGGGGCGGCGCTCGGCACCCTGCTGCTAGAAACCACCACCCAGGGCCTGCGCCGCCTGAGCACCAAGGCGCTACAGGCCTTTGGCAACTGGCTGTCCCCCAGCGAGCCTGCTTGAAGCGGCCTCCTCCGCCACAGCGGCCGCAGGACCGCCGGCTCGCTGCCAGCGCAGATCAGAAGTGGCCCCTTGCCTCGCCGATGCAATCTGACAATTGTAACATGCTCTGATTGCTTCAGCCTGTCATTCCACTGCGTCAGGGTCCCTCTGTAGCGGCCCCAGCGGAGAGCGCGGCCCCAAGCTCGCCGCTCGGACGCCCGATTGATGGTCGCCTCGCTTCACCTCGTTTCAAGCGCGATAGAAAAGCGCCAGGCAGTCGCAACAGCGCCGCACAGAAAGGCTGGGCGCGTCTGAGCTTTTCCCGTAGCTGGTGAGGCACTTCCAGCCGCCGGCTTCCCGCCTGCGACGTGAGGGGATCCCCACAAGCCGATGGAGGGCGGCAGGCGGCCCGCATGACACCCTTGCTTACCGCCCGCCGCTGCCGCCGGGGCCGCCCTGTGGTGCTGGCCGCCTCCCATGTTTACTGCCATCCCCCACTGCTGCAGCCCACCAGCCGCTCTACATGCTGCTGCGCTGGCTGCTAATAGCATGCTACGCGCTAGGCATGCTGGTGGTCCGCACCCGCGGGCTGTGCGGCCGCCCGTGCGCGGACGAGGAGACCAGCCCCCGCGGCAGGCGGCGGCAACGTGACCGCGCCCAGGCCGACTCGCCGCACACGCTGGCCAGGTCCCGGCCACCCCTGCGGCGCCCCCTGGGGTCAGACCCGCGGCTGGCCATGCTGTCAGGCATCATTGTCTCCGTCATCACACTGCTGGCCACCGCACGCTGGACGCCCGGGTTTGGACGGGTGAGGGGCAGTGCCCGCAAGTTGCGGCCAGGTGCACGCAGCGTTGCACAGCTTCCCTGCCTGTTCCGCTTGCGTGCAGTATTCCACGTTCTCACTGCTGTCTGCATGTGTTGCAGATGTTCACGCTGTCTGGGTTCCTCAACATTTCGTCCCTCATGGCCGTGCCGGTGGTTGGTCTGGTGCTGGTGCCCGCCCTCGCTCCGGCGTTCTACCAGCGGCACGCAACCATTCTGATGGCGGTGATGCGGTGAGTCTGCTGCACTGGCTGGCGGGGTCCTTTGTCATTGCATGCAGCAGAGCGCACCTGCTTGTGCAGGCAACAGGTATGCTGCAGGCGCTGGCCTGCATGTAGCCACTGCCGCTCCCTTCCAACTGCCCGGCCTTCCCGCTTTTGCTGCCGCAGCATCTGCTACTTTGCCCTGCCGGGCTTGCAGGACCCGCTGGATGTGCAGCATGTGTTCCAGGCGAGGAGCTGTGGGGTGGGGCAGAATTGGCGGCAGCTGCCGACACGACAGTCTTGCCCTCGGCAGCCAGCTTGTCCTCGAGGCAGCGTGTGCCGTCATTTAAGTTTGCACATGCATGCGCCATTCCTGCGTGTGCCGCAAGTTTAGGAAATCACACCTGTGCCACTCCTGCCATGCCCGTCTTGCAGTCCCAGCCATTGCAGCGAGCGCTGGGCGTCATCACCGACGTCTTCACGCTCATGCTGGGTGCGCAACGCGCCAGCGCATTTCCGACTGTGCTGTCCTTGCATGCATGCCTGCAGTCTGCAGGATGCGCTGGTCTGCCGCCTTGCAGCCGATTAATCGATCACCTTATGACTTGGTGCAGGCCTGCGAGGAGTTGCGCTGCTGCTGGCTCCACTGGTCTGCCCGCTGCCCCTGCTGCCGCACATCGCCTTGTCGGCGTTTGCTGTTGAGGTGAGGCTGCAATGCTTGCATGCACATGCAAGCATATGTCACGGGCTGCAGCTGCCTGGCGTGCTCCACCTAGCATCCGTTTGAGAGTGACGTGCTGCTTGTCCGCCCCTGCTGCAGCGCTGCCGCACCAACACATTCATGTGTAGCAGTCCCATGCTGCGGCACGCTGTTTGGCGCCGCCGCATCTCGTGGGCCTTGCGCCTGGTGGGGCATGTGAGCTACAGGGGCATGCATGGGATCGCCATGTTGTATTTTTCCTGCTGTTGACGCTGCTTTTCTGCGTCTGGGCCATGGTTGCTTAGCTTTACAGTCATCTGATTGCCACCCAACTCTCCATCCCTTTGCGCTGCAGCTGCCGCTGCTTTCGCCGGAGCCTGCCGCTCTGCAGCATGCGCTGGCATCAGGGCCAGATCCTCGGGAAGAGGTCCAATGCCGGCTCTTCCTGTCCCTCTGCCAGGTGGGAGTCGGGATCGTGGCCCCCACCCTGCTGCTGGCCAAGCTGCAGGCACCCGCCGAGGCAGCAGCTGCGTTGCCGGCAGCAGCGGACAGTACTGAGCAGCGGCGCGGGCGCCGCCGACAGTCCGACCGACAAGACGCTGCTCGTGACGGCAGCCGATGCAGCAGCGGCAGCCCTGTCAAGCGGGTCAGCAGCCTCTGTGTGCGCCTGCTGCGCTCGGCTGCAGAGGAGGCCGAGGCAACCCTGTGGCACCTCTGCCAGCTGCTCACAAACAGGGCCGGCTCGCTGCTTGTCACCGCCCTTGCATGGTGGCTGCTGCTGAGCGTGGTCTGGGTGAGCGTACTGCTGCTCGAGCAGCCCCGCCTGCTGCTGGGCCAATGATATGAGGTTGCAGCGCCCTGCTCAGCAGCTGGCGTAGTTGGCAGCCATATATGCCCAATTTTGTTTTCTTCCCCGGCCCGATTAGCCTTCCTGCAATTGTTGATAAAGTCTGCCACCATGCCATGCTCCCCAGCTTGAAGTCACCTTTCACAACCACCCTGTCTGCTTTCCTTCTTGCTCCTGCCCTGCAACCTCTGGAATTCGGTTTCTTACAGTTTGCCAGTGTTACGGCAACTCTTACCCTGCTCATGTAATCAGACCCAGAAAACCAAAGGCAAGCTGGCGGGCTTCAGGCAGTGGCACCGCCAGCGGCACAGGTAGGGTTGGCAGCGGTTGCAGGTCTGGCAGGTGTGGTGCCCACAGATCCTGCAGGGCCGGCCGCAGCTCCTGCTGCTCTGTGGCCCAGCCTGGATCCACATGCTTGGTGGCACCAGCCAGTGCAGCTGCTTTGCGTGAGCTGAGCGGCCAGTCGCCAGCAGCCGGTGCAGGTGGCGGCGGCAGAGCCGAGTACAGCCGGGCGCCTGGCGCCACTGTGGCAGCAGCTGTGGCAGCCTTGCGCCGCACTTCGGCCTGCTGCTCAGCGGCCAGTGGTGCCACCGCTGCAGAAGCTGCCTGCAGGCAGGCACCAGCGCAGGCAAGTGAAACATCAACACTGCAGTGCATCTCCAAATAAGGCCATGCAAATGCAGCCATGCAAGACACCCTACTGCCCGCACGCAGCCATCACCCCTCACCTGTGCTTCAAGCTCCAGTCGCCGGTGTGCGGCGATCACGCTGCTGTTGGGCGCTGGCACAGCTAGCGCAGGCACAGGCTCCGCCAAAGCAGGCTCAGCACTGCATACTGGCTGAGACGACGGGGGCGGCAGAGGCAGGCGGCGCTCCAAATTCGCTGCCTGCTGCTGCCGTGCGCCTAACTGCGCGCTGTTGAGCTGGCAGTCCAGACGCCGCAGGCTGCTCCTGATCTCCGCCAAGCTAGCGGCGCTGCTGCAGTTGGCTGGTCTCAGGGTGGCTGGGGGCGGCGGAAGCTGCTGCTGGGAGCCGGCTTGTCGTGGTCCGACTGCTGCTGCATCAGGCAAAGAGCCAAGGCTGCAGCTGCTGGCTGCCGCCCTCTCCTCCTCCGCCTCATCATCAGTCAGCTCCGCATCGCTGGCCACAGCAAACCCACCGGCCTGCAGTTGCTCCCATGCTGCTTCTCCCGCTGCTGGTGGCGGCGGGCTGGAAGCTACGCAGGTAGCACTGCCATGGGGCGACTTTGGAACCGCCGCCGCGGCAGCAGAGTGAGGGGCTGCCTCTGCCGCTGTGCTACTGGCATCTGCTCTATCAACTGTCTGCTCTGCCGCACGCTGACTCGCGCCTGCGTCTGCCTGCCCCAGCTCATCCTGCGCTGCGTCGCCCGTCGATGGCGATGCAGCCTTCTCGGCTGCGGCTGCCGTTGCCGGACCCTCCTGCTCAGCCGCCCGCTCTTGCTGCACTGCTTCGTCAGAAGCAGCTGCCTCGGCTGTGCTTTCATCTGGCGTAGTGGTTGCTACTGCCTGCGCCACAGAGGCCTGGCGCTGAGCTGCAGCTCGCACCGAGGCAGCTGCCTGCTGCCGTCCAGTACCGCAGCGGCGGGAGATGCGGGCGTAGCGCTGCTGGCGGAACTCAGCCAGCGCCTGCGAGGTGTCGTGCTCCGCCACTGCACGGCAGATGGAAGAAGGGCACATCAAAAGAAGTGTTCAAAGACATTTGCATGCAAGATGCATGCTCCAGGCAGGTGTCACAGGAGCATGGCAACAGCAGTCCGGCCCAAATACGCAAGACACAACGCGCTCCAAACAGCAGCTCGCAGCACACCTGTGAACGCGCGGACCTCAGCTGGCAGCAGCTCGCCGGCCAGCTGCGCCTCTCGCGTGCACACCACACCAGGCTTGACAGGCGAGACCGGTCGGCTGCCGCAGGCTCCACTGCTGCCGGTTCCACCTGCACACAGGGCTGAGCCTACTGCTGCCTCCCGGCCCGGCTGCTCAACCTGGGCCAGAAGTGCAGCTTTGGCTGGGCTGGCAGGTCTGCTGGCAGGCGCATCTGCTGTTTCCAGCACCCTGCAAGCATCACACCGCTGCTTGCTGACACGTGCCGCCGTGAGCGGCTGGGCAGAGGGCGGCTGGGAGCAGTGCAGCAATGCTCGCGGCAGCCTCCGTGGCTGTGGTGACTCGGCTGCTTGGTTGGGCGTGTCCAGCACCCCTTCTTGCTGGATCTGACAAGCTCCTGTTGCAGTTTGCTGCCCTCTGTCTGCAGGTGCATCAAGCATGACAGCCTGCACAGGGCTGTGCTGTGTGCCACATTTGGGGCTCATGCCAGCTGCTGCGGCCAAGCTGGGAGCTGCCTTCTGGCGCTGTGAGCTGGGAGGCAAGCTGCCCACCACAGATTGCTGCTGCCTGTTCTCTGCCAAGCAGTTGCGCCCCACTCGTGCCGCTTCTCCGCCTGCTGCCGCTGCCGCCGCCGCTGCTGCTGTGCCGCCTGCTGTATGGGCAGCGGCAGGGCGCAGGCCCTGCAGGGCTCGCAGGTCCAAGATGGGATATGTGGGGCGGCAGCTTCTCGGCAGTGCAGCAGGCTGTCTGCTGTTGCTGGTGCCGCAGCCCATGCTGCCACTAGTGGGCGCCGCAGTGCTCGGCAGCTGGGCAAGAGCGCTGCCCGCACTGCTGCCCCGCAGCAGTGGGTGAGATGGCAGCGGTGGCAGGGCTGAGCGCCCCGACAAGCTGAGCAGCGGGTCTGCGGGAGCCAGCGAGGCAGGGCCACCTCCAGGCCGGTGCTGCCTAGAGCTGACTGCCTCCTCGGCTGGGAGGCCGCCACTGTTGCCAGCTGCAGGGCTACTCGCCTGCTGATCAGCAAACCGCACGGCCTTCTTGCGAGGCGGCGCTGCTACTGCCGTTTCAGCTGCAGCTGGCTTGGGTGCTCCCAGCCGCTGCAACCAGCCGTCAGACAGCAAGGCATACAGCTCTCCGCTGCTGCTCCAGTACAGAGCCGCCGGGGCTGTCGCCAGCTGCCGCTCCGCCAGCAGCTCTCCAGCTGTGTCCACTACTGCCACAGCTGTGCCAGCTGCCACCGCCAGCAAGGGCGCCGAGAGGCCGGCGCTCAATGCTAAGCAGCAAGCTGGCGCTGCGTTGCCGCAAGGAGCGGGCACACGCGCATGCTGCTCCAGCTCGCCGCCGCTGTACCGCCACACCTGGGTGCTGCCATCCGAGCAGCCCAAGGCTAGCAGGGGGCCAGCGGCTGCCAATGCTGTGACAGTGCAGCGGTTGCCGCTGCCAGCAGCGTCCAGCTGCCCTACCAGCGAAAGCCTGCCGCCCTCTGTGCTCCACACCTGCACAGCGCTGCCGCCCTCCTGCGCTGTGGCCGCCGCCCCGCCGCCCACAAAGCAGGCCGCAGCAATGGCTGCGCTAGGCTCTCCAGCTGTTGAGGCACCCAGCAGCGTGCCGTTTGCTAGGCTCCACAGCTTGATGCCACCCTGCGCGTCGCCAGTCAGAGCCAAGCTGCCGCAAGGGCTGGCGGCCGCAGCGGTGACGGGTGCTGCAGCAGGGCAGGGGTGAAGAAGGCTGGCCATCCTGGGTAAGGGAGCTGGGCAGGCACAGCAACTGCAAGCCCTGTAGCATGCACCTGCCTGTTCAAGCACGGTGGTAAGTCACCCTTGAAGCCTGGCACCTTTCCGCTCACCCTCGTGCGTGCCAAACAGGAAGAGGTCTGTCGGGCCGCTGCCTCCCTGCAGCCCACCCAGGGGTGGGCAGAAGAGCAGGCGCCCACTGCCGCACTGTGCCAGCAGCAGGCCGCCGCTGCCGGGCAAGCTGCACAGTACCGCGCACGGCTGCATGAGCATGCGAGGCTGGCCGCCCTGCTCTAGCTGGATGGCAAATGCGCGCGGCGGCGCACCATCCAGCGGCAGCAGGCGCAGCAGCCCATCGGCCGTGGCGGCAGGCACAGCGCCGCTGGCGGGGTCAATAGCGAGCCTGCAGTTGGAGGAAAGGCGTGTGCTCTGTCATGAGATTGATGGCGTCATGAGAATGGCCAGCATGCTGCGCAACAAAGGCGAGCGGGCGCACTCACGCGGCGGCGGCAACAGCGGCTGGCGGCGGCGGCGCCGCCACGGGCGCCAGCTGCATCGGCGGAGGCCGGTGGCTCCTTTCTTGGATGTGTTGCTGTCGGCAGAGGTGGAGAGAGGAGCCAGAGGGGCTTCAAATGAGCAGTTGGACCGCGCGAGGGGAGCGGAGGGACGCTGGATTGACTGACGGAACGCCCCTGTCGTCGCTTCGATTGCCCAATTGTTCGGCAGAAGGCACAATGCCGCGCACTGCGACACGTGGATTCCGCTGGCTCAGACCGCCCTCCCAGCCCTTCTCGCTCAATCTGCAGCGCTCCAGCAGGCGATCAGCAGCCAATCGGCTCCCGGAAGCGCTACAGGTGCCCGCCTGCGGGAGCCACGCCGAAGGGCTGTGTTGTTGCGGGCTTGCGGCTTGCGCCTGATCACAAGGAGGTGCTGCACCGACCGGAGCGCTCCGGCCGCCCCGATGCCCTCGTCCAGGCACTGCCGCCGCCGCTCCCGCTGCCTGCCGCCGCCTGCCGTCGACGCCCTTCCGTTGCTGCTTCCACCTGTGCCGCAGGAGTACAACCCACCATGTCGCGGCGCGGTGCCACCAATGGCTCCGCTGAGATCAAGCGCGTGCCGCTGCTGCGTGTGACATCAGCGGTGCGTGCTTGCGGGGGTGCCGCCGCAGGCACAACATGCCGCTGCCAGGGGCATACATGCCGGTCTTTGCCCGCCCGCTGCTTGCGCCCTGTTTGGCAGACAGATTGTGCAATGCAGGCAATGGACAGCGTTACTGGTGATGTGTTGTCCGCCCGCTGGCACTGGCAGCACCCTGTACTGCTGTAACCAGTGCCCTCTGCCTCCGCATTCCTTGCGAGCAGGAGTCGCTGGACTCGCCCATCGACCGCCGCTCCGACTACTACCGCCGCTCCGCGCTGCTGCAACAGTTCCAGCAGGTGTGCAGGGCAGGATTGGTTGGTCGGCTGGGCCTTGCGTGCGGATATTCAGTGCTGGCATTGGGGGAAAACTGCTGCTGTAGCGAACTCTTCTCCACCGCCCCTACCCCAACCAGGGCAAGCTGGCGCCGCAGCCGATGCTGACTCCCCCCAACATCTGCACATTTGCCCGCGTGGCCCTGGTGAGTGGAGTGCATTAGACGTTCATTTTGTCACCGCTGAGTGTGTAGCATGACACTGACACTCCAGCGCTGCTGGCAATCAGAATCTTGCTGCACCTGGTCCGCCTTCGTCGCAAGCAAACCACCCTCTGCCGCCGCTGCGCAGGTGCCGCTGTTTGTGCTGCTGTGGCACACCGTGCACGACTACGCATCCATTGCCACAGCCTCCGTCTTCATCCTGGCCTCGGTCACCGACTGGCTGGATGGCTACCTGGCGCGCCGCGTGAGTGGGCAGTGTGTGGATTGATCAGATGTGCAGCTGATGACGGCAGCCACGGCGCCAGCGTGCAGGTGGTGCGCAGTGGACACTACAGCCGTGCTGCTGGCTTCCCGCTCCCATGATATGCCACAATGCTGCCTGCCGATTGAGCTGCTGTTGCCTCTGCCGCCTGCCTCCAAGCAGATGAAGATCACCTCGGCGTTTGGCGCCTTCCTGGACCCTGTGGCCGATAAAATCATGTGCGGAGGAGGGGCTGAGGTCGCATCAGTTCTGCATAATTGCCAGTGGGGAAGGGGCAGAGCGACACGCTCCAGCTACGGCTGTTGGCCGATTAACCGCTGCCCAGCTGACCTGCACCTCAATGTCAATGGCTGTCGCAGGGTGTCCACCGCGCTGGTGCTGCTGGCCACCGCCCCGCCTGTCCCCATCAGCAACTTTGGCATGGCGGTGCCTGTGTGCCTCATGATCGGCAGGTGAGCTGTAGAGCTGCCGCACGTGCCTGCTGCCATCACGCGTGCTTGCCTGGCAGCTTCCACGCTTGCATTCCACCCCAGCACACAACCCACCCTTATCTTGCCACCGCCAGGGAGATCACGATGAGCGCGCTGCGCGAGTGGGCAGCGGCCTCGGGCGGCGGTGCTCACAAGGCGGTCAAGGTGAGTCTGGCCTGTTGGCCGCATATGTGGCAGCACGTTGGCAGGCTGTGATGCGTGGTGCTGAGAACAGGCCGCCGCAGCTTGAACTTGTGCTACGTCTTGCACGGATTGCGCATTCAATCTGCATCCATGCCTGCAGGTGAACTCACTGGGCAAGTGGAAGACGGCGCTGCAGGTGCGCTGGCGCATGCGTGGTGGCCCTGCTGTTGCAGCACAACTTCCGCTGCTCAGTTGTTGGCCTCTCAAGCTTGCTGCTTCAGGAGCTGGTAACAGCTTTCTGCCTGGCCTGCTGCTAGTAGCGCTTTATACTGTACCTTCTGGCCGAGGCCAGCTGGCTTGCTGTTCGCGTCGCCCTGCTTGCTTACACCCGGCATGCCTGCACCGCTGCTGCCCCATGCTGCCGCAGATGGTGGCCATGTCAGCGCTGTTGCTGCTGCGCAACGCGGACCACCTGCTGGGCGACGAGCCGCTGCGTGAGTGCAGCACGTGCAGCACTGTCGCTTTGCATGGTGGCCTTGCAGGATGCAATTATCTGTTGGCTGATTCGACATTGCGCTCTGTTCCAGCGCTGTTGCGTGGCTGCCGATGATGACAGCTGGGCAGTGCTGTTGGGTGCCGGCCGGATACAGCTGCTGGCTGCCGCTGCTGGTGCTGCCTCTAGCTGTCGCTCTGTACCAACATCAGGTTGCCCCCCGACACCCGTCGCAGTGCTGGAGTGGCTGCACTTTGCCACCTGGATGGCCTGGCTCATGCTGTGGGTGGCCACAGGTGCGGCGCAACACACTTCAGCACTGGGGAGTTTGGGCTAGCGCAAGTCAGTGCTGCGTGCGGCTGCCTTGAATGTGTCCGAAGAAGCAGCCGCTAGCGTCTGGCAGCAGTGCACGCAAACGCTCATGCCGCCGCCCCCACCCCACGCAGTGCTGGCGCTGTGGAGCCTGGCCAACTACATGAGCGGGGTGTGGCACTTCTTCCGCTTCCCGGGCGTGCCAAAGCCGCCGCGCCCGCCGCGCCAGTGAACGGCCGCCAGCTGCTTTGGGAGAACCGCTGGCGCAAACATACATAGCGAGACATGCAGCCCACATCTAGCGCGACACTAGCTTGAGCCATGTGGCACCATTCATACGCAGTGCGTGAATCTTTCCTCCCATTCATTTGCACTTCACACCCGCCTCGTGCCTTTCCACTGCCGCCCATCAACCCCTGCCATTGCTGCCTGCTTGTTTGCACAGAGCATCATCTTGGTTACTTCCTCCAACATCTCAAATTCATCTGTGAGCGAATGTAGCGCCTTTCCATCCAGATCACAAAGATCAAAAGCAGCAGCTGCTCCCCAACTCATGCACGGCCGCTGCCGCTGCACAGCGTCGGGAGGGCGGGCCCACACCAACCATCGCCTCAGCCGATCGCGGATCACTACGTTGCTTGCACGCACTTACGCACCGTCTTCACGCCCCAGCAGCGGTAAAACAGCAGAAATGGCGTCTGCCCTGCGCACCGCTCCTGCTTGCGCCAGTCGGCGCGGCTCACAGCCCCTGCGGCCAGCAGGGTGCCGCCTGCAGCAGCTCTCCAGCGCGCCGCGATTGGCGCAGCGCGCGGTCTGGGCGGCGGCGGAGACGCAGCAGCAAGGGGCGGCAGCGGCGGCACTGGCATCCTCCGACAGCGAGGTGGGCCTCAGTGGTGTACTTGCTGCTGCCCAATCAAGGTCACTGTTCGCAGTCACTTTGCGCACACGGTGCTGCGGAGCCCCACCTGCCTGGCCGCTCGTGCTGCCTGCAGGACCGTGTGCCGCCGGGCTGCAGCCGCTACACCGTCTCGCTGCCCAAGCCGCTTGGGCTTGTGCTCGAGGAAGGCAAAGGCGGGCGCGGCGTGTATGTGGTGAGTAAGCTGGCGGTATAGCAGGGAAGGGCGGCAGCCGACAACAGGTCGATTCCAAGCTGCGGAGGGCAGCTTTGGCCGGTTGTGCGGCAGCTTTGGTAGGGCATCGCTGTGGCATCGACTGGGCCTGGATTCCTATGATACACTGCGTTGCTCACATTTGCAGGCGGAGATTGTGCCGAAGGGCAACGCAGCGGAGATGGCGCCTGAGATTAGCGTGGGCGACGAGCTGATTGCAACAAACGGCCTCACCTTCACCACCGAGCAAGTGTACAACGACAACATTGTGCGAGGCGGTGAGACTTTCAAGTTGCAGAGGTGTGGTATGGTGGACAGCATTTAATGCTGGTGCTGCCACTGCTGCTGCCGCCAGCACTAGCAAGCCATTCACCCAGCTTGCTTGCAATGCTTGCTGCCTGCCGCAGGCGAGACGTATGTGCGGCTGAATGTGCGCAACAACGACTTCGTGAGTAGATGTGCAGCATTTTATAGCTGCCGCTGCGTCCGTGCACGCAGCTGGATGGCTCCATTGCTGCTGTGCCACAGCAATGTGTCTTGTTTCTCAGCTGGATGTGCTGATGCTGCTACATCACCACGCTAGCTCGTCTGCCTTTCTACTGCGCCCGCAGAAGACGGTGATGGCAGCCATCGGCAGCATCAAGGTGCGAGGCAGTGCAACAGTTTACCGCAGGCGGCAGTACGTGGCAGTCATCTTGCTGCTGCTGCTCCTTCTGCTGCCAAATGTGCTGATGTTTGCAAGCACGTCCATCTCTTGCATCTGCAGCGGCTGATTCAGTTGTATTGTTTCCCAACCCGTTCTGAATGCAGCCGCCAATGAAGGTTGTGCTGGAGTTCCAGCGCTGCGAGTGAGCGCTTGCTGGAATTAGCAGGCTGGCCAAGCAAGCCACCGGCTGCACCGCCTGAGATTGTACCATTGAAAACTGCTCTTCTTTCGTGCTTGCCTCTGAGACCTGATCTGATGTGTAAACTGCCGCTGCACCGGAGTTCATGCGCTAATCGACATGATGGGGAGAGAAGCATAATGGGGCAGCAGCACGGAAGGCAGGCAAGCAGAGCAGGGTGTGCTGATACATAGTGTCAGATGGGCATGCAGCTGCTAACCTGCACCGATTAAGAGAGCTCTCAAGCGCTAGCAAAGTCTGCACCCAGGGAGGCAGCGCTGGGCGAGCGCACAGCTGCGCCATTTGCCACAGGCCCATCTGCTGCATGGGCGCCCGCCGCTGCGCTGCTGGCTCCCGCTGCTGCTGCTTCATCGGTAGGAGGGGAGCCCAAGTTCATGCCGCTGCCGCTGCCGCCGCTCAGCGTGGGAGCAGGGATAGGCGGCGGCTTCCAGCCCCGGGAGATGGGCCGCCCAATGCCGCTGCCCTCCGGCACCGGCGGAGCAGCTGCGCCGCTGGCACTGGCGCGCTGCTCTGCTGCTGCCAGGATCTCAGTGAACGTGCTTCGCTGCTGGGGCGCGGGGCCGCCGCCCAGCGAGCTGCTGCTGCCGCTGCGTGCCACAGGGGCGGCTGCACCAGGGGACAGCCGGCCGGCAATGATGTTGGGAGACTCCGGAGCTGGCGCAACTGCAGGAAAGTAAGGGGGAACAGCACGGAGCGGTAAGCTGATGGCTCGGCAAAGTGGCAAGGTCACTAGGCCTGCTGCCAAGCCCCAGCCCTCCTGCATGCTCTCAAAAAGCAGGTGCGCTGCCACACATGTCCCACTTCCGCACCTGCTTCAAAAATGGAGGCAGCACGCTTGGGGCTCTGGAAGCTGCTGGGCTTGGCCTGCTGCCCATCTGCTGCCCCCTGCTGCTGCTGCTGCTCCTGCTGCTGCGGCTGGGTGGCTGCCTCGTCCGCTGGAGAAGGCGCCCGCACTGGTGACAGTGCTCGTGCCGCAGCCTCAGCATAGCTGCCGCCTGCTGGGCTTGCCGGCTGCACTGAGGCGGTGGCCGCTGGCGAGGCCGCCGCATCTGCAGCTGCTGGCTGGCCCGCACTACCACTGCCTGCAGCAGCTGCTGCTGAGGCAGCCGGGGCTGCAGCAGGCACTGGCAGGGATCCCAGAGACGAAATGCTGCTGCCGCTGCCACCCGCACCGCTGCTGCGCTCCCAGGGCTTGGGCCGAGGCTTGAGCTTGGGCTCAGCAGGGGCGGCAAGCGGGTCGGGCGGCTTGTCGTTGATGTCGGTCTGCATGGCAGCAGCAGCAGGAAAGAGGGAGTAAGTTCATGCACTGCAGTAAAGGATGCATGCATGGCAGGCGGCAGGAAAGCTGTGCAGCCACCCAGCGTCAGAAGCAGCCTGCAATCAGCGCAACCCAGTGTGACGTGCCAGTGCCTTCGGCCGACCGCAAAGCAGCTCAATCCAGATCCCTCCCAACCGGCACACACCCGGATGCCAGGCGGCGTCTGCCCGCGCTCCAGCATCTCCAGCACTTCCAGGTAGGAGGCTGGGTGCGGGGGCGGGGCGGGGCTGTCGCTGCTGGCTGCCGCTGCAGGTTCAGCAGGTTGCCCCACCGCCGGCTGCGCTGCCGGTTCAGCTGCTGCTGCAGGGGCGGCCGCTGGGTCGTCAACCAGGCCACGTGCAGCCAGTGCAGATGTGACCGACAGCGGCGTGGCGTCACCGCTGGCTGCTTCCTTGCTGCCTGCGGAGCAAGAAAGGTGTGGCGTACGAGCGGCAGCGACTCAGGCCAGCTTGACACCCTCGAACTTGTGCAGGCTCATTTACAGGCATCACTATACAACGCTCAAATTGTACAAACTCAAAGTACAAGCTGGCAGACATCGCCGCATACAGTGGGCATTTACAGGCGTTCAGGCAGCAGGCATGCCGCCGGCGCGAGGGCTTGCGCTGTCACCTGCGCCGCGCGGCGTGCGGCTGCCGCTGGGGCTGCGCAGCAGCTCCGCCAGCAGCCCCTTGATCTCCCCCAGCTCGCTCTCCAGCTTTGCGCTGGTGCCAGTGGGCGCGGGTGAGGCAATCCTGCGCATGGAGAGGGTGGGGAGGGAAGGAGGCAGGGGCACACAGTCAGGAATTAACGGCTGGGGCTAGCAGGCAGAGCGGCGCTTGCAGGCTGCAACTGAGCCTGAAGCAGCATGGCAATGGTCGCAACTCTGCAGGGCGGAGGCAACAGCCCGCACTGCATCGTCAGCTGTGCTGGCAGCACGGCAGGCAGCAGCAACTGCCACCTCCCCCTCCAGCCACTCACTCCTGCAGCGTCTGCGCAAAGCTGCGCAGCTCGGAGCGCAGCTCAGTCACCGTCAGGCCGTCCCCTTCGGCTGTACTACCAGCGCCGCGCTCCTTGGTCCCCGCCTCCAGCGCCGCCACCAGCCCCTTGATGCTGTCGATGCTGCCGCGCAGCTCAGCTGTCTGGGCCTGCAGACAGCAGCACAGGGCGTGGCAAATTGAACCAGGCAGCTGCGCTGCTGCCAGCTGCCAGCTGTGCGCTCAGCATTGTGTGGAGCGGTAATACGCACCGGCAAGAGCAGACAGCGGCGATCATTGCTGGCCAAGCCGCTAGCTGACCCTTCCATAGCTGGCAGCCCCTGGCACACTGACAGCCTAGTCCCACTCTGCCGCCAGCCGCACCTGGATAGCCTCTGCCACTGCCCGAGTGGCCTCTGGCGAGGGCCCCTCCTCGGCCTCCGCCTCACTGCCGCCGTTGATGCGGCGGGGGCGAGGCGGCGGTCGCACCTGGCCGCGCCACTGCACATTGCGGGGCACGACGGGAGTTGAGCCAACGCATCGAGTCGCAATCTGCAGTACTTGTGACGTGCAGCGATGGCACCACCGCTACATCAGCCATGGCCCACCCACCAGCGGCAGCAACTGCACTGCTGCCCTTTGCCCAGCATGGCAGCACACTCCAACACACTCCCCCTGCTCACCGAGTAGTAGGCGCCCTCCATGTAGGGCCACACCAGGCTCTTGGCCGCATAGGCGGTGGCCGCCAGGAAGCCCGCACCCAGCACCACCTGTGATGCAGTGGGAAGGCGGGTTGAGTGAGGTTGAGTGGGCAAGGCAACAGTGGCGGCACCGTTGGCAGTGCTGACACTTTTGTGGTGGCGGCAGCATGGAGTTCGACATGCGGGCAGCTTCATCATGGCAGCGCTCTGTCGAGCAAAGCCTGCAGGTTGCCACACTGCAGACGTTGAGCGACCCACGACCTAACCAGCCCGCTAACCGCTCACCTGCGTCCAGCGAACACCCGGCGGCGGCGGCTGGTATGGCACCAGAGCGCCTGGCTGCTGGGCATACGGCTGTGGTTGCAAGTGTTGCAATGTGGTGGCTACAGCTGATGGCGCAGCGGCGACCGGGGCAGCAGGAGCGGCTACAGGTGCGGCTGCTGGCGTGGCGTCTTGTGGCACGCGGCGGAACGCCTCGTCGATCTCAGCTTCCGTCAGGCCTTTGCCGCGCAGGAAATCTCGCTTGGATGAAGCAGCGCTGGCCCGCACCTGTACCAAGAGGCGCAGGGGCGGTGCTGAGCGGGCTCGCTGGTGGCGGCGGCAGCGGCGGCGGCAAGCAGGGGCAGGCGCTTGGCACCTTGGGGTGGCTCAGGAAGGCGACCGCATTCACGATCTGGTCCTCTCGCAGCGCGGCGGGGGCAGCAGGCGCGGGAGGAGGCGGGGCTGGCAGCGAGCTTGGGCTGGGGCTGTCGGGCCGCTCAGCGGCGCCGTCCCCCGCCTCCGACATGTCAGCTGGAGCCGCTGGTAGGGCGCAAGCGGGCAAACGCAAAGCAGGGCGAAAGGGCTGAGTGGGCTTGGCCGAGAACGGCGGCCGGGCGGCCTGTGATGTTGCCTGTAGGTCTGTGAATATTGCCCGTGCGCTGGTGGGCTTGCAGAACTGCACCACGTGCATCAATTCCAGGCGGACGTGGCATGTTTGAGCGAGAAACCCTCCGAATGCCACCAAAGCCCCTGCGAATCACTTGCACGGCTTCCCGCAAGCGATCAGTCCGCCGAGCCTCGCCGGCCGCCACTGCACTTGGCGCCTCGGCCGCTCGCCAGCTGGCCGTGTCTTTTCGGCCCTGTCAGGCCGCTTGCCGCTGTCGAGTGCGTTTGGCAGCGCGATGACGCACCCCGATCGCCGCCCTGTGCCCTGGAGCAGGGCCGCCGTTGCTGCTGCCAGCCGCTGCCGCCTCCGCCCGGATCGACCGACGAGCTGATCGGCTGGTGAGGCAGCTGTGCACGCTCTCTGTGCAGGCGGTATGCTTTTGGTTGTGCCGAGCTTTCTTGTTTGAAGGACTGCATGCATTAGGTGACCGGCCTGCTCATGGCCCATCCCGCCACTGCGGGGCACCGACGCTGCTGTGCGTATGCGAGTGAGCAGCGAGCTGTCCCCACCTAGTGCATGCACCGCATATTGGAAACAATGTAGCTGCTGCTGCCACAGGAGCAGGCGTATTCGAGAAGTTGTCCAATGGTTGATTTGCATTGCTGCTCATTCTGCTGCGGCCCGCAGGCTAGGGGCCCACCGCTGGCGGCGGCCACGCATGTGCTGTGCCGGCCCAGCAGGCCTGAACGTGCTACGCCACACTGGCGTGCAGTCAGTCAGCTGCAATGGCGACGCAGCGCAGCAGCGCTGCCCGCATGCTCGTGCAAGGCGCGATGCTGCTGCGGCAGCCTCCGGCTGACGCGGGACGCCGCCGGCTGTTGAGGTGGGCAGGCAGACAGGGCTGCTGCCTGTGCAAGTTGCCTGCGTGGGCCCGCCGCTGCGCCAATGCTGATCCTTGCTGCAGTGCAGTAAAAGTTGTTGGTAGGCAAGGAAGGAAGCGAACTTCCGTGGGATGCGCTGCCAGTGCCGCACCATCTGCTGCTCGCCTTCATTTGCACACGTTGAACAACTGCGTACCGCTGCTGCGGCCCTACTGGTGCAGGTCTTGGTTGGCATTCACCAGCAGCAGCTCCACCTGCCAGGCCAGGGAGTTCAAAGGTGCGCCCGGTGGTGCAGTTGCACTTGTCGGTGGCCGCCATGCTCACTGGCAGGAGGCTTGGGCTGACACGCTGTTGCTGCCAGTAACGGGCTGCAAAAGTTTGAGTGCATGCCCGCTGATGCTGCTGCTTGGACCGCCACCACTCGACCACTGCTGAGCAGCCTTACAGCCCGTTGTGCATGCAGGAGAAGGGCCAGTCCCAGCTGTCTTGGTAGGCAAGGCGCCGCTGGCGAGGATGCTGCAGCGGCCGTGCAACCCGGTGAGCACCCTGTGCTGCATTGCGGGTAGGGTCGTATATAAGCTGCTTGTGTGAATGTTCAGGGCCAACGAGCTGCTGCAGCACTAGTTGGGTGCCATTTGCTTAGCGAATCGCGCTTGTCGTAAATTGGCTGCCGCATGTGCAGTGCATGACGCTGTGCTCACCACAGCCTGATCAGAACACTGCCTTGCTGCGCATCGCTACTGCAGGCGATGCAGCGGCACTGCCGCTTGCCGGCAGCACTGGCAGTTGTTGGTCGCGACTGACAAGGCGTGGTGAACGTGGAGCAGCAGTACAGGCTACGTACGAGGGGAGGCAGCCTCTAATGCAGCTGACACTGAGCTGGCTGCTGCGGCGCAGCGGCACAGTCCAGCAGCTGCAGCGGCGGCGGCCCTGGCAGCACGCCAGGCTGAACTTGCAGCGTTGGAAGGCAGCTGCCGCCTGGCAGCAGGCAGCCGAGGCAGCTGCTGCCGAGCGTGCGCTGCCAGGCGCCGAGGCTGATGCAGCAACCCTACAGGCTGCCTAAAAGCAGCTGGCTGCGGGGCAGTTGGACATGGCGTTGCAGCTGGGCGCACTGCTGGCTGAGGTGCCAGAGCTGCAGATGGTCCTGCCTGCAGCGCCGGCCAGCGCTGCAGCCAGCGTTCAGTGGGTGGCGGTAGCGCGCCGCGAGTGCAGCCAGCTGGCCCGGCAGCGCCAGCGTGTGCTGGATGAGCTGCGCGGCAGCAGCGCGTCCCGGCTGCCGCTGGCAGAGCAGCTGCGCATGCTTGAGCAGCAGGCGGCGCTGGGTGCGGCACGCCAGCAAGCTGCCACGTTGGCGACAGCGGCGCAGTGCCTGCAGGAGGGCATCGACAGCTCTAATCCGCAGGTGTGTCCAGGCTGTGGTGTCGTCATTCCGGGCTTGCTGTCAGTTGGTGTGTGTAGAGCAAGAGGCAGGGCAGCTCGGCAGCAGTGATTCCTGATGTGTTGGTATCACTCTGTTGGCTCATGCCTGCAGGTGCTGGAGGCCAACGAGGCCGATTTAGGGTTTAGGGTTTAGGGTTTAGGGTTTTAGGGTTTTTAGGGTTTAGGGTTTTAGGGTTTTTAGGTTTTAGGGTTTAGGTTTTAGGTTTTAGGTTTTAGGGTTTAGGTTTAGGGTTTAGGGTTTAGGGTTTAGGGTTTAGGGTTTAGGG
>VFQQ010000738.1_pt1 | contig 57353 bp, 42 predicted proteins | sample 3512341 | NCBI WGS metagenome assembly VFQQ01 (sample SAMN10412373, study PRJNA504923) | tailings metagenome | isolation source: Relicate 2 Philex TSF1 revegetated site | place: Philippines: Tuba, Benguet | collected 2017-08-29 | reverse complement strand
CCGCGGCCCAGCCTATCCACAGCGCTCCCGCCATCCTCCGCGAACTTCGCGCCTCCGCGCGCTCTGCGTTTTCATCTTCGCTTCATTCGGTTGCGGCGGAGCCGCGCTAGGCCTTTTGTGCCTCTTCGTGGCCAATATTCAGACATGAGCAGGATGGCCGTGCCACCGCAGACTGGCCGAAACCGGACCGGGCCGGGGAAAAAACAAGGCCGCCGCAGATGAACTGCGGCGGCCTCGGGGAAACTGTCCTGATCTGGGGCTTACTTCTTGAGGTGACCGGAGACCAGCTTGGTCATCTCGAACATGCTGACGGACTTCTTGCCGTTGAAGACGGCCTTCAGCTTGTCGTCGGCATTGATCTGGGTCTTCACCTTCTTGTCCTGGAGACCGTTCTTCTTGATGTATTCCCAGAGCTTCTTGGTGAGCTCCGTGCGGGGGAGGGGCTTCGCGCCAACGACCGCCGCAAGGACGTCGTCAGGCGTAACCGGTTTCATGAATGCTGCGTTGGGTTTGCGTTTTGCCATAGCGGAACTTGGGTTTAGAGGGCGACTTACCGAACGCAATACGATTTTCAGAGGAGAAATCGCGTTTTTCAGAGGTAAATTTGCCTTGAACCGGCGCGCGGACCGGCCGTGTCAGCGCCGGTCGTCGACCTGGACGAACTGCCGGTGGAGGGCCGCGTAGTGCCCGTTCAACGACAAAAGTTCCGCGTGCGTGCCGCGCTCGACGATGCGTCCGCGGTCGAGCACGAGCACGAGGTCGGCGTGGCGGATCGTGCTGAGGCGGTGGGCGACGACGAAACTCGTGCGGCCCGCGACGAGCCGGAGCAGGGCGCGCTGGAGGCGCTCCTCGGTGAGCGCGTCGATGGAGCTGGTGGCCTCGTCGAGGATGAGCAGGCGCGGATCGGCGAGCAGGGCGCGCGTGAAGCAGACGAGCTGGCGCTGGCCGGCGGAGAGCCCGGCCCCGCGCTCGCCGACTTCGGTGGCAAGGCCGTCCGGCAGTGCATCCAGAATATCGATACAGTCGAGCTGCGTCGCGGCCGCGCGCACCTCGGCCTCGGTCGCGCCGGGGCGGCCGAGGCGGATGTTGTCGAGCACGGTGCCGGTGAAGAGGTGGTTGGTCTGCTGCACCATGCCCGTCTGCCGGTGGAGGGAGCGGCTCGTGAGCGTGCGGATCTCGCGTCCGTCGACGAGGATCTCCCCGCCGGTCGGCAGGTAGAACTTGGCGGCGAGGTTGATGATGGAGCTCTTGCCGCTGCCGGTGTGTCCGACAAGGGCGACGGTGGCGCCGGGTCTGGCCGTGAAGCTCACGTCGCTGAGCACGGGGCGGCCGGGCTCGTAGGCGAAGGAGACATGGCGGAACTCCACGGCCATGCCGGCGGGCCGGGAGCCGGGCGCGGCGGCGGCGCGCGGGTCGGGCAGGTCGGCGGCGGCGGGGTCGTCCTCCCAGTCGGGCTTCGTATCCAGAAGTCGGAACACGCGCTCCGTGCCGGCCATGGCGATGAGGGCCTGGTTGTACTGGTTGCCGAGGATCTGGATCGGCGCGAAGAAGATGTTGGCGAGGAAGAAGAACTGGATGAGGTCGCCCATCTCCATGTACCCGTTGAAGGTGCGCCAGCCGCCGAGCATAAGCAGAATGGAGATGAAGAACTGGCTGTTGAGCTCGAGCAGCGGCATGAGGATGGCCGAGGTGCGGGCGAGCGCGATGTTGTAGCGCGAGTGGTCGTTGAGCAGGCTGCGGAAGAGGCCGGCGTTGGTCTCCTGGCGCACGAAGCCCTGGGTGACGCGCATGCCGTTGACGGACTCGGCGAGGGTGGCGGTGACGCGGCTGAAGCTTTCCTGGGCGGCGCGCGAGTAGCGGCTGAGCTTCACGCGGAAGTGCCGGTTGAGATACCAGAGGATCGGCGCCAGGCCGACGACGACGAGGAAGAGCACCCAGTCGCACCAGGCCATGACGGCGGCGGCGAAGAGCATCTGGCCGCCCTGGATGCCGCTGACGAAGAGCACGTCCTGGATGCCGGTGCGCAGGGACTCGACGTCGGAGGTGACGCGGCCGAGGATGCGGCCGAGCTTGATGCGGTGGAAGAAGGCCATCGGCATCCGCTGGACGTGGGCGAAGAGGTCGTTGCGCAGGGCGTGCACGACGGTCTCGCCGATCTCCTGGGCGTAGCGCTGGCGGAAGTGGAAGAGGCCGTCGGTGGTGATCGCGAGCAGGAGGAAGGCGCCGACGTACCAGAAGAGCTCCGAGGCCTCGTGGCGGGCGATCGGGCCGGAGATGGTGAGACCGACCATCCAGGCGAGGGCGGGCAGCTGCGCTGCGCGAAGGATGGTGAGGCCGATGAGCACGCGAACTTTGCGCTTCACCGGCGCGGTGTAGCCGAAGAGGCGGCGGATGAGGCCCCATTCGAGCGGCTTGAACTGCTGGTCGTCCTCGTCGTCCTGGGGACGCTGGACAAGGATGAGTCCGCCGGGCGTGGAGGCGGGCGGCTTCATGCGCGGCCCTCCTCGCGGAGCTTGAGCTCCGAAAGCTCGCGGCTGTCGACGAGCTGCAGGTTGGCGACGCGCAGGTAGGGACCGGGCACCTTGATGAGTTCGTCGTGGGTGCCGCGCTGGGTGATGCGGCCGTCCTCCATCACGATGATGAAGTCGGCGCGCCGCAGGGTGCTCAGGCGGTGGGCGACGATGAAGGTCGTGCGGCCGGCGATGGCGCGGTCGAGCGCCTCGAAGATCTCGTGCTCGGTCTCGCTGTCGATGGCGGCGGTGGGGTCGTCGAGCAGGAGGATGGAGGGCTCGAGCAGGACGGCGCGGGCGATGGCGAGGCGCTGGCGCTGGCCGCCGGAGAGGGTGTTGCCGCTCTCGCCGAGGACGGTGTCGTAGCCGTCCGGCAGGGCCATGATGAAATCGTGCGCGGCGGCGATCTTCGCAGCCTTGACGACCTGCTCGCGGCTCGCGCCCGGATGGCCGAAGGCGATGTTGGCGGCGACGGTGTTGGAAAAGAGGAAGCTCTCCTGGAACACGATGCCGATGTTGCGGCGAAGGTCGTCGAGGTGGATCTGGCGGGCGTCGAGGCCGTCCACGAGCAACCGGCCCGAGGTCGGGTCGTAAAAGCGCGGAATGAGGCTCATGAGCACGCTCTTGCCGGCCCCGGTGGCGCCGAGGATGGCGACGCACTGACCGGGTTTCACCTCGAGGTCGATGTCGCGCAGGATGGGCGGACGTCCGCCGTCGGCGCCGGGGCCGAGGGCGCTCCCGCTGTGCCGGAAGCCGACGCCCTCGAAGCGCACCTCGCCGCGCAGGCGCGGGCGGCGCAGGGCGTCGGGGGCGTTGTTCACCTCGACGGGAGCGTCGAGGATTTCGAAGACGCGACGGGCGCCGACGAGCGACTGCTGGATGCTGCTGGTGATGTTGGCGACCTGGTTGATCTGTCCGGAGAACTGTTCGAGCAGGCCCGCGAAGACGACGAGGCCGGTGCCAAGCGGGAGATCGCCGTGGATGACGAGCCAGCCGCCGTAGCCGAGCAGGACCATCATGTTGATGCGCGTGAGGAAGCCGACCGCGGGGGAGAAGAGGCTCACGCGCCAGAAGATGCCGTGCTGCTGCTCGAGCACCTCCCGGTTGCGCGCCTCAAAGACGGCGCGGTTCTCATCTTCGCGGCCGAAGCCCTTCGTCACCTGGATGCCCTGGATGCTCTCCGCGAAATGCTGGACCATGCGGTCGACCAGCTCGCGGTTGTGGCGGTAGCGCGGCTGGATGAGTTTGGAGAACCAGGCGGTCATCAACGCGAGCACGGGGGTGGTCGCGAGGCAGGCCACGGTCAGGGTCGGGCTCAGGCTCAGCATGTACACGAGGTACACGGTGAGGGAGATGACCATGATGAGGCTCTGGATGAGCACCTGGTCGACGAACATGCGCACCGCCTGCACGTCGCCGGTGACGCGCGTGATGATGGAGCCGGTGGTGTTGGCGTCGAAGAAGCGGAAGCTCAGGCGCTGGAGCTTCTCGTAGACCTCGGCGCGCAGGTCGACGACGAGGCGCTGTTGCACGAGCCGGTTGACCGAAACCGTGTAAACGTAGTTGAGCACGGCGCGGAGGACGGCAAAGGCGAGGATGAAGGCGGCGATCAGCGCGATGACCTGCAGGGGTTCCCAGGCCTGCGGCAGGGTCAGGCCGAGCTTGGCCCGGGGAAAGGGCACCTCCTCGCCAATCCCGCGCGTGCCGAGGATGTGACGGATATAGTCGATGCCCACACCGGTCAGGCTGAGTCCGCTCAGGCCCAGCGTGAGCAGCACGAGCTGGAGCCCGAGGACCTGCAGGCATTTCGTCCGGTAGCGCCACGCGAGCCCTGTGAGGCGCCTGATGAGGACCCAGTTGCCGGGACCGGCAACGTCGGCGGAAGGCGCGGAGGAGGGAGGCATGACGGAACCGTCAAGCTACCCCCGGCGGTGCGGGCGGACTAGTCTTTTTTCGGCTCAGGCTGACGCTGCATCTGGTTGCGCAGCTGGCGGCGGCGCTCCACCTCGGCGGCGACGGCCTCGAGCTGGCGCTGCTGCTCGGGCGTGGGCTGGCGCGGGAGGACGGCCGGCTGGACGTTGATGGGCACGGGGCCGCTGGCGGCGGCCGGCGGCCGCGCCTCGGTCAGCGGGGCGATCTTGGCCTGCACGAGTTTCAGGACGACATTCTGGCCGCCGTAGGAAACGGACACGGTCTGCGCGCTCTCCTCGTGGCTGCGCACCTGGAAATTCTGGCCGGGCTGGTCGAGGCCCACCCAGGCGCTTTGCTTGGTGGCGGGATTGTAGATGTTGAACAGCCGGTCGGCCCCCTGCCCCATGATCCCGCGCAGTTCGAGCGGCGGGTTCTCGGTCACGGTGGGCGCGGCGGCCCGCGCAGGCGGCAAAAAGGGCGAAACCTCGGCCAGGCCGACGGCGGCGGCCGGCAGCGCCGGGGCGAGGGCGAAACCCGCGAGCAGGGCGTGAAAGGAGCGGGGCGACTTCATGGCGGAACGTAAACCTATGACGGCGCCGACCGGGGTCAAGTAACGCCACGGGTCTCCGCCGCACCGGGGGCGGCCGGACGCGCGGCCAGCGACTCGCCGAGGGCGCGCAGATCGTAACCGCTGGGCTGCTGGAAGACGCGCAGGCCGAATTGCGGGACCATCGCCACGAGGTGGTCGAAGATGTCGGCCTGGATGCTCTCGTAGACGGCCCAGCGCGTGTCGTTGGTGAACACATACACCTCGAGCGGCAAACCGTGTTCGGTCGGCTGGAGCTGGCGTACGAGGAAGGTCATGTCCCGATGGATCTTCGGGTGTTCCCGGAGGTAGGCGGTGACGTAGGCGCGGAAGGTGCCGAGGTTCGTGAGGCGGCGGCCGTTGCCGAGCACGCCGAGCTCCTGGCCAAGGGCTTCGTTTTCCTTCGCGATCTCCGCGAGCTTCTCCTCGAGGTAGGGTTGCAGGCGGCGGATCTTGCGCCAGTGGGCGAGCATGGCCTCGTCGGCGAAACCGACCGTCTGCAGGTCGAGGTGGAGCGAGCGTTTGATGCGGCGGCCGCCGGACTCCGTCATGCCGTGCCAGTTCTTGAACGAATCGGAAATCAGCGAGTAGGTCGGAATCGTCGTGATGGTCTTGTCCCAGTTGCGGACCTTCACGGTGGTGAGCGAGACGTCGATGACGTCGCCGTCGGCCCCGGCCTTGGGCATCTCGATCCAGTCGCCGACGCGGACCATCTGGTTGACGGAGATCTGGATGCCGGCGACGAAGCCGAGGATGGCGTCCTTGAAGATGAGCATCAGGACGGCGGTGAGGGCTCCGAGACCGGAGAGGAAGTAGACGGGCGTCTTGCCGAAGACTTCGGAGAGGATAAAGATGCCGCCGACGAGGAAGACGATGAGCTTCACCGCCTGGACGAAGCCCTTCACGGGCAGGCGCCGGCCGGACTCGCTGCGGTTGGCGATCACGAGGGCGGCGTTGAGCACGGCGCTGATCACGGAGAGGCCGATGACGATGAGGTAAACCGTGACGAAGCCGTCGACCCAGAGCTTCATCTCCGGCGAGCCACCGAAAACGTCGTCGCCGAAGACGTTGAAGACGAGGGCCGGGGCAATGTGCGAGAGACGCGTAAAGACCCCGGTCTGCACGAAGGCGTCGTCCCAGGTGTAGGCCGTGCGGCGCACGACGCCAGTGACGGCGCGCAGGATCACCCGCTTGGCGATCAGGTTGACGAGCCAGGCCAGCACGAGGAGGACGGTCAGGCCGGCGAAGACGGCGACCTTGTCCGCGGTTTCGGGCGCAAAGCCGCGCGCAAGCAGGTGTTCGTGGAGAAAGGTGAGGGCTTCGTTCATGCGCTTAAAGTCGGGAAGGGTTCGAGCCTACGCGCCGGATCGGCGGGCAGCAAAGCCCTTTTGTCCCGCCGAGCGTGCCACGCGCCCGGCGAAGGACGGACAGGAGTGTCCGTCGTCCCAGAGAGGCGTCCAGCCGCACGGGGGCACTGGGAGGACGGACACTCCTGTCCGTCCCGAGCGCCGCCGCCCGCGGCCGACCAAGCGCCCGCTGCAGGCCCGGTCCCCCGACCGGGCGGGTTTGGGAATTCGCAGGCCTCTCCGCAAACGAACGTCCCATGCCGCGTGGGGGCACGCGCCATGCACGTCAGGCCATTCGCTCAGGGCGAGCGCCGCGCCTCGCGGCGTTCGCGCAGCCAGCGCTTGAAGTCGAAATTCACCCGTACGCGCGCCGAGACGCCGAAGTCCGTTCCGTCCGGGCCATACTCGCCGCGCAGGCCGAGGCCGAGGAACCACTCGGCCTTGGAGTCGAAGGTGTACTTCGAGGGCACGCGCCAGACGACGCCGGGGCGAACCGTGACGATCTCCTCGTCGATGTCGCCCAGCACCTGCGTCGTCGTGAAGGCCGTCTCGAAGGTGTAGGTAAAAGGAAACCGCTGCCAGACGACGCCGGTGGAAAACGTCACCGTGTCGTCGTTGAGTTCGTTGCGCACCATTTCGCCGCGGATGTCGGTCGGGTTGATCAGGTCGGCCGCCAGCCCCCAGAAGAAGCGTGCGCCGGGATAGCCCGCGATCGGCCGGGCGAAGGTCACGAAGGGCACGACGTGCTGCAGGCCGTCCGTGATCTGCGGGGGCGGATGGTCGACCGGTAGCAGGTACTCGATGCCCGCGGCGGTGTCCCAATGGCCGAACAAGGGCCGCTCCAGATGATACTTTGTGGCGAAGCGCACGGCGGCGAAGCCGGAGTCGTCGAAGAAGGAGCGGTCCTTGAGCCCGTGGGCGAAGTAAGTCTCGACCTCGCCGCTGACTTCCCAGCGCTCGCTCAGGCCGTAGCGCAGGCCGATGGGGGCTCGCAGGTAGTCGCGTTTGGTGAGGTCGCCGAAGTGCGGACGCAGCGTGAGTTTCAGGGCGTACTTGCCTTCGGTGAACGGCAGCAGGCTTTGGAAAATGCCGGGAAGACGCAGATCGTCGTCGGGCTGCGCCGGTGCCGCGGCCGGCTCCGCGGCGCGCGCAACGGCGGAGAACCCAAGGACGACAGTAAACAGGCGGAAGGTGCGGCGGGCGATCACGTGCAGGTGCGGGGATAACGAGACAGGCGGGGCAAAAGCGCAACTCCGCGCAGGCAAAGGCAGGCCTCTTGCTGCGCGGCGCGTTGATAGGGAGCGGCTTCGCGCGAAAAAAGTTCCCTCCGCGATGCCGGCACCGGCCGGACCCGCGCCTCGACATCCGCCGCGGCCGCCGCCAAGTAAGTCCGCATGCCTGCGCCGAAACCGTTCACCTTCATCTGCGGCGCCGACGACTTCCTCGTCGGCCGCCTCGGCAAGGAACGCTGGGCGGCCCTCGCCGCCGAAGTGCCGGACGAGTTTTCCCGCGAAGTCATCAGCGGGTTTGCGGGCAACGTCGGCGAGGTGTCCGAGGCGATCAACCGTTTCCGCGACAGCGTGCAGACTGTGTCGATGTTCGGCGGCCGGCGGGCGGTATGGCTGAAGGACGTCAACTTCCTCGCCGACAGCGTGACCGGCCGCGCTGAGAGCACGTTGAAACTCGTCGAGGACCTGCAGGAACTGCTCGGCTCGCTCAATCCCGCGGAGGTCGCCGTGCTCGTCACCGCCTCGCCGGTCGACCGCCGGCGCGCCTTCCCGAAGTGGTGCGAAAAGAACGCCGACTTCACCCTCGTCGGCGGCGACGGCGACGGGGCGGCCGACGCCCTCGCCGGCGTGGTGCTCGCCGAAGCGAAGGCCCTCGGCGTCTCGCTGACGGCCGACGCCCTCGCGCTCCTGCTCGCGAAGATCGGCGCCAACACGCGCCTGCTCATCGAGGAGGTGCACAAGCTCGCCACCTACGCGGAGGAAGGCGCGCGCATCGAGGAGGCGCTCGTCGCCGAACTCACGCCCAACGTGGCCGAGGGCGACTTCTTCGAGGCGGCCGAAGCCTTCTTCAGCGGCGACCTGAACTGGACGCTCGCCGCGCTCCACCGGCATTTCTTTTCGGGGGGCGACGCCCGCCCCATCATCAGCGCGTTGCAGAACCGCAACCGCATCCTCCTGCAGGTGCGCGCCCTGCTCGACGCCGGCGAGGTCCGCCTCGGCCCGCGCGGTCTCGACGGGTTGCCCCGGGCGCAGGCTGCGTACGGCCGGCATTTCACGGGGGCGACGGAGAAGAGTTCCTTCAACCTCTTCACGCAAAACGCCTGGTACGTCGGCAAACTCGCCGGCGGGGCCCGCCTCCCCACCCTGCGCCGCCTGATCGACAACCAGCAGGAGTTCATCGTCGCCTTCGAGGGCATCGTGCAACGTCCGCACGAGCAGGAGGAAGTCCTGCGCGAGGTGGCCGTGCGGTGCCTCGCGCCGCAAGGTTGAGCGGGCGGCACGCCACCACGGCAGGTAAGCGGCGCAGACTCGCCTTCGTCGTGCAGCGGGACCTGCGCTTGCGCGCATGGTTCACCCAAATAAAAGCCCGGACCGGTTTCACCGAGGACACCAAGCTCCGACACAGAGGCAGCGGGAGGCCGCACGGTGTGCGGGAAATCTGCGGCGGATGTATGCCGGCCCCACTCAAACCACGCCCATGGGGACATGGGCGGCTACATAAGTTCGGTGTCGGAGCTTAGTGAGCTCTGTGACCCAACAAAAATTGTTGTCGATGACGTATATGCGGGGCCGGCGCGCGAAGCGCCTCCTGCCAGCGGCACGCCTTACGGCAGGCGGGCGGCGAGCACCTTTTCGGTCTGCGCGGAGCGGTAGCCTTCGAGGGCCTTCTTGATGCGCTTGTTCGCGCCGGCGAGCATGGCGGCGGCGAAGAGGGCCGCGTTGATCGCGCCGGCGCGGCCGATCGCAAAGGTGGCCACGGGCACGCCGCCGGGCATCTGCACAATCGAATAGAGCGAATCGACGCCCTTGAGCGCGTGCGACTCCACCGGCACGCCGAGCACGGGCAGCGCCGTGAGTGACGCCGTCATGCCCGGAAGGTGCGCAGCTCCGCCGGCCCCGGCGATGATGACGCGCAGACCGCGCGACTCCGCCGTCTGCGCGTACTCGTACATGCGCTTCGGGGTGCGATGCGCGCTGACGACGTGTTTCTCGAAGGGGATGTGGAGCGCCTCGAGCGTGAGCGCAGCGTGCTGCATCGTCTCCCAATCCGACGTGCTGCCCATGATGAGGCCGACAAGAGGTTTCGCCATGGGCTCCAACTAACGGCGATGCGCGCACGGTTGTCAGGCCCGAAAACGCGCGCGGGCGCGGCTTGCGTTTGCGAGGCGGACGTGCGCGATTCACGGGCATGTCCGCCCTCGACGGTGTTTCCCAGGCCAAGACGTCCTTCTTCCAGCGCGGCGGTGTGCCCGCGTTGCTCGCGCTGGCCTTCGTGCTCTTCGCGGTAGGGATCTTTTTCCCCTTCTTCCATGTGGAGAAGTTCTGGATCTTCGAGGACGCCGTCTCCGTGGTCGGCGGGATTCTCACGCTGTTCCAGGAGGGCGAATACTTTCTCTTCGGCGTGCTCACGCTCTTCACCCTCGTGTTTCCCCTCGCGAAGCTGGGCCTGCTCTCGCTGATCTGGATGGAGCGCGACCACGACCTTCAGCGCGTGCGCCACCTGCACGAGCGCGTCGGCCAGCTCGGCAAGTGGTCGATGCTCGACGTGTTCGTCGTGGCCATTCTCATCGTCGCGATGAAGTCGGCCGGCCTCGCCCGGATCCACGTGGGCGCGGGCGTCTACTGTTTCACGTTTTCCGTCGTGATGACGCAGACCGCCTCAAACTGGATCAGCCGTCTGCTGCGGGCTCGGCAGGCGCAGGTGGCCTGAGGTCGCGAAGAGCCGGCGCGAGGCCTCGGCCCAGAAGGGGAAGAAGCCGTTCGCGGCGTGCGGATACAGCACGGCGTCCCAATCGCGCCGCCGCCAGACCATCTTGACGCCGGCAAGGGAGAGGGCCGCCTCGAGGGCGCGACCCTTCTCGAGCCACGGTCCCGTCGAGGGACGCATCGCCATGACGGTGCGGAGCCCGTTCTCGCGCGCCCAGCGCACCGCCTCCTGCGGCAGGTGGTCGGTGCGGGAGGCGTGCACGGAGGCGCCAAAGGCCTGGGCCGCGCGCGAGGCGCCGTCGGCCAGCGCGGCCTGCGCAAAGGCCGTGACGCGTCCGCTCCAACCCTGCGCCGCCGCAAGACTCTCCGGCCAGGCCGCCAGCACGGCGGACGGCTGCCCGCACTCGAGGTCGAGCGTTTCGACACTGAGGTCCTCGGGGTGCAACCACCATCCGATCGGCCCCTCGAACGCGGAAGTCTCGTCGGAGGTCCACAGGGGCACCGGCTCCGGCGCACGCTCCTCGGCGATGGCCACGGCCGACTCGGCGAGCCGGCCCGACGGATCGTGCCGCCCCTCCGTGTGGAACCGGATGTTGTCCGCCCGGGCGAGGTAGACCTTGCCCGGCGTGTGCAGTCCCGCCACCCAGCGCCACGAAAGCGTGTTGGAAGCCGGATCGCCGTCGAGCAGGTGGCGCAGGAAAAAGTCGGCGCCGAGCTCCCAGGGCAGACGCAGGGTAAAGATCCAGATGCTCGCAAACCACATGCGCGCGTGGTTGTGCAGCCAGCCGGCCGAGGAAAGCTCCCGCGCCCATTCGTCGAAGCAGGCGAGGCCCGTCTCGCCGGCGATGGCCCGGGCGTAGCCGTCCGGCGGGGACGCGAGACCGCGGACCACGGCCTCGCGGTAGCGGGTCCAGACGGCGGGGTGCTGCTCCAGCCAGCCCTTCCAGTAAGTCCTCCAGCAAACCTCCTGCAGAAACTTCTCGACCTTGGACCATGGGTGGGCGTCGAGGGCGGCAACGACCGTCTCCTCCTCGGAGATCAGGCGGGTGCGCAGCCACGGGGACAACTGCGAGGTCGACGGACGGTGGGGGCGGTCGAAATTGCGTTCCTCCCCGTACCGCGTCACCCGCGGGAGGAAAGACTCCAGCCGGGCGAGGCCGGCGGCGCGGGTGGGAACGAAGACGGGCATCGCCAAGCTTAACGATAAGCGCGCGGGATGCAACCGGCGCCCCGCTTGCGAATTGCCGGGCTTGTGTCAGGGTTTGCGAACCTATGAAGCGCCTCGCCCTTCTCCTCGGAACCTTCCTCGTCATGTTCTCCTTCCTCAACGCGGCCCCGCTCGAAGTCGGCGCCGACGCCCCCGTGGTCTCCGCCCTCGCCGACGACGGCAAGGAGCTCAACCTCGGCGACGTGTACGCCAAAAACGAATACACCCTGGTGTACTTTTATCCGAAGGCCGGCACCTCCGGCTGCACCAAGCAGGGTTGCTCGCTGCGCGATGCCTACGCGGATCTGACGAAGAAAGGCGTGGCCGTCGTCGGCGTGAGCACGGACTCCGTCGAGGCCCAGCGCAAGTTCCGCGAGGAGCAGAATTTCCCCTTCCCGCTGCTCGCCGACACGGAGAAGAAGGTCGTGAAGGCCTTCGGTCAGAGCGGCCTCGTTTTCGCGAGCCGCCAGGCCTACCTCATCCACAAGGGCAAGATCGTCTACGCCGACCACAAAGGCTCCACCACGGAGCAGGCCAACGACATCCTCAAGTTCCTCGCCGCAAAGGGCTGACCCGCACGTTTCGGCAGATAAAAGTGTAGGCCTGGTCCCCCGACCGGGCGGCTTGGGAACGGGAGCAGGATGCTCCCGCCACTTTCGCCGATCCACCGCGTGAGGGTACGCGGTCTACAACTGTAGGAGCGGCTTTACGCCGCGATGAACACCGTCCGCCAGCCATCGCGGCGTAAAGCCGCTCCTGCACCCAAACCTGCCTTCTGGTGAAAAGCGGGGTCGCGATCGCGAACGCTCTCCGCAAAAAACAAGGCCGCCCTTGCATGGGCGGCCTTGTTGTGAGCAGGCGCCGGCGGAAGCCGGGCGCGGAAGGGCGCTCAGAACTCGAGGGTGTTGGTGAGCACCCAGCTGCGGCCTTCGCGGATCGTGAAGGCGGTCGCCTTCATGGGGATCACGCTCGTCGGGGTGATCGTGCCGAGGGCGCGCACGCCGTCGGGGTCCACGCTCGCGAGCACGGGCACGAGGCGGTTCTTGCCGAAGACGTCGTAGACGTTGAGCTGGATGCGCCAGGTGATCCGGTCGGTGAGCTTGCGGCGGTAGCTGATCCAGAGGTCGGCGGCGTCGTTGGTCGGCCCATGGAAGGGCGCGTCGAGGTTGATCGCGTTGGAGCCGTCGGCGCGGACCATCGGGGCGTAGCCGATGACGGACTTGTCCTCCCAGCGGTAGGCGCCGCCGACGCCGAAGTCGCGCAGGCGGCCTTCCTTGAAGTCGTAGCTCGTCACGAAGTTGGCGCGCCACTTGCGGACCTCCGGCTGCGTCTGGCCGTTGAGCGCGCTGAGGCGCAGCCAGTCGGGACGGAAGCTCGCGTAGGGGCCGATCGAGCGGCCGCCGAAGGTGTTCTGGTGCCACCAGACCGGCGCCATGCCGACGTCGGTCGTCATGTAGGCCTCGTCGACGAAGGTGGCGAGCGAGCGGAAGGCCGCGCCGGGCACCTGGTCGCGGATGGCCTCGGTGCGCGAGGCGTTGAGGGTCACGCGCCAGTTCGGCGTCGGGTTGCCGATGAGCTCGAACTCCCAGCCCTTCGAGATGGAGTCCTCCGTGTAGGCGAAGCCGGCGGGCGCCTGCGTGGAGACGGAGCCGTTGTTGGCCGTGCCGAAGGGCGTGTTCGGGCCCATCCAGGCGTTCACGTAGTCGGGGAACCGCGAGACGATTTCGGATTCGAAGGCGAACCAGGCCGGCGCGATCTCGTTCTGCAGGCGGGCGACCTCGGCGGCGTTGGAGCTGTAGTTGGTCCAGGCCACGCGGCCGGAACGGAAGTCGCGCATCATGTTGGCGGTGAAGCCGAGCGTCTGCTCGAGCGCCCACATGTTGCCGATGGAGCCGGTGGAGCTCGCGTTGGTCATGCGCGTCTCGAAGCGCGTCGCGCGGAAGGCGAACCTCTCGTTCTTGGTCGCAATCAGCGCACTGTACTCGTCGGTCTCGCCCGAGGGCGGCGGAAGCGGGCGGCGGAAGGCGTCGATGCGGCCGGCCAGCGGGGAGAAGTTCTCGCCGCGGTTGTAGTAGAGGCTGAGGTTGACGGGGAGCACGTCCGCCCGGCCGAGCAGGCGGTTGACGTGGGCGGCGACGCTCCAGTTGCGCGTGGTCGTCTCGAGCTCGACGATGGTGCCGGCCGGATTCGCGTAGTTGTAGAAGGAGGGGTCGAGGTTCGCGCTGCGCGTATCCGTCCTCCCATTACCCGCGCGGTGCGAACTCTCGAAGCGGTAGGAACGGGCCTTGTCCTTGCGGTAGCCGTAGGTGCCGATGACGGAGCGGTTCCAGAAGTAGCCCTGCCAGACGCCGGTGACCGACTCGACGTTGAACTTGCTGAGCTGGCCGGAGGCCGTGAGGTAGTCGCGGGCGCTCATGCCGTTGACCGTGCCGGGCGAGAAGAACGTGACCATGTTGACGTCGCGCGTCGTCCAGCCGCGGTAGTTGGCGGGGTTGCTGGCCTGGGTGAGGCGTGTGGCGCTGGTGTCGTAGGGGTCGGGGCTCTGCCAGAAGTCGCCGGGGTTGACGGAGGCCGGGGCGATCCAGGTGTTGTCGAAGTAGCGCACGGGCATGACGCCGCCCTCGCGGTTCACGAAGGTCGTCGTCATGTTCGAGATGCCCGCGCCGGCGGCCGAGGAGCGCCCGCGCAGGTCGCCGCTCAGGTAGTGGCGGAAGGCGGTGTTGATGCCGCCGCCCTCGAGGTAGGGCTCGTCGGTGAAGTAGGCGAGGGACTGCGGATCGAGGTTCCAGCCCTTGATGCGGCGGTCGTCGCGCTTCTGGGTCTCCTCGCTGACGGAGCCGGTGAGGCGGTGTTCGCCGAGCAGGCGGGCAAGGAAGCCGGAGCGCCCGCGCGAGAAGTCGTGCTGGCCAAAGATCTGCGCGCGCCAGGCGTCGCGGTCGGAGACGCGGGTGGCATTGGTGTCGCGCAACTCCTCCTCGATGAAGGCGCGGCCCACGTTGGGATTGGGCGTGCCGTCGAGGTTGTGCGAGTTGATGTCGATCATCACGCGGTTCTGCCAGCCGAGGGCGGCCCACTGGCCGCCGTCGAGGCGCTGCTGGAAGGCGGTGAGGTTGTAGCCGAGGCGGTCGCCGAAGAAGGTCTGCGTGAGGCCGACGTCGAAGACGTTCCAGTCGGTCCACTCGCCCTTGTTGTCGCCGTCCATGAGCCGGTTGTAGAAATCAAAGACGGTCGGGTCGGTGATCGTGGCGGGCAGGTAGCCGCCGAAGCCGGCGAAGGGCAGGCCGGCGGCGGAGGCCCATTCGTCGAAGCGGCGGAGCGTGCGGCGGCTGTAGGAGTTGCTCTGCGGGAACGGCCCGTCGCCGCCGGTGGCGTTCACGGAGTCGATGATCGTGCCGTCGGGACGACGCGCGAGATAACGGCTCGGCGAGGTGAAGCCGAGCGCACCCGTCGAAGGCTCGACCACGAGTCCGGCGGAGCGGTAGCCGCCGAGCGAAGGGATGAAGAAGGCCGGCTGGTTGACGTCGGTCTCGCGGCGGGTGAGGAGCGGATTGAAGACGCGTCCATCGAGTCCGCCCTGGCTGATCGGGTCCCACCAGGCGCTGACCTGGTCGATGGGGGCGAGGATGCGCGGGCGGTTGGAGTCGATGGAGCCCTTCTCGTAGTTGCCGGAGATCTCGAAGGTCATGTCGTTCCGGTTGAGCGCGGCCGGGCGGTAGCGCAGCGCGCCGGCGAAGCGCTTGTCGTCGGAGAAGGCCGGCTCCTGGCGGTACTTTTGCTCGTTGTGCAGAAGGCCGATGCGTGCCGCCAGCTGGTTGTCGAAGAAGGCGCGGTTGTAATCGAACGTCCCGCGAATGCTGCCGAACTGGTCGATGCGCGCACTGGCCGAACCGCGGTTGCGGAACTCGGCCTGGTTGACGGTGGCGTTGACGACGCCGGCGGGACTGCCGAGGCCGAAGAGGATGGCGTTGGGGCCGCGCTGGAGATCGACGCGGGAGACCGTGTAGCCGTCCCAGGGGATGTCGGAGAGGAAGTAGTTGCGCGTGTTGTCGGCGTTGGTGAGGCCGCGCACGCGGGTGTTCGCGCTCGGGTTGGCGAAGAGGGAGAGTTCGTTGGTGTTTTGCGTGGAGACGTTGACGCCGCCGGAGAAGTTGCCGCGCGGGCCGCCGACCTCCGTGTTCACCGCGTAGAGCAGTGCGCTCTCGTTGTCGGTGGCGCCGACGTCGCGCAGGAACTCCTCCGTCATGACCGAGATCGACGAGCCGATGTCGACGAGGTTGGTGCGGATGCGGGTGCCGGCGAGCGTGCTCGAGGCCTGGTAACCGCGGTCGCGCGAGGCATCGACGGTGAACGGACTGAGGACGACGGCGGCCTGCCCTTCGGCCGGCGCGGCGGCAGACTCGGGAGCGGCGGGAGCCGTCGGTTGGGCGACGGTCGCCGGACCGAAGACGACACCGCAGGCGAGGGCCAGCGGCGGAACGGAACGAAGCAAACGGTGCTTTGCCTTCATGGACATGGGGGGTTTGGGTGTGGGGTGGCGGCTCGGCCCGGGGAGTGGAGGGCGTCCGCATTCGCTCGGCTTGCGAGGAACGGCCGCGACCCTGCGAGTTCCGCACACGCACGTCAAAAGCGCCGGCGTTCGTCCCGTTGCATGGAGAAGAGAGCAGATCGTGCAGGTGAATGCCTTGCCAAGAAACCGACGAAACTGTGGCCGCCAAACCCCCACACCCTCCCCTTGCGCAGCCCGTCCCGCCGCGTGAGGGCACGCGGCCTACAGCACTGTTGGCCCGGTCCCCTGACCGGGCGGGTACGGGCACGCCCCCGCGCCGCGCGCACAACCGCTTCAGCCCAGCGCTTCGAGAACCGGCGCTTCATGCAGGCCGGCCGGAAGCAGGCGGTAGCAGTCGCCGGGGGGCGGGCCGTCCGGCGACTGCGTCCAGGTGGAAGCCACCGCAAGTCCTTCGAGATGATGCGGACCGAGGGCGTTCTTGAGATGGCCGCGCAGGCGGAGAACGAGACGGTGTTCGCCCGCCGCGAGCGGACGCGCGATCGTCAAGGCATACGGCGGAAACGCGACCGCGCCGGCCGGCTCGTCGTCGAGCACGACCGCCACGGACGCCCCGTCCCATCGGCGCAACCTCACCCGCAGCCCCGCCGCCGGCTTTGCGAGTCGGCAGCGCGCCGTGTAGGCCACCGTCCACGGATACGTCGCCAGGCCGTGCGCGCGCCAGTCGCCGAAGGCCACCGGCCGCGCCGGCACCGCGCGGAAGCCCCGCGCCGCCGGCTCGACCGCAAAGTCGCCGCACAGGTACGCGGGTTGCAGCTCGCACAAGGGATGAAAGGGAGCGCAGACGAGCCGCAGCGTATTCACGCCACGACGACAAGCGGCACCGACCGGGATCCGGCTCATGGCTTCGTCCCACCAACGCACGCCGGCCGACGACACCGGACGTCCGTTGACCTCGAGGCGGTACAACCCGGCGCGCTCGAGAGCGAGCTCGAGTCCGGCCAGCGCCGCGTCGCCGAGCGCGGGGTCCAGTTCAAAGGTCTGCGTAAACTCCACGCCCGAATCCGCCGGAAACGTCTGGTCGACGATCGTGCGCCGAAACTGGATGCCCCACATCCACGGGTCGCCATCGCGGCCGTGCGCGCGCCACGCCAGCACGTTGGCCCGCGCGGCGTGCACGTCCTCGTGCACCGCGCCGCCGACCCGCAGGTCGCCGTAGTCGAGCAGGAGCTGGTTGGACTGCTCCCGCGCGGCCGTCCATTCGGCGGCGACCGGCTCCGCGGCGACGGGACGGGCGCGCGACGGGGGCGGCGCGCCCGGGGGCGGCGCGCCCGGGGGCGCCGGTTCCGGGCCGGCAAGCCAGAGCTCGAGTCCGGTGAAGGGCAACGCAAGCCGCGCAACCTGCCGCACCGCGTCCACCGGACGCGAGGGCAACGCCTCCAGCCCGCCCGTCATCGTATCGAGGCGCTGCAGCGAGCGTCCCTCCAGGTCGACGTCGGTCTCGATCGCCTCCTTCCAGGGATTCGCGAACGCGTGCAGGGTCCAGCCGTCCCCGAGGTCGCGCCGCGTCCAGCAGAGGCCGGCCGGCAGGGGTTCGCCCGACGGATGCCGGACCTGCGGCGGCAGCAGCGTGCGCAGGCGGGCCGCAAGGGCGTCCGGCGCCACGCGCTCCGCGAGGGCGCCAAGGGTGTCGCTGCGCGGTTCGAAGCGACCGTCGATCCGGTAGCGCGGCTCGCCGCAGGCCAGCAGGCGCCCGCCCGCCACCGCGAAACTCCGGAGCAACGCGACGACCGGGGCCGTGAGGTTGGCGCAGGCCGCCGGCAGGACCACCACCTCGTAACGGGCGAGCCCGACGTGCAGGATCGCGCCTTCGACGCGGCCCGACTCGGCAAGGATGAATTCGTCGCCGAGATCGAAGTCGACCTGCGCCTCGGTCAGCCCCGAGATCAGCGCCAGCTGGTCCTCGCGAATCGCCGCCAGCGCCCCCTCGCCGAGGTCGCCCGCACCGCGGTGCAGCCACGCCGTCGTCGTCGGTTGCAGCACCAGGGTGCGGTTGCGCTCCACGCCGCGCGAGAGGGCCCACGAGACGCGCGCTTCGTGGTCGGCTTCGAGCCGGTAGTCGTCCCACCACGCGGCATGGTCGCTGTAGGTCTGGCCCCAGTCGTACTTGCGCGCGCCAGCGAGCGATTGGTGGCTGAGGTGGGGGTTGGGCAGGTTGACCCCATAGATCTGGCAGAAGTCCGTGAGCGGCTTGAAGTGAACCAGCGCCTGATCGTAGCCGCCGGCGCCCGTGGTCTCGCAGAGCACGCGTTCGCGCCCGAGCTGACGCGCAACGGAGCCGACTTCCTTGCACGCGAGCAGCATGATGGCCGTGCGGCGGCGGTCGTCCGGGAAAAACTGAAAGGCGAGCAGGTCGATGCCGGGCACATGCATCCACCGGTACGCGAGCATGACGTCCGGCTGCCGAAACGGGTCCGGCCACATGTGCTCCCAGAAGTGTCCGGTGAACAGCAGCCCGTGGCGCTCGCACCAGGCGTGCACGGGCTGGAGAAAGTTGCGCACCCAGAGCCGGTTCAGCGTCCGGTAATAATCGTAACGCACCGTCTCCGCCTCCGGCACCGCGAAGAACAGCGCCTCCACGCGGTCGCGCAGGTCGTAGCCGTGTTCGCGCTGAAACTCCATGAACAGGTACGGCGAGGCAATCGGGCCGGCGAAGCCGCCCACGTTGGGCTCGTCGGTGAAACAGTACTTGATCGTCCGGCCGAACTCCGCGCCGAAGCGCGCCGCATAGCGTTCGTGCGTGGTCGCGAGGAAGGTCACCGTCGTCTCCGGAAGACTGAGGTCCACGTCCGGAAACGAGGCGCTGAAGGCCCGTGGAATCGCGTGGACCAGGCGGACGATGCGCACATCGCCCGCGCGACCCGCCGCCTCGAGACTCTCGCCCGGACGCAGCGCGTGCGGCGTCCCGTTGGCATCCAGCCGGAAGGCGCGCACGATCGAATCGTGGTCCATCCAATGCCGGAGATCCTCCCACCGGCCGATCTGCAGCGTCCGCCGCACCGTGAAAGGATTCGACGCCACCACGTGCCCGCCGGCGAAGCCCGACGGGTAGGCGTTCTCGTCGTAGAGATGACACTCCAGCCCGAGCCGCTTCGCCTCGGCCAGAGCGTGTCCCCAGAGCTCGAACCAGCGTTCCGAGAGGTACTCGGTGATGAGACCCGGCCGCGGATGGATGAAGGCGCCACCGCAGCCGCGCGCCTTGAACTGTTCGAACACCTCGGTGATGCGCGTCTCCGTAACCTCGCCGTTCCACACGAAGAAGGGCTGCGGCCGGTGCGATGCGGGCGGATCGGCAAACGCCGTCAACCAGGGAAAACGTTTGGCAAGCGCCGCGGGCATGCCGCCGGACACCGTCTCTGCTTCCCGCCGTCGGACCGATCCGGGCGCGCGAAGCGGAGGTGCGGACGTGCGCGCTGGCGGGGGCATCGCGGAAAACGTGTCCGTCCGCTCGATTTGCGCCAGCGCAGAAGCGTTAAACCCGTTGAGACAGCCGATCCTTGACGCCAGCGGGTCACCGCCGCTTGCTCCCGACCTGCCCTTCCTTTGCGCGATGCCCCCACGCGTTTCCATGGCCGACATCGCGAGGCGCGCCGGTTGCCACAAATCGACCGTCTCCCTCGCCCTCAAGCACAACCCCGCGATCTCCAAGGACACGGGAGACCGCATCCGTGGGCTGGCCAAGGAGATGGGTTACATTCCCGACCCGAGCCTCTCCCTGATCGCCGCACACCGCTGGAACGCCTCCGAACCGCGCGGCCGCACCGGCGCCGCCATCGGCATGCTCGTCAACCGCGGCCGTCCGTTCGGGACGCTGGAACGCATCTACCCCGCCGCCGCCGCCGTCGCCGCCGGCCACGGCTTCTCCATCGAGACGATCCGCCTCGACGACTACCGCGACGCGAAGGCGGCCACACGCGTGCTCTACAACCGCGGCATCCGCGGCCTGCTGCTCCCGCCCTTCTGGCCGGAGGAAGACATGACCGCACTCGACTGGTCCGCTTTCACCCCCGTGTGCTGCGGGTACGGTTGGCGCAGCCTGCCGGCCCACACGGTCACGTTCGACTGGTTCAAGGCGACCCAACTCGCCTGGCGCAAAGTCACCGAGCAAGGCTACCGCCGCGTCGGCGCCGCGGTCTTCTGCCACACGCCTCCCGCCGAGGATGATTTCTTCCGCCTCGGCGCCTGCCACGCCGAGCAGGCGCTTCTGCACCGACCCGAGCATTGCATCCCGCCGTTGACCTGCGGGCATGACGACCGCAACGCCTTCGTCGCGTGGCTGCACCTGCACCGGCCCGACGCTGTGATCGGTTTCTCCAATGCAATGTACTTCTGGGCACGCGACGCCGGCTGGCGCATTCCGGAGGACTTCGCTTACGTGAGCCTGCAGGCCAACGAAAACGACCCCGTCGCCGGCATGCCCTATGACCTTGCCAACATCGGGGCGGCCGCCGCCGAGTACCTCATCACGCTCCTCCACGGCAACGAACTCGGCCTGCCCAAGCACCCGCGCACGCTCCTGGTGGAACCCGAATGGCACGACGGCCCGAGCCTGCTCATCCGGCAATGAACCGCCGCCGCGAAGTTCGATCCTGGACTTGTGGGAGCGGGCGTGTCGCCCGCGCCCACCACCTTCTCCAAACGCGCCACCCTCCCAACGTCCCACGGCCCCCCAAAGGAGCGGCGACACTCCTGTCGCCGGGTTTGGTTTCAGGCCTGACGCGCGAACCCCGTCCGCGCCCGCTCAGCCCTTGCGCCAATCGCGGTCCTGCCGTTCGCAGCGCGGGTTGGCCTCGGCGTCGTCGAGAAAACGCTCGTTCGCCGTGTCCCAACGCAACGGCCGCCCGAGGTCCATCGCGATCAGGCCCATGTGCAGCGTCGTGCTGAGGCGGTGCAGCGTTTCCGCCGTGTAGGTCGGCTCCGCCCCGCTGCGGATGCAATCGAGGAAGTTGCGGTGCTCCCCCGGCGGCAGCGGCCAGTGCTTCGACGCCTCCGGCGCATATCTCGTGCGCAGGATCTCCGGATCGCTCGCCTCGAAGCGCCCGCGCCAGCCGATGTTCGCCACCCAGCCTTTCGAGCCGAGCAGACGGATGCTGGCTTTGGACCCGAGGCGTTCCTCGTCGACGGCGTTGCTCACCTTCATCGTCACACCGTTCGCGTAGCGGTAGTGCACCTCGTACACGGCGGGGATGTCCGACTGCGCCTTCACCGGCACCGGTTCGCCCCAGGCCCGTACCTCGACCGGGCACCCCGCGGGATCGTCCACGGCCAGCTGTGCCGTATCCACAAGATGGGTACCCCAGTCCGTGAGCACGCCCGTCGAGTAGTCGCGGATGTACCGCCAGTGCATCGCCGCCATGCGGGTGGGCGTGTACGGGTGCCACGGAGCCGGACCGAGCCAGAGATTCCAATCGAGGCCGTCGGGCACCGGGGCCTCCGCCTCCCACGGGACGATCCGGCCCGGGGGCAGCACCACGTCCACATGGTAGAGTTCGCCGAGGGCACCGTTGCGCAGCCACTCGATCATGCGATGATAATGGATCAGCGAACGGTCCTCGAGCCCGGTCTGGAAAACCCGGCCGCTCGCACGCACCGCGTCTGCGAGTGTTCTTCCCTCGTGGATGCGATAGGTGGGCTTCTCGCATTGCACATGCTTGCCGGCCGCCAGCGCGAGCAGCGACATCGGCACGTGCCAGTGGTCGGGCGTGGAGATGACGACCGCATCGATCGACGGATCGGCGAGCAGTACGCGGAAATCGGTGTGACGTCGGCAGGCCCGGTCACCGTTGCGCTCGTCAACCAGAGCCGCGGCCGCCTCGCAGCGGTCCTGATGCACGTCACAGACGGCAAGCACGTGGCAGTCGTCAAAACCCAGGAAGGTCTTCAGGTTGAACGTCCCGTGTCCGCCCACACCGATGAAGCCCAGCGTGATGCGTTTGGAGGGGGCCAGACTTCCGAGAACGCGCGAGGGCGCCACGAGCGGCGCCGCTCCGGCAGCGAGGACGGATCGGAGGAAGGTGCGGCGTTTCATGGGGTGCAGGGTTGGAAAGCAGCGGAAGGTCAGGGCGAAGCGGCCGGCGCGAGCGGACGCACCCAGAGGTTGCGAAACGCAACCGCGCTGCCGTGGCCCTGCAGCTTGAGCGGCAACCGCTCCGCGTGTGGCGCGTAGGCACCGAGGGAGCGATGCCCGGTCCGGCCACGGACCTCCTCGTTGAGGTGCACGAGCACGCCGTTGTGCAGGAGCGTGACGCGCGCAGGCGAGACGAGGCGGTCGCCGTCGAAACGCGGCGCGATGAAGATGAGGTCGTACGACTGCCACTCGCCGGGCGGCCGGCTGGCGTTCGCGCGCGGCGGCGTCTCGCCGTAGATCGCCGCGCACTGGCCGTCGGCGTAGATCTGCACCCGATGCGACGGATGCGAATCGAAGATCTGGATCTCGTAATAGCCCATCGGAAAAACCCCGCTGTTGCCCCGGTCGCCCAGCGTCGAAGCCGGTTCGGCCGGCACACGAAACTCCAGATGAATCTGGCAATCGCCAAAGGCGGCCAACGAGACGAGGTCACCCTTGCCCGCAATCAAGACGCCGTCCTCAACCCGCCAGGCGTTCGGCTGAAAGGCAGCCAGGGAATCGCCCGCAAACAAGACCACGGCATCCGCCGGCGGTGCCGCGATGACCGCCCGCGCCTCGACATGCGGCGGCACCGGCCGCGACGAGTCGTGCTTGCGATACTCGACCCACGGCAGCTTCGGCGTGTCGTCGTAGCCGACGATGCCGCGCTCATTCTCGATCCATTGCGCCGCCGCGGCGGTCGCCGCGGCGGCAACAAAGACGAACCCACAAATTCCAAGGTGCCGGGGCAGGAGCGGCGTTATGCCGCGATGTACACCGACCGCCAGCCATCGCGGCGTAAAGCCGCTCCTACGCAATCGTTGCGAAATGCCAGATCGGGGCGGGTGAAACACGCGGGTTAAAGCAAGGACCGGGGATTTCATCAGGGTTATCGGCGGGATCGGACTCATCAAGCAGGGGCAACCGCGAAGGAACGCGAATAAACGCGAATTACCGAAAAAGGGAAAGCGATCTTGAAGGGCCCTTTCACCATTCGCGTGAAGTCGCGTTCCTTCGCGGTTGTCACCTGTGTCCCCCCGTCGCCAGCGCTAGAACTCGTCGAACGCGATCTGGCCCTCCGGCACGCCGAGCTCCGCGAGCATCTTGGTGCAGGCGCGGATCATCATCGGAGGACCGCACAGGTAGTACTCGACCGCCCGCGGGTTCGGATGCGTCGCGAGGTATTGGGCCAGCACGACTTCATGAATCAAGCCGCTCGGACCGTCCCACCCGTCCTCGGGCAACGGCGACGAAAGCGCACAGTGAAAACGGAAGTTCCCGTGTTCGGCGGCGAGCCGTTCGAAGTAGTTCTGGTAGAACAGCTCCTGCCGCGACCGCGCGCCGTACCAGAAGCTCACCCGTCGTGCCGTCTTCTCCGTCTCGAAAAGATGCGAAAGATGCGCCCGCAGCGGCGCCATCCCGGCCCCGCCGCCGATGTACACCATCTCGCGTTGCGTGGGCTTGGGATGGAAATCGCCGAAGGGTCCGATCGCCGAGACCTCGTCTCCGGGCTTCAACGAGAACAGGTAGCTCGAACCGGCGCCCGGTGGACAGTCCTGTCCGGGCGGCGGTGTGGCGATGCGCACGTTGAAGCGCAGCACGCGCTCCGTGCGAAGATTGCTCGCGAGCGAGTAGTTGTTGCGCCGGCCTGCCTCCGCATGGGTCGCGATAAGGTTGAACAGATGCTGTCGCTCCCAGACTTCCGCGTAGGGCGCGGGCACGTCGAAGTCGCGAAACGCAATGCGCGCGAACGCCGGAATGTCGAACTGGAGATAATCTCCCGGCGTGAAGGCGATCTTCGCGTCCGGATCCGCCGGCTCGAACTCCAACTCCTTGATGAAGGTCGCGACAAAACGCGTGCGGACAAGGCGCAGCCGGTGCGTCTGCGTGGTCCGCGCCCCGACACCTCCGCGCCGCACGACGTTGAGGAAGAGGCGGCCGCCGCGCTCCTCGAGCGGATAGGTGGCGAGGCCGCGGCAGATCGGGGCGCGGGCCGGCGATCCGTCCGCCAGGTTGAACCGGCCGTTGTGCTTCGGACACTCGATCTGCCCGTCCTTCACCAGGCCGTCGGCGAGGTGGGTGTTGCCATGGGTGCAAATGCCGTCGGTGGCGTGCAGCTTTCCGTCCTCGTCACGCACGAGCGCAAAGGTGCGTCGCCCGAGATCGAAGCGGAGCACATCCGCCCGGCCGAGATCGGCCGCCGCGCAGACTTCGACCCAGCCCTCGCGATCGGGCACGGCCTCGCCGCCGACCGTCGTCGGGGCGGTCCGCGGACGCGGCGGCGGCAGCCGGCGTTTCACGTGGTACGCAGGATCGCGCACCTGCCGCAGCACGGCAGGGACAATCTCCCGCCATGCCGCCAGCAGGCTCGGGTACGGCTCGGGCATGTCGTCCTTCACCGCCGCGTGCAGCCGCGGCAGTGCGTGATACGGCACCAGCGGAAACATGTGGTGCTCCACATGGTAGTTCATGTTCCAATACAGGAACCGGTTCAGCGCATTCATGCGCACCGTCCGGCAATTGAGCCGATGATCGAGCACGTTCTCCGCCAGGCCGGCATGCTGGGTGAGTCCATAGACAAGCATGAGCCAGGTGCCGAAGAAATTGGGCAACCCCACGAGCAGCAGCGGCAGGACGCTGCGCGTGACGAAGGCAAGCGCGACGACCAGGGCGTAGATCGCCACGTACACGCGCGCCCGGCGGAAGATCTTGGGAAACTCACTCTCCGGAATGAAGGTGCGCTCGTCCGCACTCATCCGGCCGAAGGCATGCCGGACGATGCTCGCAAAGTACTTGGGGTAAACCGGCAGGTTGAACACGCTCGCGGCCATCGCGCGCAGGTTGGGCGGGCGTGGCACGGCGATCTCCGGGTCGCGGCCGACGATGATCGTGTCGCTGTGATGCCGGGTGTGGCTCCAGCGCCACACGACCGACTCGCGCATCACCATGAATGAGGCGATCTCGTACAAGACCGTGTTCATCCAGTCGGTCTTGAACGCCGTGCCATGCCCGGCCTCGTGCCAGCGCGAATCGGACGTCGACGCATACAGCGCGGCATAGGCAAGGTACGGCAACCACGCCCACGGCGAACCCCAAAAGAAGACCGTGGCCGCGCCCGTGGCAAAGATCAGCCCGAACCAGAGAATCGTGTCGCGAATCGCCGGCCCGTCTCTGCGCTCCAGCAAACGCCGCATCGTCTCGCGCGGCACCGGGCACTGGTACCAGTCGGCCTCCGCCAGCCCGCGCTCGACCGCGAGCGTGGCGTTCACGCCCGTCAGGCTGTAGTCGAGCGTCGGCGCGGGACTCGACGAACGCCCGGTCGGAGGGTCGGTGACTTCAGTGCTCATGACAGACACAATGTGCGTATTACGAACATGGGATTCAGGCGCCGCGCAGGCCCGTGAGGCGCATCAGGCGGTCGGTGGCGGTGTAAGCCTCCTCCACCCACTCGACGATGCGCGAGGGATCCGGCGAGTACTCGAGTTCGATCGAGACGACGCCGTCGATGGCGAGTTCCTTGATCGCCTGCAGGTAGGGCGCGAACTTGACCACGCCGCGGCCCGGCGGGAGGTCGCCGTGGACCTTGCCGTCGCAATCGCTGATGTGGACGTGGATGGCCTTGCCGGCGAGCTTCGCCAGCTCGGCCGGGCCGACGTCGGCGAGCACGAGGTGGCTGATATCGATGTTCGCCCGCACGCGCGGGTGCGCACACTCGTCGATGAAACGGACCATCTCGTGCACGTTGTTGAGCAGGCTGAGGCGGAACGGCTCCAGTTCGAGGGCGATGTCGATGCCCTTCCTGTCCGCGTGATCGCCGAGCTTGCGGCAGGTTTCGAGCGCCCAATCCCACTGCGCGGACGGTGGGATCACCTCGCGTTGCCAGAGGTACTCGCCCAGCACGAGCAGGATGTTCTTCGCGCCGAACTCCGCGGCGAGATCGATGAAGCGCTTGCAACGCTCGACGTGGAAATCGCGCACGGGGTCGTTAAAGTCGATCAAGCCCGTCGCCACGACCGGGAGCGAGACGATCGGGAGGTTGTGCTTCGCACAGGTCGCGACGATCTGCCGCTTTTCGTCCGCGGTGATCGTCATGGCCTCCGTGAAGATGTCGACGCAGTCGAAGCCCAGCCGGGCGATGTGTTGAAGTCCGGTGACGGTGTCGACGCCAGCCTGACCGAAAGCGCTGTTGATGATGCCGAGTTTCATGAGGAGGGAGGGAATGAGGAATTAAGGGAGGAAGGTCTCTTGCAGGAGCGGCTTTACGCCGCGATGGCTTGCGGACGGTGTTCATCGCGGCGTAAAGCCGCTCCTACATCACAGGATAAGCGGGAACGATCGCGGTGTGCTGCGCGGCGCTGGCGACGGCGGCTTCGACGAGGGCGATGGTACGGAGGTTGTCGCGGCCGCTGATCGACGGCGGCGCGCCGCTCTCCAAGGCGACGAGCAACTCGCCCATCGTGCCGGCGAAGGCGTCGGGGAACCAGGTGGTGTCGAAGGTCGGACGATGGAAGTCCGCGTCGCCCTTGCGCGCATAACGCAAGCTCGAAGGCGAGGTGTAGTCGGGCTTGCACCAGCCGATTTCGCCGATGGCAAGTCCGTCGAGTCCTTCGATGCGCCACTCGATGCGAATGTCGCCCGGACAGCCTTCCCGCGCCGGCCCGGTCCAGACGTCGTCGATGACGACCGCGCGCAGGCCGTTGTCGTACTCGAGAATGGTCGTGCAGATGCCGTCCGTATGGGGAAAGGTCGTGCGCGGATCGGGCCGCGTGCTGCAGAAAAGGCGCACGGGATCGCCGAACCAGTAACGCAGGCAGTCAAGATGGTGGATCGACATGATGCGCAGCGAGGCGCTGCCAAGCTCGGCCTGCCAGGGCTGCCAATGCGGGATGCCGCGCATGTCGATCGTGGCGAAGACAGGTTGGCCGAGCTCGCCCGCCTCGAGCAGGTTCTTGGCAGCGCGCACCGAGGGGTCGTGGCGCATGTTCTGGTTCACCGCGAGCACGATGCCGGCCGCCTCGCAACGCGCCACCAGGTCGGCCGCCTCGGCAAGGCTGAGCGCGAGCGGCTTTTGTGCGAGGATGCCCCGCACCGTGCCACGCTCGCAGGCGGCGCGGATGAGCGCGGGCTGATGCTGGGGCGGCACCGCCAGGTCGAGCACTTCGACGGTGGGATCCGCCAGCAGTCGCTCGATCGAGGCGTGCACCGTGGCGATGCCATGGCGCCCGGCGACCGCCGCCGCATGGGCAAGGGTGCGCGAAGCGATCGCAACCGGATTGAATCCAACGCGTCGATACGCCACGAGATGGCAATCGTTCACGATGAAGCCGCTGCCGATCACGCCGATGCGCACGTCGCGCCGAACCGGCAGGGGTCGCGAAGGGGAGGGGTGGGTCATGGGGACAAAGGAGGAAAGGTCTCCGCGAGCGAGAAGGCGTACCGGGTTTCCCGACGCTGCGGGCGCCCGGGCGTCACCAGGATGTCGTCCACGTCCGGGTAGCGCAGCGCCTCCGGGAATCCTTCGCATTCCAGGCAAAGCCCGGCGTGTTTCTCGTAACGGACACCGGATTTCCCGCGCAACGAACCATTCAGCGATTCCCCTGTGTAGACCTGCAGGCAGGTCTCCGTTGTGCTGACGGTCAACACGCGGCCGGAAGCGGGCGCGAACAACCGCGCCGCCGGCCTGGGCCCGTCCGCCCGCGCCCGCGGGCGCAGGCGATAAAGGTCTCCATGCAGCTGATACAGGTGCGGCAGCGCGTCGCCGATCCGGCGCGGACACGTAAAGTCGCCGGCCTCCCCCAGCACCGGCACGGCCATCGGAGGGAGCAGCATGGCTTTATCGGTCGGAAAGTACTCATCGGCGGAAATCTGCAGCTCGTGGTCCGCGACCGGACCGCTGGCCTCGCCCGCGAGGTTGAAATAGGAATGATGCGTGAGACTGACGGGGGTCGGGCGGTCCGACCGCGCCTCGGTTTCGACGACGAACGCGTTGTCAGGCGTAAGCGAATACGTGACGGCGAGGTCGACGTTCCCGGGATAACCTTCCTCCCCGTCCGGACTGCGATAGGTCAACCGCAGGGACGGGCCTCCGTCCTCGCGAGGGACCAACGTGGCCTTCCACACCCGCCGGTCGAGTCCGGAGAATCCGCCGTGCAAATGGTTGCGCCCTTCATTCGCCGACAGGACGAAGGTCTCGTCTCCGATCGTGATCCGGGAGCCGGCGATCCGGCCCGCCACGCGTCCGGCGATCGCCCCGAAGTACGGATGCCGTTCGAGGTAGGGAGCGAGGGAAGCGAAGCCCAGCACGACGTCGCCAAGGCGCCCGTGCCGATCGGGGACGAGCAGGCGCGTGACGATGCCGCCATAAGTCATCACCTCCAACGACATGCCTCCGGCGCCAGCCAGGGACCAAAGATCCACGGCTTCACCTGACGGAGTCGCGCCGAAGGGGCGCACGGAAGGGGCAGGAACCGACATGGCAGACGAAAGCGAAGCGGCCTCACTCTACCGGACCGAAGCCCGGGCGTCTTCTTGTCATTTTCCCGAAACTTATCCTTTTTTGTCCGATGCTCGACGATCTGAAGATCGGGCGCCGCTACGACGGCTTCCTTTACCTCGCGGATGCGGCCCGCAATCCGCCCACCCTGCGCAGCCACCACCATGTCGAGCTGGAGGCGAACCTCGTGGTGCGCGGAACGATCACGTACCTCGTGGGCGGCCGGCGTTTCACGTTTCCGCAGCGCACGATCCTCTGGATGTTTCCCGCGCAGGAGCATCAGTTGATCGACCGCTCGAAGGACGCTCAGTATTACGTGGCCGTCTTCAAGCCCGCGCTGATCCGGCGTTCGTGTCACGCCGAGGCCTACGCCGGCCTGAAGCGTAAAAACATCGACGGCGACGGCGTGTTGCACACGCGGCTGGATCCGGCGGCGTTCGACCTGATTCGCGGAACGATGGATTCGCTGATGGAAGGCGCGCTCGACGCGGACACGTTGAACCGCGAAGCCGGCTTCGGGGTGAACCCGGATTTCCGTTTCGAGCACGGCGATCCCGACGCGCTCAACGCCGGGCTGCATCATCTGCTGCTGCTCTGCTGGCGGAGCCAGCGCGGCCGCACGACGACGGAAGGCGCGGTGGCGCTGCACCCGGCGGTGCGCAAGGCCGTCGACCTGCTGGCGGAGAGCGATGGCGACGAGAACCTCGGCGCCCTCGCGCGTCGCTGCGGAGTGAGCGAGGCCTACCTGAGCCGGGTGTTCGCGCGGGAGATCGGCGTCCCCCTCAGCCGCTACCGAAACCGTCTACGCCTCAGCCGGTTTCTCGAACTTCTGCGCGACCCGGTCCGTCGCACCGCCACCGAGGCCGCCTACGCCGCCGGCTTCGGCAGTTACGCCCAGTTCTACAAAGTCTTCGCCCAGACTTACGGCTGCGGGCCGCGCGCAGGGCTGTTGCGGTTGCCGGCAACCGGACGGACCGGCCCGCATCTTTCACCGGAAAAGACGCAGCGTGTCGCAAGGATTGCGTAGGAGCGGCTTTACGCCGCGATGGCAGCCGGACGGTGTTCATCGCGGCGTAAAGCCGCTCCTGCAAAACTCGCCTGCGGCGAATTCTGCTCAGACCCGGAAGCTCGCGCTGAGCTGGAGCACGGCCTGCACGATGGCGAGGGCCATGAAGCCGACGAAGAGAAAGACGCCCATGAGCACGGCGCTGGCGAGGATGCGCGAGGTCGTGTTGAGCTGGACGGAGATCCGCCGCTGGTAAGCGGTGGCGATCTTCTTGAGCGAGGGGACGATGTTGCCCGTGTTCTCGCCGATCGCGAGCTGGTCGAGCACGAGGTCGGGAAAGCAGTCGGTGCGCGCGAGCGCGACGGAGAGGGCCTCGCCCTCGAGCACGCGGTCGGTGGCGGCGCGGAAGGCCTCCTGGTGCACGCGATTGCGGATCTGGCGTTCGGTCATGCGCAGGGCCTCGGCGGCGGTGATGCCGTTCTCGAGCAGCACGGAGAGTGTCTGGCTGAAGGCGAGGGCCGTCTGGTTGCGCACGAAGGGACCGAGCAGCGGGACGCGCAGCGCCCAGGCGTCGGTGACGCGGCGGCCGGCCTCGGAGGCGCGCCAGCGCCAGAAGGTGAGCGCGGCAAAGACGGCGCCGCCGAGGACGAAGAGACCATAGGCGAGGGCGAAGTCGGAGAGGCCCACGAGGATGCTGGTCGAGAGCGGCAGCTTGCCGCCCAAGGATGTCAGCAAACCTTGGATACGCGGCAGGAGGAAGAAGAGGAAGAAGAGGATGAGCCCGCCGGCGGCGAGCATCATGAAGGCCGGATAGGCGAGCGCGGCGATCAGCTGGCGGCGCAGCTCCCGCTGCTCGGTGAGGTGGTCGATGAGGCGGCCGAGGGTGTCGCTGAGGTTCCCGGTGATCTCGCCGGCGGCGATGAGGTTGAGCGCGGAATCGTCGAAGACCTCCGGGCTGGCGCCCATGGCGCGGGAAAGCGGCGCCCCTTCGCTGATCCGCTCCCAGAGGTCGCCGCAGAGCTGGCGCAGGGCGGGATCCTTGAGGCGCTGGGAGAGCAGGCGGATGGCCTCGCCGGCGGAGAGACCGCTCGTGGTGAGGTCGTGCAGGGCGGCGAGGAAGGGCAGGCGGTGGGACCGGTCGAGACGTACGCGGCCGCGCGGGCGGCGGAGGGCGGTGGCGGGACGCGGCGCCCCGGCGGAGGCGGCGGCCTTGACGGCGGGGCGCAGGGCGGCGGCGTCCTCGTTGACGCGGAGCGGCTGGAGGCCGCGCGCGGCGAGGATGCGGAGGGCGTCCTTGCGCGAGGGCGCCTCGAGGACGGCCTGCACGGCCTGTCCGGAGCGGTCGCGGGCGGTGTAGGCGAAGCGCGGCATCCTACTTCTCGGCGACGGTGATGACGCGCAGGACCTCGTCGAGCGTGGTCTGCCCGGCCTTGATCTTCTCCCAGCCCGACTGCTGGAGCGTGCGCATGCCGTGCTTGCGGGCGCATTGCGTGAGCGTGCGCGTGCTCTCGCGCTGGAGCACGAGCTCGTGCAGCTCGTCGTTGAGGCGGAAGATCTCGAAGATACCGATGCGCCCGCGGTAACCGGTGCCGCGGCAGCGGTCACAGCCGACGGGGCTGTTGAGCGACTCGATGAGGTCGGCCTCGGCGGGGTCGAGCCCGAGGATGGCGAGGGAGTCGCGCAGCTTGAGCTTGTTGACCGGCTCGGGGCGGGCGCACTCCGGGCAGAGGCGACGGACGAGGCGCTGGGCGATGACGAGCTCGATGGCGGAGGCGACGAGGAAGGGCTCGATGCCCATGTCGATCAGGCGCGTGATGGCGCCGGGCGCGTCGTTGGTGTGGAGCGTGGAGAGGACGAGGTGGCCGGTGAGCGAGGCGCGGATGGCGATGTCGGCCGTCTCGCGGTCGCGGATCTCGCCGACCATGATGACGTCGGGATCCTGGCGCAGCACGTGGCGAAGGGCGTCGGCGAAGGTGAGGCCGATCTCGGGGCGCACCTGCATCTGGTTGACGCCGGGCACCTCGTATTCGATCGGATCCTCGATCGTGATGATGCGCAGGTCGGTGGAGTTGATCTTGCGCAGGAAGGCGTTGAGCGAAGTCGATTTGCCGGAACCCGTCGGGCCGGTGACGAGGATGATGCCGTGCGGATAATCGAGGACGTGCGCGATCTGGTTCTGCTCCTCGACGCTCATGCCGAGCTTCTCCATGCTGAAGGCCTGCTTCTTCTGGTTGAGCAGGCGGAGGGAGATGGATTCGGCGTAGATCGTCGGGATCGTCGAGACGCGGATGTCGAGGCTGATGCCGTTGGCCTTGAAATTGATGCGGCCGTCCTGAGGCAGGCGGCGTTCCGAAATGTTGAGGCGCGCCATGATCTTGAGGCGCGAGATAATGGCGTCCTGGAAGCGCAGGAGGTTCTCCGGCACGGGCACGGAGACGAGCAGGCCGTCGACGCGGTAGCGGATGCGCAGCTGGCCCTCCTGAGGCTCGAAATGAATGTCCGTGGCGGCGTCGGCGATCGCCTGGGAGATGACGTCGGTGACGAAGCGGACGACGGCGGCGTCCTCGTCGACCACCTCCTCGCTGGCCTGCGCGACCTCGGGCGCGAGGTAGGCGTCGTCGCCGTCCTCGAGCGAGCCGGAGCCGACGCCGAAGTGCTCGATGATGAGCTGGTGGACGCGTTCGGAGACGGCGAGATGCCAGACGACGGGGCGCGGGGTGAAGGTCCGTATCCAGTCGTTCATGACCACATCGGGCAGCCAGGCGCTCGCGAGGTGCAGCGGGGTGGAAGCCGAGGGCGGGAGCGGAGGCGGCGTGTCGCCCTCGGCGGGTCCGCCGATGCGAATGGGCAGGATCTGGTAATCGTGGACGAGGCGCGCGGGGAAGAGGCGGAGCGAATCCGGGTCGGCCTTGAGGTCGCTGGCGACCGGGAGGCGCGCGGCCTCGGCGAGCGCGGCGAGGGCCTCGGGTTCGGCGAGGGCGAGCAGGACGGCGAGGGCCTTGACGCGCTGGTCGCGCGGGCTCTCGAAGAGCGACTGCTGCTGCTCGGGCGTGAGACGGTCGGCGAGCGCGGCGGGCAGGGTGTCGGGCAGGAGCGCGGTCATGGGCGGACGGGGCCGGGCCGGGCGTTCAGGGACGGCGCAGGGCGGGACCGGGCGCGGGACGTTCCGGAGCGGCCGGCACGCTGGACGGATCGAGCAGGCGTTTCACGTCGTCCTTGATGGGCATGCGCTCGACGCGCTCGAGGACGGCAACATTGTCCGCGGGCGTGTTGGTCAGCACCACCGGCCGGAGGAAGAAGACGAGATCGGAACGGCTGGTCTCACGGGAGCGCCGTCCGAGCAAGTCGCCGATGATGGGGATGGGGCCGAGGCGGTTGGTGTTGCGCGTGTCGGAGATGCGCTGGAGACCGCCGAGGACAATGATCTCGCCGCTCTTCACGCTGACGACGGATTCGGTGCGCCGGCTGCCCACGCGGGGCTGGGGGTTGCCGTCGATGAGGATGTCGCCGAGCACGTCCTTCACTTCCTGACTGATGGTGAGCTCGACGGAGCCGTCGGTGCCGATGAGCGGCGTGACCGTGAGGGTGATGCCGATCTCGCGCTGGCTGACGTTGGTGCGGGCGCCCGTGGTGGTGTTGGAGTCCGTCACATAGCCGGAGATGACGGGGCGTTCCTCGCCCACAAAGATGATGCCTTCCTTGTTGTGGGCGGTGAGGATGCTGGGGGCGGAGAGGATGTTGGCCTTGTTCTTTCGCGGCGTCGTGCTGAGGCGGATGATGCCGGCGAGGTCGTAGTTACCGGAGAGGAAGTTCTCGGCGTCGGGGCGAAGGAGTCCGGCAAAGCCGCCATCGCCATCGTCGACGACCATGCCGGGCGTCTGCAGGCTGAAGCCAACGAGCTTGTCGCCGGCAACCTGGAGGCCGAGGGCGTCGATGCCGGTCGTGTTGTTATCGCCCAACGAGACCTCCACAATGACGGCCTCGATGCGCACCTGCGGGAGCACGACGTCGATCTTCTCGACGAGCTCGCGGATGAGGCGGAGGTCGTCGACGGTGCCGCTGACGATGAGGGAGTTGCTGCGCTCGTCGGGAAGGATGGTGATGAGGGAACTGAACTCGCTGCCGCGTCCGGCCGGGTCGCCGGTGGGGCCGACGAAGTCGATCGTCACGGGCGCGTTGCCGGCGGCGGCATTGCCACCTTCCCCGCCCTGGGGGCCGGCGCCTGCATTTTGTCCCTGGGCCTGCATTTGCGCTTCGATCTGGGCCTGCTGGCGCCGGTTGAGCGGCTGGCCCTGCTGGGTGCCGAGCACGCCCTGGCCCGGTCGCTGCGAGGCGGCGGCCGCGCGCTGCACGGCCTGGGTCTGGCCGGTGACGAGGTTGGTGATGACAGGGGCGACGTCCTTGGCCAAGGCGTGCTTGAGGGGAATGACCTCGTTGCGCGTGTTGGGGTCCGCCTTGACGTCGAGCTTGGCGATGAGTTCGCCGAACCAAGCGTGCAGGCTCGGATCGGCGAGCAGGACAATCTGGTTCGTACGGTCGTCGGCGCTGAAGGTCGTGGCGGAGCCGAGCTGCGGCCGGAGGGCGGTGCCGATGGCGGCGTTGATCTTGGCCACGAGGTCGGAGGCCTTGGCGAACTGCAGCGGGAAGAACTTTGGCATGAGGCCGGCGGTGACCGGGCGGTCCAGTTGCTGGATGAGGAGTTCGACCCGCTGGAGCGTGGAAATGGAGTCGGTGATGAGGGCGGCGTTGGCCTTCTCGAAGAACATGGGGCCGCCGAACTGCGGATTGAGCAGCGGGGCGATCTCAGGGAGGAACTCGCGCACGCGCAGGAATTGCAGCGAGAAGACCTTGCTAGCGGCGCGTCCGCTCGGGGGCAGGCCGAGGGTGGAGCCCTCGATCAGTTCGGGCGTCTCGGAACGCAGGGAACCGAGCGGGACGACCTTGATGAAGGTGTCGCCCAGCGGGGCGAGGCCGACCTGGTTGAGGTTGAGCAGGGTTTCGATGGCGAGCAAGGCCTCGGACTTCGGCAGCGGAGTGCGGCGGACGAAGTGGTAGTTTCCAGCGGGAAGGGCGGCCGGACGCAACACCGTGCGACCGGTGAACATCTCCACGAGGTCGAGCATGCCGTCGAGGGGTACGTCCGGCATGTTGAAGGGACCCACCGGGTCGTTGTTGAGCGCCCGGATCGCGAGCAGCCGCGACTCGCTTTGCGCCGCGAGGGGGACGGATACGGCAACGAAGAGACTGACGGCGGCGAGACAGAGCCGGGAAGAACGCGGAATCATGCGAAGGCGGGTTGGGCTAAGGGGATGTCGAAGAGAGAAATGAAAGCCATCGGCGGCTGGAAGTAAACGGCCATGTGGCTGAGACGCGCGAGTCGCGGCAAGGTTGCCGGATTTTGACACTTGCGACGGTTTGCGGCGCGCCCAACCGTACCGCGCTGCGATGCCCAACCGCTTCGGCAAACTTTTCACCATCACCACCTGGGGCGAAAGCCATGGCCCGGCCGTCGGCGTGGTGGTCGACGGCTGCCCTCCCCGCCTCCCGCTGACCGCGGAGGAGATCCAGGCGGAACTGGACCGCCGCCGTCCGGGGCAAAGTGACATCGTGACCCCCCGCAAGGAGGAGGACCGCGTGGAGATCCTCTCCGGCGTCTTCGAGGGCCGGACGACGGGCACGCCGCTCTCCATGCTGGTGCGCAACGCCGACCAGCGTCCGGGGGCCTATGCGGAGATGAAGGACAAGTTCCGCCCCTCCCATGCCGATTTCACCTACCAGCAGAAGTACGGCATCCGCGACCACCGCGGCGGCGGCCGCAGCTCGGCGCGCGAGACAATCGGACGCGTGGCCGGCGGAGCGATCGCCAAGAAAATCCTCGCGCTGGCAGGTCAGGTGGAACTGCGCGCCTTCGTGACGCGCATCCACGACCTCGCGGCGCCCGCCCTGCCCGGCTTTCCCACGCTGGCCGAGGTCGAGGCGACGGCGGTGCGTTGTCCGCATGCGGAAACGGCGGCGGCCATGATCGAGCGCATCAAGCAAGTGCGCAGCGACGGCGACTCCGTCGGCGGCGTGATCGAGTGCCGCGTGCGCGGCCTGCCCGCCGGACTCGGCGCGCCGGTCTTCGACCGCCTGGAGGCCGACCTCGGCAAGGCGATGTTGTCGTTGCCCGCCACCAAGGGCTTCGAGATCGGCAGCGGCTTCGGCGGCACCTTCCTGAAAGGCTCGGAGCACAACGACCTCTTCGAGAACCGCGACGGCCGCGTGCGCACGGTGACGAATCACTCCGGCGGCGTGCAGGGCGGCATCAGCAACGGCGAGGAACTGGTCTTCCGCGTGGCCTTCAAGCCCACGGCGACGATCCTCCAGTCGCAGAAAACGGTGGACCTCACCGGCGCTGAGACGGAGCTGATGGGCCGCGGCCGCCACGACGCCTGCGTGCTTCCGCGCGCGGTGCCCATCGTCGAAGCCATGGCGGCCCTCGTGCTCGTCGACCACTGGATGCGCCACGAGGCGCAGAACCGGGTGTTCAAGTTCGAGTAGGCAGCGGGTAGACCGCAGAAGTGGCGGGAGCATCCTGCTCGCGCGATCGCGTGGACTGACGAACGGGAGCAGGATGCTCCCGCCACTACGCGAGCACGCCTTCGGGTTTCGCGGTGCGGCGAAGGCGTGACCGAAACACGACCGATCAAGATTTGGCCACAAAAAGGCGCAAAAAGCGCAAAAACAAGCGGTCGGGATCTCCGGAACTCTTGAGCCTTTTGCGCCTCTTTGTGGCCCAATCCCGTTGATCGAGTTTTGGTTGCGGCGGAGCCGCGCTGTGAAACCGGCCTTGGCTGTTTGTGGAGAAGTTTGCGCCCTAACCCTCGGCCGGCACGGAGACCATGGCTTTCAGCAGGGTCGGGTCGGCGGCCACGGCTTCGAAGGCGGCCGTTGCCTAAGAACTGTGCGACGGTGGGGGCTTCGCGAGCCAAGGGAGAGTTCGGCCTAGGAGCCGATTTGGCGGTCGTCGAAACCGCATTCGCTTCGCGTATGATCAGCCGTTGGTGACGTTGAACCGCTCCCACTTTGCCCGCATTGCCGGCTTGCGCATGGTCCGGCCATTGTGACGTGCCAAGTTGTGGCCGGGGCTCAGGTCGAAGACCCGGTGATTCTTCAGGTCGCAGAACGTCGTGGAGAATCACCGGCCGCTCGCAGGCTCGGCTCCGCACGCATCGCAATACGCGCGAGTCAGGCCCCTTCGGGCGGGGGACAAGACTTGCAGCCGAGCTTGCCGGCAGAGAGCATGGGCCCTAGCTTTGCGGCATGAGTCAACTGCACCGGATCACGTTCAATCCCGACCAGTGCGGCGGACGGCCGTGCATCCGTGGGATGCGCATCCGGGTGAAAGACGTGCTCGACATGCTTGCCGCGGGTGCGACCGAAGCCGAGATCCTCGAAAGCTACCCGTATCTTGAACGGGAGGACATCCAGGCCTCGCTCGAATACGCGGCTCGTCAGGTCGACCACGCGGTGCTTTCGCTGGCCAAGTGAAGTTTTTGGTCGATGCCCAGTTGCCACCGGCACTCGCGCGCTGGCTCCGTGAAGCCGGGCACGAAGCCGAACACGTCGAGGACAAGGGCTTGCGCGAGGCAAATGATGGCGCGATCTGGGCTCATGCGGTGCAGAGCGGTGCGATCATCGTGACCAAAGACGAAGACTTTGCCGCGCGTTCGGTGCAGGACGCGACCGCGCCGGCCATCGTGTGGTTGCGCGTCGGCAACACGACCAACCGCGTGCTGCGTGCTTGGGTTGAGCCTCGTCTGCCGGGCATCGCGCAATTGCTCTCGCAGGGCAGCCGGTTGGTGGAAGTACATTAAGACCCGGAAATACCACCCCGAGATAGGATTGGGCAGGCAAACCGGAGCTGGCTGCTCTGCTGCGTCACCTTGCGGTCGTTGGACCGTACGCGAGGCGCGTTGGATCAGGCCCTTTCTGAGCGGGGTCGAACTCAGGCGGAAGCATTGGCGGCGCGAAGGGGGCGTAGCCCCGAGCTACGCGGTGGGTGAGAAGAGCGGGTGTCCCTTGGCAGCTCGACGAACAACGTGCGGCGGAACTGGCCGAGGAATCCGCCGAGGACGGGCTTGCGGACGCCCGGGAGTGAGGTAGGCTATGCGCATGATTTTTGCCGAGCTGAGGCCTCAGATCGACCAGCTTCCCCACGACGAGCGGGTTAAGGCGATGGCTTACCTCAAGCACCTGCTGCGCGCCGAGAACCCCGAGTATCGGCGCGAACTGGCCCAGCGCCATGCCGACATCGAGGCCGGCAAAGGCGTCAGCCTTACCGAGGCCAAGCGGCGTCTCGGTCTGTCCAACGGTTGAGATCGGGCGCGTGCGCGATTACGAGGTGATCCTGCACGAGCGCGCCTGGTCGGCGCTGGCCGCGACGAAGGGCGCGCAGACCCGGCGACTACTTGCGCTGCTCGACGAACTGAAGGCCACGCCCTTCCGGCAGGGCGACTTCCAGCAACAGGACGGCAGCGGTCGCGTGAACGAAGTCAGCCTGTTGGGCGACTGGTTGGTGACGTTTTGGAGCGACCATGCGGTCGCGCAGATCCACGTCGTGGACCTCGAACGGGCCGAAGACTGAGGTTCGGTCGATCCACGGCGTCCGGTCGAGCAATGTCACATTTGAGCCCAATTCGGAAGAATGTGACAATGCTCGGTCTGACCCCCTCGGCTCGATCCGACCCCCTCGGCTCGATCCCCCTCGGCTCGATCCGCGCGTCACCGCTTCCTGAGCATGGCCTCCGCGAGATCGACGCGTCCCATGCGGTTCAGGCGATCGCGAACCAGCGTAAGGGTCGCGTCATCGGAAAAATCCTTCGTGACCTGAGCGACGAGTCGCTTCGCATCGGCTTCGCGCCCCACTCCGACCAAGGCCTCGATATTGTTTCCGATGGTGTCGAACGACATCTGCTGCTCGCGCGTTCCCAGCCCCTCCGCCTGCCGGTTCAGCCAGTGGTCGGCCAGGGCTTGCATCCGGTGCAAGGGACGCGCCTCGACGGCTTCATTGTAACGACGCGCGGTTACGAGATGATCGAAGGCGATCATCGAAACCCACATGCTTCGCCAGTCGTCCTTGGGGATCTGATCGTGGAGGGCGAGAATGCGCGGGGTGTCCTGCAGAAGATTGTTGAGGTTCAGGACGTCCATGAGCAACTGACGGTTGTTGCCGTCGGCAAGCATGGCGGCTTCCTGCTCGTTCCGGAGGGCGATCAAGGCGTCGCGGGCCGGTGCGTAGCCGGTTCGGGAAAAACGAAGCAATTGGGTGAGGGCACGGGAGCGATCGCCGCTTGACCGATAGACTTCCATCAGCAGGGCAATCGCCTCATCTTTCTTGCCCGCATTCCACAGCTGACTGGCTTCGGCCCGGAACGCGGCCGGCTCCCCGGCGGCCGAAGTCGTCGGCGCAGATGCAGAAGCTTGCTCCTCGTTTCGGAGGCCATCTCTCATTCGGTCCTCCTGAAGGAATCTCAGGTTCATACTAAGCCGCTCGATGTCGCGCTCCCAGATCGCTGCCTGCACACGCAGATGGCGGTAATTACCTTTTAGCTCCCGATTCTCTTCTTTCAGCGTGGTCAGCCGCGGCTGAAAGACGACGAAGTGACCGACACAGAAAGCGATCGCAGCTCCCAAGACGACGCCGGTCGTAAGCGAGAGTGAAGGCGGGACCTTGCGCATAGGGGTCGGAGGGCGTGACGAAATGAGTGTATGTGCGCAGTGCTTGATGTAAATCAGAAACAAGTCCGTGCGTTCCTCACTTTAGCGTATCCAAGAGTTGCGATTGCCCGGCCCGCTCCAAATGCTGCCGCAAGGTCGTCAGCGTTTCCTCCGAACGATCCACGGCCATCACGCGTTCGAGCAGATCCCGGGCGCGCTCGGTATCGCCCGCTCCGGCCAGCAGCTCGATATTCTGGGAGGTCGTACGCACGAGGCTCTTTTTTCTCATGTTCGCCCGCTCCTCCGTGACGGAGCCACCCACAATGGTGCCGCTCTTGCCCAACTCGAAACTGCGGAGCAGGTTTCCATAATCAACGAAGTTGATCGCTTCGGCATAACGTCGCTGCTTTACCAACTCTCGGACCACGCGGCGACCCATCGACTCGCGACGAAGATCCGTGGCAGGGAGCGTGCGGATGAACTCGAGCGTGCGGAGGTTCTCATCCAAGGCGTCGTTGAGGGCCGCAAAGTCCATGGCGCTGCGGGAGTCCGACGGATCGGACCGCATCGTGCGTTCTGCTGCATCGCGCCGCGCCCGCAATGCCTCGCCGGCAGGGGGATAAGTGGCCGCGAGGCGCCCCAGGGCACCGACGAGGAAACTGTTTCTCACGGCGCCCATCGACTGAACGCTCACCATGCCCTCGTCGTAGCACCATAGGAACTCCTCGAGGGCGGCGGCATTCTCGCCCCGGCGGGCCAGGTCCTGTGCTCGTGCGAAACGTGCTTGAACCGCCGATGTCGTCAGAGCGGGCGCAGCAGCTGGCGCGGAAGGCGGTGTAGCCGCGGCCGTCGTCTGAATGGCGGCGAGCAACCGGCCGTTGTCGAGTTCGGCCGCATCGGCTCGTTCTCGCTCGCGAATCACGCCCTCCTCGAGCGAGGACGCCTTTGCATGAAGCGTTTCGATTTCCAAGCGGGCCGACGCGAGCGCGTCCGTCGCCTCGCGGGCGGTGCGTGCGTGATGCAGGCTTACGCCCACCATCGCGGCCGCCGCGATGGTCGTCGCGACGGCGGTTAGTTTTGCAGTGTTCATGATCGAAAAGAGACCCACGGCGGCGATGCCTCCCACTCCCGTCGCTGTCCCGGCGGCGACCGCGCCACAGATAACCGAACCCAGCCCGGCCGGCGCGACGGTGGCGGCGTTGCTGGCAAGGGCGGCCGACAACGCCGCGACGGTCGAGGTGATGCCTCGTCGCGCCAGGTGGATGCGCAGTTTCTCCAGGGCGCGGTCGACCCGACGCCGGGCTGCGTCCTCGGATAAGCGAAGGGCCGCTCCTATCTCGCCGAACGGTTTGGCCGCGTAGAAACGAAGAACGACCGCCTGCCGGTCCGCTTCGCCGAGGGTGTCGAGCACGGCGTCGAGTTCGCCGCGCAAGCGATCCCAATCGGGATCTTCGGTCGACGACGAGGCTGGGGAGTCCATGGCGATGACTTTCTCTTCGCGCGCCTTGCGGCGGAGTTCGCCCCGCAACGTCTGCGCTGCGGCGTAGCGGGCGCTTTTGTACAACCAACCCGATAACGCCTCGTGATGGGAGAGTTCGCCGGCCTTGCGGGCGAGGTCGGCGAAGACCGTCTGGGTGGCCTCTTCGGCAAGGGTGCGGTTGCCGAACGCGCGGCGCAGCGCGACCGCGTAGACGAGGTTGAGATGGCGCCGGACCAACTCGCCGAAGGCGGCTTCGGAGCGCTGTTGGGCAAATTCCCGGAGGAGTTCGGCGTCGCTGCTCATGGCGTCACAGGAATAACAGCCGCCGAATCGGAAACCGAACAAAGAAAATGCGAAGGCAAGCTCAGGGCCAGGATCACCCGTAGCGGAGGGAGCATCCTGCTCGCGCGATCGCGTGGACTGACGAACGGGAGCAGGATGCTCCCGCCACTACGCGAGCACGCCTTCGGGTTTCGCGGTGCGGCGAAGGCGTGACCGAAACACGACCGATCAAGATTTGGCCACAAAAAGGCGCAAAAAGCGCAAAAACAAGCGGTCGGGATCTCCGGAACTCTTGAGCCTTTTGCGCCTCTTTGTGGCCCAATCCCGTTGATCGAGTTTTGGTTGCGGCGGAGCCGCGCTGTGAAACCGGCCTTGGCTGTTTGTGGAGAAGTTTGCGCCCTAACCCTCGGCCGGCACGGAGACCATGGCTTTCAGCAGGGTCGGGTCGGCGGCCACGGCTTCGAAGGCGGCCGGGACGTCGGCGAGCGTCAGGCGGTGCGTGATCCACGGCGAGGTGTCGATGCGGCCGGCTTCGATGGCGGCGACGATGGCGCGGAAGGTCTCCGGGCGCGCGTTGCGGCTGGCGAAGACGGTGAGCTCGCGGCGGTGGAACTCGGGATCGTTGAAGGTGAGGTCGCCCTGCACGAGGCCGACGAAGACCAGCTTGCCGCCGGCGGCGGGGCGCTTGAAGGCGGCCGTCATCGAGGCCGCGTTGCCCGTGGCGTCGAAGACGATCGTCGGTCCCTCGCCGCCGCCGAGTTCGAGGATGCGCGCGTCGGCGTCGGGCGCGGAGGCGTCGACAAGCCGGTCGATCTGCAGCTGCCGGCGGCAGAATTCGAGACGGCGGGCGCTGGTATCCATGACGGCAACACGGGCGCCGGCGGCCTGGGCGAACTGGACCACGGAGAGGCCGATGGGGCCGGCGCCGATCACGAGCACGTACTCGCCGGCCGCGGGTTCGGCTCGCTCCACGGCGTGGGCGCCGATGCCGAGCGTTTCGACGAGGGCGAGCTGGTCGTACGAAAGCGTGGCGGAGGCGTGGAGTTTGTGCGCGGGGACGGCGATGAGGGGCCGCATGCCACCGTCGGTGTGCACGCCGAGCACCTTGAGCTGCGTGCAGCAGTTGGGCTTGCCGCGCCGGCAGGCGACGCAGCGTCCGCAGTTGAGGTAGGGCTCCACCGAGCAACGGTCCCCGCGCTTCAGGCCGGCGGCGGGATCGCCGGGCTCGACGACCTCGACGCCGAGTTCGTGTCCGAGGATGCGCGGATAGTTGAAGAACGGCTGGCGGCCGCGGTAGGCGTGCAGGTCGGTGCCGCAGATGCCAATGCGATGAACGCGCACGAGGGCGTGGCCGGCGGGAACCTCCGGGGCGGGCGCATCGGGCAACGCGACGAACTTTCCGGGAGCTTCGAGGGATATGGTGAGCATGGGCATCAGGGAATGAGGGCGTCGCGGTTCTCGGGACGTCCGCGCGTGAAGTTGTGCCGGTGGATCGGGGCGAGGATCGCGCGGACGCGGGCGATGAGGGCGTGGTCGACGGGGGCGAGGGCGTACTCGACGTTGCGGCGCAGGTTGTCCGGATCGGCCGTGCCGACGAGGGTCGTGGCGATGCCCGGATGGGAGATCGCGAACTGGATGGCGAGCTTCACGATGTCGACGCCCTCCTGGCGGCAGAACGCGACCGCCTCGCGGGCAACCTCGACCATGCGCGGGGGAGCGGGGTGCCACGAAGGCACGCCGCGCTCGGTGAGCAGGCCCATGCCGGTCGGGGACGCGTTGATGACGCCGAGACCGCGCTCCGCGAAGAAGGGAACCTGGTCCGCGAGCGCGTCGTCGTTGAGCTCGTAGCGGCAGAAGGAAAGCACGGTCTCGATCGCGCCCGGGGCGGCGCGGCGGACGGTTTCCGTGAGGACCTTGAGCGGCAGGCCGGTGATCCCGATGTGGCCGATGCGCCCGGCCGCGCGCAGCTTCAAAAGCGCAGGCAGGGTTTCATCGACGATCTGGTTCACGTCGGCGAACTCGATGTCGTGGCATTGCAGCAGGTCGATGTAGTCGACCCCGAGGCGGGCGCAGCTCTCGTCGAGGCTGCGCGTGACGCGGGCGGCGGAGAAGTCGAACTCGCCCTCGCCGTACTGGCCCACCTTGGTTGCAAGGTGGTAACGGTCGCGCGGGACGCCCTTCAGGGCGCGGCCGAGGACCGTCTCGGCCTTGGTGGCGCCGTAGTAGGGCGAGACGTCGATGAAATTGATGCCGAGATCGAGGGCGGCGTGCACGGCGCGGATGCCTGCGCTGTCGTCGATCGTACGGAAGGCGTTGCCCAGGGGCGAGGCGCCATAGGAAAGGCAGGAAACGTGGAGGCCGGTGCGGCCGAGCGGACGCCGAGGAAGCATGAGCGGATAGAACAGCCCGCAGGAACCGGGGCGCAAGCCCCGCGATGGGCGGCCGGGGGATGAACAACGTGTGAAATTTCCGCAACACCCCCGTTTCCCGCGGCTGTTTCCTTGAGTCCGGCGGCCCGGGCACGTACAAACTGGTTGCCATGTCACTCCGCGGCCCACGGTCGAACGTCCTGCGCGGCGCCCTGGCCCTGGTGGCGGCATCGACGCTCGCGGGGGCGGCGTCCGCCCAAGGTCGCGCGTCCGCCACCGATCCGTCCGCACCGCCCGTGCTCATGGACGCGCTGCTCGTCGACGCCCTCGGCACGGACGAACGCTACGATCCCACCGGGATGGGCGGGCCGGAGGCGGAATTGACCGACCCGCCTTTCTCCAACGACCTGCTGGCGCCGGTGTCCGAGGGGGAAGACGACCCGGCCGGCCCGGTGAACGCAGAAGTCCAGGCCATCGCCACGGTCAACCCCGTCGACCTTGCCGCCGGAACGAGCCGGGTGGACGTCCGCGGCTTCCCCACCCCTCGGCTGCGCAACGGGTTCACGCAGAGCGGCATTCCCGAGATCCTCCATCCGGAGCGCACCGAGACGATCCAGGGGCCGCTGACGCCGGTGACCGGCCGCGCCGCGCCCGGGGGTATCCAGAATTTCGTGACGCCGCGGCCGCGGGCGAAGGCCTACGGGCGGTTCTCCGCTTCGGCGACCACGGAGGCCAGCCGCAGCCTCCGCTTCGAGACGGGCGCGCCGCTGGTCCCGAAGAAGGCCTGGTACCGGCTGGCGGCGGCCTGGTCGCGCAAGGACGGCCCGCAGGACCACGCCTACCGCGAGTCCTTCGGCCTGAGCGGTTCGCTCACCTGGCGCCACAGCGCGACGGCGAGCTTCATGGTGCAGGTCGATTACGCGGAGATGGACGCGAACATCGCGCCCGGTCTGCCCGAGTTCCGGCCGACGCGCACGGCCAAGGTGGTCGGGCCGTACCGGCCGCTCGCCGACTTCAACGCAGCCGGGCCCAACGCCGGCCTGCGCAAGCAGGTCGCCAGCGCCAGCGTGCAGTACGAAGGCCAGCCGACCCGCGCCCTCACGCTGCGGGCGGGCCTCCAGGCCTTCAGCCGCCGGATCGAGGAGGACCGGTGGACGACCGGGCAATTCCTGCTCGACCGGGAAGTCTTCGGCGGCACGCGTGAGCCCCAGCGGCACGAACAGCCGCTCGACGCGCTCGCCGCCCAGGCCGACGCCACCCTGCGCTTCGTCGCGGCGGGTGCCGACCACAAGGTGCTCGCCTCCCTCGCCCACAGCCATGTCGATTACGAGCGGCTCCAGCGCGGCCTCGACGCGGAAGGGCGCGCGGCCCTGCCCGCGGACGTTCGCACCTTCGATCCGTATTCGCCCAATTACTACCGGCCGGCCTATGAACCCTCACTCTACCGGCGCGTCATCACGGACCGCACCGAGACCACCGGCTACACCACGTTCGCGCTGAGCGAGCGCGCCGCCTTCGCCCATGGCCGTTTCGTCGCGACCCTCGGCCTGCGGGCGGACTTCGTGGACTTCGCCCTGGAGGACCGCCGGCCCGGCGCAGTCTTCCCGACGGTGCAGGACCGCGTTTCGCAGACGACCTGGCACGCCGGTGCGAACATCCTCGTGAGCCCGAGCCGGCTGCTCCTTTTCGGCAATGCGAGCACGGCCTTCCAGCCCTCGACGCGGGTCGACGCGCGGACGGGCCAGCTGCAGGGCAACGACACGACCCGCGGGCTCGAGGTCGGGGCGAAGGGGTTGTTCCTCGAGCGCCGTCTCAACGTCACCGCCCTGCTCTACGCCTTCGCGAACGAGAACATCTCGCGGCGCAACCCGCTCTACAACGACCCCATCCTCGACGCGAACCTCACGCAGCCCGAACTCGTCGCGGCGGGCGAGGAAGAGTTCACGGGCGGCAGCCTCGAGTTCCGCAGCCAGCTCTCGCGCGGCTGGTCGGTCTCCGGACGCGCCGCCTACGCCCGGGCGATCACCACGCGTTCGCCCGACCTGCCCGAGGAGGAGGGCCGGCAGCTCTCGAGGATCCCCCGGTTCACCTTTTCGCTGCAGCCGCGTTACGCCTTCAACGACGGACGCCTGCGCGGGCTCTCGCTGGGGCTCGGGGTGGTGCACGTGAGCGACTACGTGCAGAGCTACGAAAGCAGCTCCCGAGAGTTTCTCGCCTTCCCGTCGTACACCCTGGCCAGTTTCAACGCCGGCTACCGCTGGGTCGAGGCGCGCCGCACGCACGCCCTGGGCCTGACCTGCGCCAACCTGCTCGACCGCGACCTGCTGGCCTCCCACGCGCGGGTCGGCGCCGGTCGCGAGGTCGGGTTGAACTATTCGTTGAGCTATTAGCAGGTTTGGAGGGTAGGAGCGGCTTTACGCCGCGATGTTCGCCATTCGCCTGTCCATCGCGGCGTAAAGCCGCTGCTACAGTTCCTTGCGCCGCGCGACGTCTCGCGCAGATGGAACGCAACGACCCCGGCAGGGCCGGTCGTTCCCACTTTCGTGCGCGCGCCGGTTCCGTGATTGCGGTGCGCATGGGTCTTGCTACACCTCGGGCGCCCGTTCCCTTTCGCTCCGCATCAATTACCCCGCATGCAGACTCTCCTCATCGCCCTCCTGAGCGGCCTTGGCTTCATCGTGGCCTATCACACTTACGGCCGCTGGCTGGGCCGGAAGATTTTCAAGCTTTCGGCCGACTTCGTGTGTCCGTCGCGACGCCTCAACGACGGCGTCGACTACGTGCCCACGCCGGCCACGGTGGTTTTCGGCCACCATTTTGCGTCGATCGCCGGCACGGGTCCCATTGTCGGGCCCGCCATCGCGATCATGTGGGGCTGGTTGCCGGCCCTGCTCTGGGTGCTCTTCGGCTCGATCTTCATCGGGGCGGTCCATGACTTCGGCGCGCTCGTCGTGAGCCTGCGCAACAACGGCCAGACCGTCGGCGACATCGCCGGGCGCGTCATCAACCGCCGCGTGCGCCTGCTCTTTCTCTTCATCCTCTTCATGGCCCTGAGCATCGTGCTCGCGATCTTCGGCTTGGTAATCGCGTCGGTGTTCCGCCAATATCCGTCGGCCATTTTGCCCTGCCTGCTGCAGATCCCGCTGGCGGTGGGCATCGGACTCTGGCTGCGCAAAAAGGGCGGCGGGCTGCTCGTCCCATCGGTGCTGACGCTGATCCTGATGTACGTCACGGTGATTTACGGCGACACCGGGGTGCTGCACTCCCTCAACTTAGCGATGGCCGGCTGGTCGTCGTGGACCTGGGTGATCCTGCTGCTGGCCTATTCCTACGTGGCCTCGGTGCTGCCGGTGTGGACGCTGCTCCAGCCCCGCGACTACATCAACGCGCTCCAACTGATCTCGATCCTCGGCCTGCTTGTGATCGGGCTCTTCGTGGCGGCCCTCGTCGGCGGCGCGCCGTTGGCGGACGGGGCGCGTCCCGCGCTCGAGATGGCGGCTCCGGTCGTGAACTGGAATCCGCCCGGAGCCCCGCTGATCTTCCCCTTCCTCTTCATCACCATCGCCTGCGGCGCGATCAGCGGCTTCCACTGCCTCGTCAGCAGCGGGACGAGCAGCAAGCAGCTCGCCAACGAGCCGGACGCACGCTTCGTGGGTTACGGCGGCATGCTCACGGAAGGGTTTCTCGCCGTACTCGTCATCTGCGCCTGCGCGGCGGGGCTCGGGCTCGGGCTCGCGGCGGCGGATGGCACCATCCTGACCGGACAAGAGGCCTGGGCCTCGCGTTATGGCGTCTGGTCCTCCCGCCTCGGCCCGCTGGTGGCCGCCTTCGTCGACGGTTCCGCGAATTTTCTAAAGGCACTCGGCCTCCCCGCGCCCATTTCGGTGGCGCTCATGGGCGTGTTCGTGGCCTCCTTCGCGGCGACGACCCTGGACAGCGCCTGCCGCCTGCAACGTTACGTGGTGCAGGAACTCGGCCAGACCATGCGTCCGCGCGAAGGCGGGTTCGATCCGCTCGGTTTCCTGCGCACCAAGCACGGCGCGACCTGCTTCGCCGTCGGCGTGGCGGCGCTGCTCGCGGCGGTGCCACCTCCGGGCATGGCGTGGTCCGTCGCCAACGCCGGCCAGGGCGGGTTGATCCTTTGGCCGCTCTTCGGTGCGACGAACCAGCTGCTTGGCGGTCTCTCATTCCTGGTGATCCTCTTTTACCTGCGTCGCCGGCGTCTGCCGATCTGGTTCATGGTCGTGCCGCTGGTCTTCATGTTGATCATGCCGATGTGGGCGATGACCTGGCAGGTCTTCATCGGCGGCGAAGGCAACCCGAGCTGGCTGAGCCAGGGCAACTGGCTGCTGGTGGGCATCGCGGTGGCGACGATGGCGCTCGAAGCGTGGATGATCCTGGAGGCGCTCAAACTCTTCCCGCGCATCAACGGCGTGCTCGAAACCTCGGCGACCGCGGAAGCGGCGCGCGCGTAGCTGACATGAGGAATTGCCTCAAAGAGGCGCAAAAAGCGCAAAAGACGATCAGGACATCTGAAGATTTGTGCTTTTTGAGCCTTTTGTGGCTAAAATCCTGTTGATCGGATTTGGGTTGCGGCGGCGCCGCGCTGTGGCCTCCGGCGGCGACTGCGGGCTTGCCCGTGTGCGCGGGCGCCCAACGATGGACGCTTCCGCATGATCGCCACCGCCTCCACCCGCCTTGCCCGTCGCCTGCTGCTGGTCGTGGGCGCGGGCGACGTCGGGGCCGGCCTGACCCTCGTGTGCGTGCCGGCGGCAGCCCTGGGGCTTGTGGGGCTGGCGGCGCCGCAAGCGGAGGCGAGCGTTTACCTCCGCTGGGTCGGCGTGTTCGCCGCGGCGGTGGGCGGCTTGTACCTGCGTGGTGCCACCGGTCCGGCGGTGCGGTTGCGCGAAGTGCTCGGGGCCACGTTGATCTTCAGAACGGCGGTAGGCGCCTACGCGACCTTCGCCGTCCTGCGCGGCTGGCTGGCGCCGGTTTGGTCGGGCGTCGCCCTCGCCAATCTCGGCCTCGTGGCCGCACAGATCGTGCTCCTCGCGAAAGGAGCCGGACGCGATGGCTGAGGCGACCCAGTTCGAACGCGAAAAAGGCGTGCTCCCCGTGGCGGTCTTCATCGTCGCGGCGGCCTACGCCTACTACCTCATCTTTGCGGAGATCGCCTTCCTGCGCCTGGCGGAGGGAACCGTCGAGGGGCCCCGGCAACTGAGTTTTCTGCGCACGGTGCTCGGTGCGGGCGGGCTCATCGGCGGGCTCGTCGGCGGCTGGCGGTTCCGCCTGCTGCGCTACCCGCGCACGCTGTCCCACGCGCTGCGCGCCTGCGCCGTCGCGGCGATCGTGTCGCTGCTGGTGCAATCGTGGGAATGGCTCCTGGTCGTCGCGGCCCTCATCGGCTTTGCCCTGGGCTGGCTGCTGGTCGTGATGGTGGCCGGCCTGCGCGCCTGCGTCGGCACGCCCCGCCTTGGTCTTTGCGTCGGGCTCGGCATCGGACTCGCCCATGCGATTTTCACGCTGCCGTGGTTTGTCGCCGCGAATCCCACGATGCAGACCGTGGTGGCGACGGTGCTGATCGGCCTCGCCGCAGTGTTCACGCCCTGGTTGTTGCCGCAGGAACCGTCGCTCGCCTGGTCCAACGACTACCGGGTCGACGGCATGGCGGCGTGGATGGCGGTCTTCCTCGCCTTGATGTGGATCGATGCGGCCGCCTTCGTGACGATCCCGCGGCCGGAGGGCGGCCTGGCCTGGCTCGGCGCGGGCGTGGCGCTGGCGGCTTGCGTGGGGGGCGGACTCTGGCTCGACCGCGGCGCGCGCGCGTCGGTCGCGCTGGCGGCCTTCACGTTGCTCGCCCTCGCCGGCGCCGCGGTCGTCACCGGACGCACGAGCCACGGCGCGACGACGTTGCTGGCCGCGGGCGGCGGCGCCCTCGCCGCGACGGCGCTCTTTCATCTCGCCGCGCTCGGCGGACGCGCCTGGCAGACCGGCGTGCTCTTTGCGGTGAGCCTTTGGATCGGTTCGGCCTTCGGCGAAGGCATGGGGCGGGAACTGGGCACGATTCCCTGGTCTTTCCTGCTTGGCGCCGGCGTGGTCGTCGGCGGCGGCCTCGCCTGGCGCGAGAAGCAACGCCGCAATTAGCCTGCTTATTTCCCATTATCGACGAGGATTTTTCCTGGGTCACAGAGCGCACGGAGCACTCTGTACTATATGCTTGGTGAATCTTGTTCCTCCGCGAGGGAATGTGATTGGCCACAAAAAGGCGCAAAAAGCTCAAAAACAAGCGGTCGGGATCTCCGAAGCTCTTGCGCCTTTTGCGCCTCTTTGTGGCCCAATCCCGTTGATCGAGTTTTGGTTGCGGCGGCGCCGCGCTGTGTAGCCGGTCTTGGCCTTGTTTGTGGTGGAATTTCGGGTTAAGTGGCGGGAGCATCCTGCTCCCGTTTTTCCAACCCAGGGGTCGGCGTTTCGACCGGCAGTTGCTGCAACCGGCGAGAGTCCGCCGACCAGTCCACGACCAAACTTGAGGGGACGGACAAGAGTGTCCGTCCTCCCAGGTCTCACGCCCTCTCCGGCAGGCGGTACGGAGGGCGTTCGGTTTCCCTGAGCAGGTAGCGTCCGTGCTCCAGCGCATCCGCGCGATCCGAAGCGACCCTGGCGAGGTCGTCGCCCGCGAGATCGAGCCACGGTCCGAGCGTGAGCTGCGGGCCCTCGACGTCGATGCCGTGCGTTCCGAGATGTGTCTTCAGGTCGCCGGCGAAGTCGGGCAGGCCGGGGATGGACTCCACCGCGCGGCGCACGTCGCCGAAGCGGGCCTTCGCGCCCAGCCGGTAGGAAATGTTGCCGTAATGACAGAGCACGGTCGGCACGTGGCCGCGGTCGACCGAGGCGGCCAGGTCGTCGCGCCGGCGCGAGCGCACGGCCGCGAGGAAGTTCGCCATGTGGCCCTTGCCGCCGTCGCCTTCGAAGGCCCGCACGCGTTTGCCCTCGCGGTCGTAGGCCGCGCCGCCGACGAGGCCGGCAAAGTGGCCGCCCTCGCAGTGCACGACGATCCCGGTGCGCTGGCCGTGGTACTGGTCGGCGTAGTTCACGCCCGGCTTCGCGGGCAGGTTGCGGAACTCGAAGGTCACGGGAACGTCCGCGTAATCGTACAGGGTCACCATCGTGTTCGGCGTCTCGGCCACGTCGTCCACGCCGAAGCGGCCGCCGAGCCCGAGCACGCGGCGCGGAGGCGCGGCGTGGCCGGCGAACATGAGCCCGGCGCCGATCACATGGATGCCGTTGTTGCCGAGATCGCCGTTGCCCGTGCTCCACATCCAGTGCCAGTCGTAGTGCAGCTCGTCGCGGCCCAGGGGTTCCATCGGGGCCGGGCCGCAGAAGAGATCGTAATCGAGTCCCTCCGGGTACCAGGGCCGGCGCCGGCCGATCCCGCCGCGCGGCCGGTGGGCCACCGTATGGACATGACGGATACGACCGAGATGCCCTTCGTCGAGCCAGGTCTTGGCCTCGCGCAGCCCGCGCTCGGAAAGGTACTGCGTGCCGACCTGGACCACGCGGTCGTGGCGGCGGGCCGCCGCGACCATCTGCCGGCCTTCCCAGACGGTGCGCGACATGGGTTTCTCGACGTAGACGTCCTTCCCCGCCTGACAGGCCCACACCGTGAGCAGGGCGTGCCAGTGGTTGGGCGTGGCAACCACGACGGCGTCGACGTCGGCGCGCTCGAGCACCCGGCGCGGATCCGTGGCGGTGAAAACACCGGGGGCGTTCGCAGCGGCCTTGCGCAGCACGGCCGGATCGACGTCGCAGAGCGCGACGACGCGCGCGCCGGCGACCGACGCGAGATCCTTGAGATGAGCGGCACCCTTGTTGCCCAGTCCGAGGATGCCGAGGCGTACGGCGTCGTTGGCGCCGCGCGGTTGCGCATGGACAGAACGCCACGGCGCTGCCGCGGCGCCGGCGAGCAGGAGGGAGGATTTGAGAAAGGCTCGACGGGGCAACGGGGTCATGGGCGGCAAAGCGGGACGGGGTTGAACAAGGCGCCGTTCACACCCCGGGGCCGGGTGCGCGGACTACTATCCCGTGGCAGAGCGCAGGGAAAATGACAACCCCTTGGAGCGCAAAACCGCCGACGGTTGTAGCCCGCATCCCTTTGAGCGCCAAAGCGCCGCCCAAGGAGCGGCGACACTCCTGTCGCCGGGTTCGATGCGGCACTGCGTGCGTAACCCAAACAGACTGACGAACCCCGAAAACGGCGGACAGGAGTGTCCGTCCCTGTACACCTTTCTGCCTGGCGTGCGGTTTCGGCGACAGGAGTGTCGCCGCTCCTTCAATCCCTCTTGTCGTGCAAGTGGCAGGCGGCGACGTGGCTTGCGGCCACCGACTGCAGGTGCGGACGTTCGTTCCGGCAGCGGGTGAAGCACTCCGGACAGCGCGGATGAAACGAACACCCGGGCGGCAGCTTCGAAGGGTCGGCGATCTCGCCCTCGAGGTTGAAACGCATGCGCACGTCCGGATCGGCCTGCGGCACCGCCGCAATCAGTTCCTTCGTGTAAGGGTGCGCCGGAGCGGCAAAGAGCTGCTCCGACGGGCCGAGTTCGACCAAACGGCCCGCGTAGAGGACCGCCACGCGGTCGCAGAAATGCCGGACGACGTCCAGGTTGTGCCCGACGAACAAGTACGTGAGACCGAACTCCTCGCCGAGGTCCTGCAGCAGGTTGAGCACCTGGGCCTGCACGGACACATCGAGGGCCGAGACGGCTTCGTCGGCGACGATCAGCGCAGGCCGCATGATGAGCGCGCGGGCGATGCCGATGCGCTGGCGCTGGCCGCCGGAGAACGCATGCGGATAACGCTCGCGGTGCTCGGGCTTGAGGCCGACGCGCCGCAGGACCTCAGTCACCCGATCATCGAGTTCGCTCCCCGTGGCCAGCTTGTGGATCACGAGGGGCTCGCCCACGATGTCCGCGACGGTCATGCGCGGGTTGAGCGAGGAGTACGGATCCTGAAAAATCATCTGCATCTCCTGACGGAGCGGCTTGAGCGACCGTTCGGGCAGGGTGGCGAGGTCCACCACGCCGGCTCGCGAACGGAAGAGGACCTGTCCGGAGGTCGGCTGGAGCGCACGCAGGATGCAGCGGGCGGCCGTCGTCTTGCCCGAGCCCGACTCGCCAACAATGCCGAGCACCTCGCCCCGCCGCAGCGTGAACGAAAGATCCTCCACGGCGCGCACGACCCCGACCTGCTTGCGCACCAGCCCCGGCCGAAAGATCGGGAAGTGCTTGGTCAGCCCGCGCACGTCGAGCAAGGCGTCGTCCGCGAGACCGGCCTCGAAACCCTGGGGTGCCACGCTCATGCGCCACCTCCTGCCACGCCGGCCGCGGCCAGCTCCTCCGCGCGCACGCAGGCCACGCGCCGGCCTCCGTCCGTCGCCACCGTAGGGGGCGGACCGCCGACGTCGCAGCGCCCGGCCACGGCGTGTTCGCAGCGCGGGTGGAAGGGGCAGCCGGGCGGGATCGCGTGCAGGGAGGGGACGGTACCCGGAATCGAGGCCAGGCGCTCCGACCCGCGGTTGCAGCCCGGCAGGGAACGCAGCAACCCCTGGGTGTAGGGGTGCCGCGGATACTTGAGCACCTCGCGCACGGGGCCGTGCTCGACGATCCGGCCGAGGTACATCACGGCGACCTCGTCGGCCGTCTGCGCAACCACGCCGAGGTCGTGGGTGATGAGCAGCACGGAGCAGCCGAGCTCGGCCTGCATCGTCTTGATGAGGCCGAGGATCTGGGCCTGGATGGTCACGTCGAGCGCCGTGGTCGGCTCGTCGGCGATGAGCAGCTCGGGGCGGCAGACGAGGGCCATCGCAATGACCGCACGCTGGCGCATGCCACCGGAGAGTTCGTGCGGGTATTGGTCGACCCGGCGCTCCGGGGCGGAGACGCCCACGCGCCGCAGCATGTCGATCGCCCGCGTGCGCGCCTCGGCGGGCGTGACGTCCTGATGCAGGAGGATCGCCTCCATGATCTGGCTGCCCACGGTGTGCACGGGCGAGAGGGCCGACATCGGCTCCTGGAAGATCATCGAGACGAGCCCGCCGCGCACGCGAAAGAGCCGTTCGTCGTCGTCGCCCAGCGCGCCGATGTCGATGTCGCCCGCACGCGCCGAGCGCAGGAGGATGCGCCCGCCGACGATGCGGCCCGGCCGCTGGATCAGGCGGAGCAGCGAGTAGCTCGTCACGCTCTTCCCGCACCCCGACTCGCCCACGAGCGCGAGGGTCTTGCCGCGCGGGATCGCAAACGAAACCCCGTCCACCGCGGGCAGCGCCCCGCCGTCATCGTTGAAGAAATGCGTGCGCAGGTCCTCGACTTCGAGAATGTTGGCGGGTGGACCCCCGCGGTCAGACGTTGGCGTCGGCGGCGTCATCGATGGGCGGCGGACTGCATGATACCGCACTACACCGCCGCGCAAGCCGCATTCCGACGACCAAGGCGACGGCCTTGCCTATCCCGAATATTTCGCCACAGAAACAGCCGATACCGATTTCACAGAGAACACGGAGCTCCGACACAGAGGCAGAGGGAGGCCACACGGTGTGCGGGAGATTTACGGCGGATGTAGGCCGGCCCTACTCAAACCACGCCCATGGGGACATGGGCGGCTACATGAAGCCAAGAATTCAGAGCCGAGGATTTCTCCTCTGGGGCCTTGTGTTGGTGCCAGGGTTCACTTCTCCGCGTCTCGGCGTCTCAGCGGGATTCACTTTATCCCGCAGAGACGCGGGGGAGCCGAGGTGGGGTTTCGCCTTCGCGGCTTCCCGCTGCCTCCGGGACAGAGCTCGGTGCAGCCTGAAACTGACCGAGCCACGGACGACGCTGGGCCTGCGACCTTCGACGTTTAACGGAAGTTACGCCGGCAGGCCGGCAGCGGCCATGGCCCGGCGCAGGGTCGCGAGTTCGCGGGCGTAGAGGACCTTGGCGGCCGCGTTCTTCTCGGCCTTGGTCATGGTCTTCTCGTCGCGGTCGAACATCGGGTACTCGATGTGCATCGAGATCGGCCCCGCGCAGCCCGCGGCCGCATAGCGCTTGTAGAACTCCACGAAGTCCACCATGCCGTCGCCGAGCGGCACATGCTTGGGGATCCAGGCGCCGCGCTCGTTCTTCGCCCAATGGAAGTCCTTCGCGACGGTGCAGCTGGTGCGGTCCTTCACGATGTCGAAGTCGTTGAGCCACGAGCGCCCGCCCTCGACCACGGCGTGGCGGGGGTCGAACTGCACGCCGAGCCATTTCGGGTCGAGGTCCTTGATCACGTACCACAGGTCCCAGATCGAGGACCCGGGCCGCACGCCGTCGTGGTTCTGCCACACGCCCTGGATGCCGATCTTCTCGTTCAGGGCCGCCAGCTTCGCCACCCTTGGCTTGAGGCGCTCGAGCGTGCCGAGCACGCCGAGGGCGGGGTCGTAGTTGTAGTACGCGAGGCGGTAGTGCCGGATGCCCGCGTCGGCCGCCGCGCGCAGGACCGTCTCCGTCAGGGGATGATCCGCGTCGCTGATGCCGCTCACCATCATCGGCACGGCAAGGCCGGCACGGTTGAGCGCCTTCACGGCGGGTCCGAGGCGGGCGCCCGCCTCCTCGGGCAGGACATGGCCGCCGTTGCGCACGGCGAGGTCGACGGCGTCGAAGCCGACTTCGCGCAGGAGCGGACCGAACTCGTCGACGGTCAGCCAGTGGGCGTGCTTGCTGAAGAGGGCGATGGGGTTCTTCTTGGCGGAGGCAGCGCCTTGGGCGCGCAGCGCGGGCACGGTGGCGGCGAGGCCGGCGACGGCGGAGGTGGCGAGGAAATCGCGACGGGTCATGGCAGGGAGGGGTTGAATACGTTGAGCGGGGAACCGGGGGCGGTTTGCAGGGGAAGAAACAGGGAAACCGATCGTCCGCGAACGGGCAATGCCAGCCGGCGGAGAATTGTTTTGACCGTTAAACGATCGATCGCCGCATGAAAAAGTGCGGAGGTAGGAGCGGCTTCACGCCGCGATGGCTGGCGGACGGTGTTCATCGCGGCGTGAAGCCGCTCCTACGCAATCGTTGCCTCTGCGTCAGTTCGCGGCGGCACGCGGCGTGAACGACCAGTGTTCGTTGGGTTCGTGGGCCTCGGCCATGAGGGCGGCCATCCGGCGGACGAGGTCGGGCCGCTCGGCGGCGAGGTTCTTTGTTTCGCCGAGGTCGTTATCCAAGTCGTAAACCTCGAACGTGGCGTCGTCCATGACCGTGCGGATGCCTTTCCAGCGACCTTCGAGCACGACGGCCTGACGGAAGGTCTGTTCGTAGAACTCCCAGTAGAGGTAGTCGTGGCGCGCCTGCCGCTCGGGCTGGCCGCGCAGGGTGGGCACGAAGCTGAGGCCGTCGTGGGGGGTGCTCACCGGCGCGCCGGCGAGGTCGGCAAAGGTGACGAGCAGGTCGCCGAAGTACCCGACGTGCGGGCTTACCTGCCCGGGGGCGGTGCCGGCCGGCCAGCGCACGAGGAAGGGCACGCGGATGCCGCCCTCGGTCAGGGAGCGCTTGATGCCGCGCAGGGGGCCGCTCGCGTTGAAGAACTCCGGGTTGTAATCGGGTCCGCCTTCTTTGTGCGGACCGTTGTCGCTCGAGAAGAGGATGACGGTGTTCTCGTCGAGGCCGAGCTCACGCAGGCGGTCCATCAGCCGGCCCACGCCGGCGTCCATGCGCGAGATCATCGCGGCCTGGCCCTTGAGCGCATCCTTCCAGGGCGCATCGGCGTAGCTGCCGTAGTCGGGCACCTCCTGGCCGTCGCCGAGCGCGCGAGAGCGCTCGTTGTTGGCGTGGGGAACGGTGAGGGAGAGGAAGAGCAGGAAGGGCTGCCCGCGGTGGCGCTCCACGAAGGCGTGCGCCTCGTCGAAGAAGAGATCGTTGGCATACTCGACGCGCTTGGTCGCGTAGCCGACCCCCGGAGTGTTGCCGACCGGCACGAGATCGTTCCTCAACGGCACGCGGTTGTCGGCCAGCGGGTCGCGGGCGTCGTAGCGCCAGAGGTGATCGGGGTAGTGGTTGTGCGCGTGGGTCTGGTTAAGGAAGCCGTAGAAGTAGTCGAAACCCTGCCGCCAGGGAGCGCCGGCACTATCGCGTTCGCCCAAGCCCCACTTGCCGATCAGACCCGTTGCGTAGCCGGACTGCTTGAGGACCGAAGCGAACGTGACGTCGGTCGGCGCGAGGGTTTGCGCAATCAGCCCGCGCGCGCCGGCGTTGCCGCGCACCGTCGTGCGGCCCATGTGCCGTCCGGTCATCAGGACGCTGCGCGAGGGCGCGCACACGGTGCTGCCCGCGTAGAACTGCGTGAAGCGCACGCCTTCCGCCGCGAGGCGGTCGAGGTGCGGGGTGGCGATCTTCTGCTGCCCATAGCTGCCGAGATCCCCGTAGCCAAGGTCGTCGGCGAGAATGAAGACAATGTTCGGCGGCCGCGCCCCGCCGGCGCCGAAAGCCGGGGCAAGGGCGGAAAGAAGGCAGACGAACACGAGACGAAAGAGGGAACGCGCAGGCATTGGGAACGAAGCGAGGTTGCGAAAGAAAACCGCCGGGCGGCGACGTGGGCACGGGAGGATGTACCCGGCGGTCAGTCAAAGGTCAAAAGTCGAAACGTCCAAAGTCATCGCCGGCCCGTCGGGGCTGTTCCTCCTCGAGGAAAGGTGATTGGCCACAAAAAGGCTCAAAAAGCGCAAAAACAAGCGGTCGGGATCTCCGGAACTCTTGCGCCTTTTGTGACACTATCCCCCAAAATGTTGTTTTCCTGCGTGCATTTTAGGCGACGAGTTTCGCGAGCTGTTCGGTGTTTGCGTGGGCGGCGGCGAGCAGAGCGGTGAT
>VFQQ010000736.1_pt1 | contig 57424 bp, 45 predicted proteins | sample 3512341 | NCBI WGS metagenome assembly VFQQ01 (sample SAMN10412373, study PRJNA504923) | tailings metagenome | isolation source: Relicate 2 Philex TSF1 revegetated site | place: Philippines: Tuba, Benguet | collected 2017-08-29 | reverse complement strand
GGTAATGGTAGCGGTCATCGCCCTCAACCACCACGGCCTTATAGCGGTCGCCAAAAAGCCGCCCCCACTTGCGATGCCGCACGTTGTAACGACGGGTGAGCGTATTTTGCAGCCAAGACATGCCCGCGACGAGGTTGGGCTCAGGCGTTTGGATGAAAAGATGGTAGTGATTGCTCATGAGCACCCAGGCATGCACCCGCCAGCCCGTCCTCTCGCAGGCCTGGCCCAGCATGTGGAGAAAGAAGCGCCGGTCGTCCTCATCATGGAAGATGTCCTCGCGGCGATTGCCACGAGCCATGACGTGGTAATACGCCCCGGCGGACTGAATGCGAATGCTGCGAGCCATGCGCTGTCATCGGCTCATCTCGCCATTTTGTCAAGATGTTGCAGCCTGACCCCGTTTCCCCGCGTGAAACACGCTTTGAAGTCCGTGGCCCACACATGATTGGGCCGCGTAGCCTGCGTCAGATCACCGCGTTTCACATCAAAGGCTCCGGGCCTCCTGCGCCGTGCTTCAATGAGGCCGTTGCGCTTCAAAATCTCGCCCAGGGTGCTCACTGCGGGCGGCGCCTCAATGCCGTGCTTGCGCTCCAAAACCACGCGCAGCTTCTTCGGCCCCCAGGTCGGGTGCAACCGTCGTTCGGACACGATCAAGCGCTCCAGGGCCTCTTCCGTGCGCAGCGGCACACTATGCGGCGCACGGCAGCCATCGACCAGGGCTTTGGCTCCTCCTTGGGCGAAACGAATGAGCCACTTATGGCCGCATTTTCGGCTGACGCCAAACTGCTCGCACAGCTCGCTGATGGTGAACCTGCCGCTGTTGGCAAGGGTGACAAACTTCAATCTCTGTTCTGGCGTGGGTGTGGTGTTCCAAGGCATAGGACGCCTGGAAAGGTGTAACCCATGTCCCCGGTCAATCTGTTACCCATCTGCCCGGTCCGAACCGACAGGAAGTGTTACCCATCTTGCTCATGTTAGCAGCGGTGTTTTTGTACTGACTACATAATGAGGATAGTCAGTGGACGGTTTAAACAATCGCCAATACTCCCGGTCTGGATAATCAGATGAGAAGTTCGGAAACACCGCAAATTCCAAATCTGTATCAAGTTGGAGCAGAATGCTGCCAACTTGATCGCAAGCTACATGACGAACTCGAACATCTTCATCTCGAAAGGTCTCGTTCAGTGATGACGCTATCCGATCAAACCGACTTTCTCCCCCACTATCCCAGTCGTACTCGGTGCCGTCCTCCGCATAAGCATAAAGGTCTAGCACTCCCAGTAGAATACGGTCTCGGCGAGTGAATCGCCAAGATGTCTGGATATCCAGAACCCACTCTCCGACCTTTTTCGTCCCGCCACGGCGGGAGGGCACCTCCCTCATGTCGCCGAAGTATGCGTAAAACGCATCCAGAGTGCGAAATATACGCCTTAGTCGTAAGCCGCTGAGCACAGAGAGGACTTCTTGATGACTTCGCATTACGGAGGGCGTGTTGAGTTGGCCGAACAGGGATAGTTTCGCCAGTATTGTGGCTTTGTCAGCTCCTTTTTCTCCGATATAGATGAGATCGCGACCGGAAAGGGGATCAGGCTGCAACTGGATGACAAATTCACCCTTTGCACTCTCCAGGTTGACTTCACAATCCCGGAACCTCTCCATCAAGCGCCGACGATCCCCAAACGTTCCCCCAGCGTCTCCATTCGCTTCAGCGACCCTTGCTCAAGTGCAGACTCAAGCCACTGTAACTCTCCTCATTCGCGGTCTCAAAATCCTACTGGAAAACGGGAAACGGGGTCAGGCGACATGAAGCAGTCAGGCATGCTTTGGCGTCAGATTGGCGGCGAAGACCTCATCAGCGTGCGCTGCCTCATCAAAGGCCCCCACTTCGACCAAGCCTGGAAAGCTCGCAGCCGGGCCTTGACATCGACGCCAGTATCTCTGGCTGCGCGGTGGATGATGCCACGCGCAATGAACTTGAGCATCTGCCCGAGAACATGGATGTGGTGACGTGCTGCTGGGTGGCGTGAGTGAGTGTTGGTTTTGACATTGCACTCCAAATCAAGCCGCTTCCCGCCCTCAGTCAGCATACTTTTTCCGCACTCCTATGAGATGGCTGTGAACATCAATCAACGGTCACACCGATTACGACACTGTTTTGTCGATCTAGTCAGGCGAACAAAGCGGTGACGGGCTGGCCTTTGTCGGCGACGGTGAAGGGGCGCTTGCTGGGTGAGAAGAGGACGGTGTCGAGCGGCAGGCCGAGGGCGTAGGCGATGGTGGCGTTGAAGTCGGGCACGGTGAGCTTGTCCTCGGCGACTTCGTGGCCGCCTTTGTCGGTCTTGCCGTAGATGAAACCGCCTTTGACGCCGCCGCCGGCGAGCAGGCTGGAGAAGGCCTTCGGGTAGTGGTCGCGGCCTTCGTTTTGGTTGACGCGCGGGGTGCGCCCGAATTCGGTGGTGAGCACGACGAGGGTCTCGTGCAGCAGACCGCGCTGGTGCAGGTCCTCAAGGAGGGCGGCGAGGGCTTGATCGAGCTTGGCGCAGTTTTCTGGCACGCGCACGAAGTTGTCGGTGTGGGTGTCCCAGCCGCCAAGCGAGACCTCGACGAAGCGGATGCCATGCTCCACCAGGCGGCGGGCGAGCAGGCAGCCCTGGCCGAAGTTGTCGTCACCATAAAGCGCGTGCATCTCCGGCGGCTCCTCTTTGATGTCGAAGGCGACGAGATCATCGCTCTTCATCATGCGCATGGCGTCGGCATAGACCTCGGAGTAGGCCTTCAAGTCGTCGTATTGATAGGTGGCGCGGAAGCCCTGATCCATCTTTTGCGCCAGACCCAAACGGTAGTCGAGGTCCCCCTGGGTGAGACCGGCGGGCAGGCGCACGTCGGCGAGGCCGGAGGCGGGGTTGTTGACGATGAGCGGGGCGAAGGAGGCGTCAAAAAAACCGGCGCCGGGATGACGGCTGTCGCCGGTAATGACGACACTGGCGGGCAGGGTCGGGTTGCTGCGGCCCTGGAACTTGGCCAGCCAGGCGCCCATGGTGGGGTGCTTGATGGTGCTGCGCAGGGTGTAGCTGGTGTGCATGAAGTAGTTGCCCTGGGCGTGGGCGCCCTGGGTGGAATTCAGCGAGTTGACGATGGCGGCGTGATGCATCTGCCGGGCGGTCTTCGGCAGATAGGAGGAAAGCAGGACGCCGTCGGCGGAGGTCTTGATGTGCTCGACCGGACCGGCTTCCTCCGCGCCGGGCTGGGCGTTGAGGGTGTCGAGGTGGCTCATGCCGCCGGCCATGTAAAGGTAGATGACATTGCGCGCGGTGGGTGTCTGGCGCAGGGTGGAGGCGCCATCAAAAGCGGCGCGGGCGGTGCGCGGCTCCAGCAGCAAGGGCAGCGTGGTGACACCGAGGCAGGTCTGGGCCAGGCGCTGCGCGAAGGCGCGCCGGGTGAGGTCGTCGGAGGGGGGGAGGAGAGGGGTCATGGGGGGTCAAGGGGGGCTGTGACTATTTTTCGCTCTGCTTGCCGCGTTACCGCACGAACAAGAACTCGCCGGTGTTGAGCAGCGAGTGGACGACATCGGCGACGGCTTTGTCGCCGCGTTCGGCGATCACTTTGCCCAGCATTTGGCGCTCGTTGTTGGTGGGGCGGCGGGTGAGCAGGGAGAGGTAGATCGTCTCCATTTTTTCATCCGGTCGCGCGGCGGCGGCGAGGTGGCGGGAGAACTCGGTGCCTGGCGCCAGCAGGGCGGCGGGCACGGGACCGTTCATCAGATGGAGCGCCTGCGGCACGGAGGCTTCGCGGTTGGCGTTCTCGATGGTGTCGCGATCAGACTGGCCGAAGGTGCGCAGGAAATGACCGCGTGGGGCGGGACTGGGCAGTTCCGAGGCGCGCACGGCATTGCTCATCATGAGGGATTCGCGGCGGCTCTGCTTGCCTTTCTCGGCCAGCATTTTGCGCACTTCCTCGGGACTCATGCCCTGGTCCATCAAGCGGCGGGCTTCCTCGCGCATGGCGGCTTTCGAGGCTGCAGTGGGTGGGGTGGGACGCTTGGCGGCTTTGATCATGCGACCCGCCTCCTTCCGGTCGTCTTTGAAAGCAGCGGCGCCGTCCTCTCCCAGAATGGTGACAAAGGCGCTCTCTCGTGTCTGCTGGCGCAGGCGGTTGACCTGGGCTGAAAGCTGGCGGGCTTTGGCGGTGTCGCCGGCCTTGCGCGCCTCGGCGGCGGCGCGGGTGAGTTCGTTGATTTTGCTGTCGAGATCTTCCCGGCTGCCCGCGCTGTTCATCTGCCGAACCGACTCCACCAATTCCAGCGGGGATTTGCCCGCCACCGCGTCATAAAGTTTTTCCAGGGAGGCGAGCTGCGCCTCGTTGGCGGCGTCGGGCTCGGCAGTTTCGTCGTCGATGTTGCCGTGCAGCAGGGTGACCACGCTGTCCCAGACCTGCTCCGCGCTCAGGCGCCGCATCAGCGGGCCGGGAAAGTGGTAGATTTCACCGAGCGCGAGTCCTTGGGTGGCGGGCATTCTTTGATAGACATCGGAGTTGAACAGCACGCGCAGATAGCTCTTGAGATTGTAGCCCTTGCCGATCATGAGCTGCTCCAGGTAACTCATCAATTCGGCGTTCACCGGCACGGTGGAGTCCATCAACTCGTCCACCGGCTCGATCAGACCGGCGCCCATGACTTTTTTCCAAAGGCGGTTGGCGATGACGGTAGTGAAACGCGGATTGGCGGGGCTGGTCATCCAGTCCGCGAACGCCCGCACGCGGCCGCCTTCGGGCTTCAACTCGGCGGCGTGACCGAACAGGGCCACCGGCATGACGACCTCGCCCGGCTTGCCGTCATCATACTGGTAGTCGTGCGGCAGTTTGAGCGGTTTGTCGGTCTCATGAATGCTGGTGTAGCGCAGAGGTTTCGTGACCTCGCCCAGGCTTTGTTTGACCTGCTGCATGGCCTGGCGCAGGTCCGAGTCCGCGTTCATTTTTCGCAGTCCTCCTCGGGCTTTGAGATCAGCGCGATTAAAACCGTAGTCGCCACGGGTGTCCATGCCGTAGGTGAAGGCGGCCAGTTGATAGTAGTCGCGCTGGGTCCACTTGTCGAAGGGGTGGTTGTGGCACTGGGCGCACTCGATGCGGGTGCCGAGGAAGACTTGCACGGTGGCGGCCAGATGATCGAGCGGCATGCCACGGTCACGCATGTAGAAGCCGATGGCGCCGCTGTCCCAGGCGCCGCCTTCCGTGGTCAAAAGTTCGCGCACAAGCTGGTCGTAAGGTTTGTTGTCGAGCAGCGCCTGCTTCAGCCACTCGGCGTAAGCCTTGCCAGTGACGCCGTCGCGGCCATCGGTGAGCAGGCGCAGCAGGTCGGCGAAGTAGTTGTAGTAGTTGCTGGCGAAAGCGGGAGAGGCAAGAAGCTGGTCGATGAGCTTGCCGCGTTTTTGCGGGTCCTGGGAGCGCAGGAAGGAAGTGGTTTCCTCCAGGGTCGGGATGCGCCCGGCGATGTCCACATAGACGCGGCGAAGGAAGACCTCGTCGGGCGCGGGCGCGTTGGGGGTGATGCCCTGCTTTTCCCAGTGACGGGCGAGAATTTCGTCAATCCGGGCGGCCTCAGGCAGGGAGGCGGCACCGGCTGGCGGCAGGCAGGCGGCAAAGCACAAAATCAGGCAAGAGGTGAGGAATCGCGGTAACATGGCGTTTTATTGGACTTTCAATGGGCTGAAACGATTCACGAGGCGGGTTCTTGTGCCAATTCGCCAGACCAGCAAAGTGACGAACCAACCTGCGGGAACAGCTCCGCATCCGGCTAAAACGCCTTGGCAACCAGATGGTTGCGCAAAAAACTCAGCCCGGCAAAGCCCTTGCACCCCCTGCCCCCCCGATGCACTCTGCCGGAGCCGCGTCACCCCCAAATCATCCCCTCAATGTCCACCTGGAATCGCTTCAAAACGACCTTCGTCCGTTACCCTGATCTCGGCTTCTCCATCGACGTCAGCCGCGTCAACTTCCCCGACAACCTGCTCGATGGCATGGCAGGTCCGATTGCCGCCGCCGAAACCGCCATGAAGGCGCTCGAAGCCGGTGCCATCGCCAACCCCGATGAAAATCGCATGGTCGGCCACTACTGGCTGCGCGACTCCCGGCTGGCGCCGACCCCCGAGATGCGCGCTGAGATCGACGACACGCTCGCCGCCACCTTGCAATTCGCCGCTGACGTTCATGCCGGCAAAATCGCCCCTCCTTCGGGCGGTGTCTTTTCGCGCGTGTTGGTGGTTGGCATTGGCGGTTCGGCCCTTGGTCCGCAGCTTGTGGCTGAAGCCGTCACCCCGGCGCGCCCGCCGCTTGCCATCGACTTTTTTGACAACACGGATCCCGACGGCATGAGCCGGGTGCTCGCCCGTATTGGCGGCGACTTGAAAGCCACTTTGACGATTGTGATTTCCAAATCCGGCGGCACCAAGGAAACCCGCAACGGCATGCTGGAGGCGGAAGCAGCCTACCGCGCCGCCGGTCTTGACTTTGCGAAACACGCTGTCGCTGTCACCGGAGTTGGCAGCGAGTTGGACAAGCACGCCACGGCGCAAGGCTGGATCATTCGTTTCCCGATGTGGGACTGGGTGGGCGGGCGTACCTCGGTGATGAGCGCGGTCGGCACGCTGGCGGCGGCTTTGCAGGGAGTGGATGTGCCGCAGTTCCTCGCAGGCGCCGCCGCGATGGACGCCAAAACACGCTCACTGCCCGCCGCGCAGAACGCCGCCCTTTTGCTGGCGCTCATGTGGCATCATGTCGGAGGCGGCAAGGGAGCCAAGGACATGGTGGTGCTGCCTTACAAGGACCGGCTGGTTTTGTTCAGCAAGTATTTGCAGCAGCTCGTCATGGAGTCGCTCGGCAAAGAGCACGATCTCGACGGCAACGTCGTCAACCAGGGCATCGCCGTCTATGGCAACAAAGGCTCGACCGATCAACACGCGTACGTGCAGCAGTTGCGTGATGGCGTGAACAATTTCTTCGCCACCTTCATCGAGGTGCGCAAGGCGCAGGACACACCCGCGCTGGAGGTGGAACCCGGCTTCACCAGCGGCGACTTTTTGCAGGGCTTCCTGCGCGGTACTCGCCAGGCGCTGGCTGAAAGTGGAAGGGAATCGATCACCCTGAGCATCGCCGAGTTGAACGCCTTCAATCTCGGCATGTTGATCGCCCTTTTCGAGCGCGCGGTCGGTTTTTACGCCACGCTCGTCAACGTCAACGCCTACCACCAACCGGGAGTGGAAGCCGGCAAAAAAGCCGCCGGACTGTTTCTGGAACGGCTGGCCGCCGTGCGCGCGGTTTTGCCGCCCGCCGGTGAGGGCGCCTCCTGCGAGGAACTCGCCTCGCAACTCGGCCTAGATGCGGAGGATGTGTTTCATATCCTCAATCACCTCGCCGCCAACGGCGCCGCCCGGCAACTCGTCGCCGGCATTGATCCGGCGGCCGACCGGTTTGTGCGGACATGACGGCGATGCCGTCGCGTGCCGCGGTGATCGTGACGCCCCCCGGGGCACCCATCACAAGCCCTTCAAATACTCGATCACCGCGCGCCGCTCGCCGGGACTGAGCGAGTCGCCATAAGTGTGGCCGCTGGCGGCATGACCGGTCAGCGTGGTGTCGTAGATGTGCTTGTGACCGCCGGCGGTTTCCTCCTGGTAACGCCAGCCGACTTTTTCCAAGTCATAGTCGCGCGACTCGAAACTGCGCCGCCAGAAACGCGGGCGAGCGGTGGAGTCGAGCAAGGCCTCCAGATTCGGCACGGAGGCGTTGTGCAGGTAGGGAGCGGTGGCCCAGACCCCGTCGAGCGGAGGGGCCACATAACCCGGCTCCGGTTGCATGTTTGCCGCGTGCGGCCCGCTGCCGAACCAGCTCTCATTATAGGAGCGCACCTGGGTGTCAAAAGCCGATAGTGCGGCGCGTGCCAGCGCGGGATCGGTGCCGATCTCGTCGAGGTGGATGAGCAGGTTCGGATACGCCTCCTTCTCCCCGTAAGTGCCGTGGCAGGAGGAACAGCGGCGCGCAAAAACGCGGGCGCCGCGCGCGCTGAGCGCGGCGTCTATCTTGCCGGGAAAAGGCGGCGCCTTGATCGTCAGCAAATAGGCGAGGACATCCTTGAACTGCGCGTCGATCTTTGACGCCTCTCCGGCATCTTTAAGCGTCATCAAGCTGGAGGCCATCATGGTGCGGGCGAAGTCCCCGCGTCCCATGCCGTTGTGAAACATGGCGTTCTTTTTGCGCAGCAGCCACCAGGCCGGCACATCACTCGGAATGACCTCGGCGGCGGGCGGCAGCGGCATCAGCGGTTTGTCGCTCCACTCCAAAGTCACCGGATCGCGATGCGCCGCCAGGACGTAGGCGAGTTTGATGGCGGGATTGGTGCCGGCGGTCGGTGTGCGGATGTGGGGGGCGACGGTGCGGATGACATCGCGAAACGGCGCGAAGGCCTCCCGCTGCGCCGCCTTGCCTTCACCTCCGAAACGCAGCATCCCGTCGATGAGGTTGGCGGTGGTGCTGGCATCCTCGGTGAAGTCGCGCAGGCTGTTGCCGAGACCGACAACGAACCGGCCTTGCAATTGCTGACCGTGGCAGGCCAGGCAGTTGGCGGTGACCACGGTCTCGCCATTGGCGGCGCTGACGGCCGTGACTCCCGGCGGCAGCGTGGCGTTCTCCCCCTCGCGGCGCAAATCGTTGCGTTTGGAACTGCCGCGCACGGTGCGGTAGAGGGAGAGCGGAATGCCGCTGCCGAGGTAGTCGCCGTTGAAAAGATAGTCGCGCCCGCGCTCCGCATCACCCTCACGCTGGTCTGAAGGCGGCAGGCGCAGACGCCCCGTCTCGTCAAAAGCCGGTGCCGCCCGCCACGCGGACGCGCACAACACCAGACAGACACTCAACCCAAGATGGCGGCTCAACATGCGCACAGCGTCCGAAACGTCGCGCGCTCTGTCAAGCCGGGCTGTCAAATTATCGCGCTCTCAAGGCAGCAGGGCCAGCGTCACCCGGCGCACGTCCATGACGCTGCCGCCGGGAATGTCGAGCGCGCGCAGCGTCAGCGGACCCTGCCCCGCCGGCAGCTTGATTTTGCCAAACTCCAGGGTGCGGAAGTCCTTCATCGTGCTCTCGCCGTGCGGGCGCGGCAGAGTGTCTTGATTGGTGTAAAGAGGCGGGTCCCAGAACGGCGTGACCAATCCCGTCAGGCTGGCGTCTTGAAAAGACAGTTCGATGGTGGAGCCGGCGTCCGCCTCGGGACAGGTGTAGTCGATGGTCACCGCGTATTCGCCCGCGGTTTGCACGTCGAGCAGCCAGACCATGCGGTCGTCCTTGCTGGTCCAGTTCACAAAATACGAGCAGTTTGGCGCGCCGCTGCTGCGCCGCACCTCCCCGATGGGTTCGCCATCGCGCGCGGGCAGCATGGTGATGGGAAACTCGCGATAGCCCACCGGAATGGGTCGCGGATCCACGGTGTTGGGGGCTTTTTTTTCGCCTTTGGCCGCCGCTTTGCCTTTGCCCTTGGCTGGATGCATGGCCGCTAATGGTGAAACGCTCGCCGTGCCATACATCTCCATGCGCCAGTCGTTGACGGCTTGCTGAAGCTTCTCCGCCAGTTCGGGCTGCTGGTCGTTGACTGGAATGGTCTGGCCCGGGTCGGCGATCATATCGTAGAGATTGCCCTGATTGTCCAGGCGGTGCGTCTGGCTGCGCACGCTGATATTGGGTCCCCAGTTGTTGAAAATCAGCCGCTCCGCCCAGTCGCTGCCGCTGCCGGTGAGCAGATCAGTCAAGTTGCGACCGTCCAGCGGTTTGTCACCGACGCGGGCCACCTCCGCCAGCGCGGTCAGCGTCGGCATCAAGTCGATGGCGCCGGCGATCTCCTTGACCGTGCGACCCGCCGGCAGCTTGGCGGGCCAGGACAGGTAACACACCGAGCGCACCCCGCCCTCGTCCGTCTGCCCCTTTTTGCCCTTCATGCCGCCGTTCCAGCGATGGCTGTTGGGACCGTTGTCGGAAAAATAGACGACGATGGTGTTGTCGGTGAGGCCGTATTGCTTGAGGCGGTCCAACACACGGCCGACATTCCAGTCCTGGTTCTCCAGCATCGCGTAAGCGCAGCGCGTCTCGTCGATCACCTCCTGATCGGGGTTGGTGGCGTGCTGGGTGATGACCTTGTCTTTGAAGCGCGCCCAGTCCTTCTCAGGCGCGGCCCAGGGCGAGTGCGGCGTGGTGAAGGGGATGTAGCAAAAGAAAGGTTTGTCCTTGCTGGCATCGATGAAACGCAGCGCGCGATCCGTGCAGACATCGACGATGAAACCCTGCGTGCGGATCATTTTGCCCTCGTCCTCCAGCGGCGCGTCGAAGTACTCTCCCCAGTGGCCTGAGGTGTGGCCGAAGTAGGTGTCGAAGCCGCGCGCCATCGGGTGATAGGGCCATTGGCTGCCGTTGTGCCATTTGCCGAAGCAACCGGTGGCGTAGCCCGCCGCTTTGAAGGCGTCCGCCACGGTTTTTTCATCCAGGTTCAGACGCTCCTGACCGGTGGACACGCCCTTCACTCCGCCGCGCGGATGATAGCGCCCGGTGAGAAACTCCGCGCGCGTAGGCGAGCACACCGGGCACACATAGAAGCGATCCAGCGACACACCGCTTTTGCCGATGGAGTCGATGTTCGGAGTCGCCAGTTGGGTGTTGCCGGAGAAACCGTAGTCCCCCCAGCCTGCGTCATCGGCCAGGAAGACCACCACGTTGGGCGGCGCGGCGTGCAGAGTGGCGGCGGCGGAAAAGAGCAGCAGGAGGGAGCGCATGAGTTTCATGGGGAAAAAGGAGGGAGGAGCGGGGTCACTTGCTGGCGGTGTTGATGCCAGGGATCGGCACCGGGAAGGTCGGATTGTCATCCACCTCGCGCAGCAGCACCGCCTCCGCCTGTTTGATGAGGTCGGCCTGGGTGGCGGCAAGATCGCGCGTCTCGCCTGGATCTTGCGCCAAGTCATAGACCTCCCACGGGCCGGGTGTTTTCGTTTTCAAATTTTGCCGCACCAGTTTCATGTTGCCAATGCGCACCGCCACCTGCCCGCCGTATTCCGGGAAGACCCACAGCATCGGGCGACGCCGCTCGCGGCTCTCCCCGCTGGTCAGTGCCGGCCACAGATTCTCCCCGTCCAGGTTATCCGGCCTTTCGAGTCCCGCCGCCTCGCAGATCGTCGGGAACCAGTCCGCGAAGTAGCCTGGAGTCGCGTTCACCGAACCCGCCGGAATCTGTCCGGGCAACCGCGCGATTGTCGGCACCCGGATGCCGCCCTCATAAACACTGCCCTTCCAGCCGCGCAGACCCGCCGTGCTGTTGAAAAAGGCGCCGTCCATGCCGCCGACATGAAATCTCGAGGGCGGACGCGGGTGGGTGGCGCCGTTGTCGCTGCTGAAGATCACCAGCGTCTTGTCGTAAAGACCGTGCTCGCGCAGACGCGCCACCACACGGCCGACGTAGCCGTCCAAGTCGCTAATCATGGCCGCGTAGCCCGCGCGCGGACGCGGATGCGGCACATAACCCGCGTCACCGCGATATGGTTCCGTGTCCCACTCCGCCGGAAATTTTTCCACCGACTCCTTCGGCGGATGCATGGACACATGCGGCTCGATGAACGGCAGATACAAGAAAAAGGGGCCGGCCTTGTGATCGTCGATGAACTTTTCCGCTTCCGCGATCATGAGTTTCGGGGCGTAGGTTTCCCCGATCCAGTCCTCCATGCGCACCTCTCCCTCAGGCTGTTTGGCGCTGCCCGGGATCGGGTTCTTGTTGATGATGATTTGCTCCGCGTTCCGCCACAGGTAGGGCGGATAGAAACTGTGCGCCACGCCCTGGCAGTTGTAGCCGAAAAAGAGATCAAAGCCCTTCTGGTTCGGATCCCCGCTGCTGCCCACCGGTCCGAGTCCCCACTTGCCCATCGCGCCTGTTTTGTAGCCGGCTTTTTGAAAAGCCATCGCCAGCGTGAACGCGGACTCGCTGATCGGGTGCTGGCCCTCGAAGTACTTCTCCGGCTCCACTTTAGCCATGGACCGGTTGCCGCGCACCTCCGCGTGCCCCAGGTGCTTGCCCGTCATCAACACGCAGCGGGAAGGCGCGCACACCGGCGCCCCCGAGTAATGATGCGTCAGCCGCGCCCCTTCCGCCGCCAGCGCGTCCATGTGCGGTGTCGGTATTTTTTTCTGGCCGAAGCAACCCACCTCACCCCAGCCCAAGTCATCCGCCAGGATGAAAACGACGTTGAGCTTGTCCGCCGCGCTGGCAGCACAAGCGAGGAGCAGACAGAGGCAGGAAGGAAGAAAAAAACGCGTCATGGCCGGGCCATGGAAACAGCGCGCCACCTCGACAACTTTCCTCAAGTCGCGTCCAGCCAGGAAAAAAGCAGGGGAAGGCTGCCGGTGCGGCTTATGCCCAATCAACCTCACTGCATTGCCCCTGCGCCACCCGCGCTTGCCCTGCCGTTTATGGCCTGTCGCCGCCAATGCCAGGCCAGTCCTTTGGCAGCGGCGCCGTCCACGACTGAGCCGGGTCGTCCAATGTCCCTTGGATTTCCAAGCGCCGCGAGTGCAGCAACTGCCGCGGACTGAGCAGGCGTCGTTCCAGTTCGGGTGTCCAGCCATGCGCGATGAAATCCAGGTAGGCCCTCGTGTCAGCGCCGTAGATTTTGTCCCCCACCACCGGATGCCCCAGGTACGCCAGGTGGACGCGAATCTGATGCATGCGACCCGTCATTGGCATCGCCTCCACCAGCGCCACCGGGCCGAACGCGGCCAGTCCGCGCTCGCGCACTCGAAACTCCGTCAAACACGGCACCCCATCGGGATGAACTTTTTGCCGCACCCAGATTTCCGAAGGCTCCACCTCGCCTGCCCGCAAGATCGGCATGTCCACACGACGCTCGTCCCATTCCGGCCAGCCATGCGCCAGTGCCAGATAGGTCTTGCGCACCTGCCGCCGCTGCATCGCCAACCCGAAGCGACGCGCCGCTTGCGCGTGCTTTGCCACCAGCACCACGCCGCTGGTCTCGCGGTCAAGGCGGTTGATGATGGAAATCTGCCCGCCGTTGGCCAGTTCGTAGGCCAGCAACTCGCGCAGCCCGTCCCACAAAGTAGGCACCCCGTCCGGTGTGCTGGGATGAATTTTCAGCGGCGCCGGCTTGTCCACCACAATGTAGTCCGGCGTCTCGTCGAGCACCGTGAAGCGCGTGTCGTTGGCGATGCCACTTCTCATGCCGTGACCTCATGTTTCACCAAACCAGCGCGTCAGCAAAAAACACCGCGATCATCACCACGCTCACCGCGATTCGCGCCACCAGGCCCACGCCCGTGCCCACCAGCGTCCCCCAGGTCGAGCGCACTGCCGGTTTGATTTCTTTTTTCGCCAGCAGCATTTCAAAGGCGAAGCCGCCGATCAACGGTCCTAGAATCAGTCCCGGCAAACCAAAGAACAAGCCCACGATGCCGCCAGCAAATACGCCAACGACACCCCAGCGACTCGCCCCAAACCAGCGCGCCCCCAGCATCCCGCTGGCGAAGTCGATGGCATAAGCCACCACCAGTAGCAGCGCCAGCGTGGCGATGCCCCACCAACTCAGCGCCGATTCCGGTCGCAGCCATGTGTGCAGCACCCCGCCCAGGAAAATCAAAAACGGCCCCGGCAGAAACGGCACCACCGCCCCGATCAATCCCAGCACCAGCATCGTGATCGTCAGCGCCCAGACGCCCCAAAACGACCAGTCAATCGCCGTGAAAAACGCCGCCACCGCCTCCCAGATGCCGGACAGCCAGTCCATCGTCAGCCTGCGTTGTGAAAGACCATTTTTTCCGCCAGCGGTCTTCGCGGCACGGTGACGGGCACGCGTCCTGGCCGCGGCCACCCCAAATAAAGCAGGCCAATGCAACGATCCTCCGGCCCCTGTCCCAGCCACGCGCCAAACTCGCGGCTGCCCAGCAGCGGTGGCGAGGACCAAAACGAGCCCAAGCCCGCCGCCGTCGCCGAGAGCATGATGTTTTGCAATGCACAGGCCACCGCCTGGATCTCCTCCAGCAATGGGATCTTGTCGCCGCCGCGCCGTTCCACGCAGCAGGCCACCACCACCGGCGCCAGCAAAGGATTGCGCCCCAGCTTTTCCAGCTTGTCGGCGCGTACCGCCTCCGGCGCGGTCACTTGCGGATAGATGGCCACCATCGCCTCGCCCAACCGCTGCCGGCCTGCTCCGGTGAAGACATGAAACTTCCACGGTTCCGTCATCCCGTGCGTCGGCGCCCAGGTGCCATTTTCCAGCACCCGCAGCAACAACGCCTCCGGCAGCGGGCGCTCCGCGTCCATGTCCGCCGGTTTCAGCGAGCGGCGCGCGCGGATGAGATCAGTCAGGGCTTCGAGCATCTCGTTCACGGGCCTCGTTCAGTCCCGCTCAAAAGCAAACTTGCCGCCGCCCGCGAATAGGATCGCCAGAAAACCCGCCAGATAAATAAAGGCGAGTTCACCACTGGCCGCTCCGCTCAGCGCCATCTTGTGTTGAAGAAAAAACGCCACCCCCATCGTCACCGCCAGCATGAGCGCCGCGAAGCGGGTGAAAAAGCCCACGATCAGCAACGCCGCGCAGCCCACCTCCGCAAAGACCGCCAAACTCAGGCTAACCTGCGCTCCCACCCCGAGCGGATCGGGAAACTTGCCCGCCAAACTGGAGAATCCCGTCAGCTTGCCCCAGCCATGCAGGATCAGCATGGACAGGCCCAGCCAAAGTCGCAGCAGCAGCAGGGCAAGATCAGTCGATTGCGGGATGAAAGTGAGGCGCAGGAATTTCATGGAGCGATCATGCCGCAAATCCCGCCGCGCGCCAGCACGGAATTTCCGCCCCAAGACCGCAATTTTGCCCGGGAACGAAGACTCGACAGTCTCGTGCGGACTCGCGGACTCCGCTTTGCAGCGCGCACTCTTTGTGGAACGATGCGGCACGAATGCACCAAGCGATTGAAGCCTTCATTCTTCACCTCGCCACCGAGCGCGGGTTGTCCACCCATTACCAGCTTCTCGTGCGCCGGGTACTGGAGGGGCTGGCGGACTGGTTGCGGGAGCGCCATGCGGTGGAGTCGCCCGCGGTGGTGACGACAGCGCACTTGAGCGACTGGCTGACGCAGCGCAAAAAGGACGGGCTGGCGGCCTCCAGCGCGCGGGTGGAATTGATCGCGGTTAAGGTTTTTTTTCGGAGGCTGGCGGCGCGCGGGGCATTGCCGGCGGGCGATCCGGCGGAGGGCATCCAGCCGCCGCGCCAGGAACAGCCGCTGCCGGAAACGCTCAATGAGGCGGAAGTGCGCCGCCTGCTGGAATCCGTGGATGGCATCAGCCCGCTGGACCGCCGGGACCGCGCGATCCTGGAACTGTTTTATGCCAGCGGGCTGCGGCTCTCCGAACTGGCGGAGGCGCGGCTGGAAAACTTAAACCTGGAGGAAGGCTGGATTCGCGTCACCGGCAAAGGCGCGAAAACCCGCCTAGCCCCCGTGGGCAGCGCCGCGCGCGATGCCATCGCCGCCTACCTTGAGCACGCCCGCCCGGCGCTGGTGAAAAAACGCACGCAGAGCCATGTCTTCATCACCCGAAATGGCACGCGGCTCACCGGGTCGCGTCTTCAGCAGATCGTCAACGAGCGCGCCGCCGCCTGCGGCTTGGCGAAAAAAATCCATCCGCATCAGCTTCGTCATTCCTTTGCCACGCATCTGCTCAACCATGGCGCCGACCTGCGCGTCATCCAGGAAATGCTCGGCCACGCCGACATCGCCACCACGCAGATTTACACGCATGTGGACCAGCAACGGCTGACCAAGGTGCACAAGCAGTTTCATCCCCGAGGGTGAGAGGAGCCTCACCTCTGCTCTTTCGCCGGTTTGCCGCGCACGGACATGCGGAAGGGCACGCCGGGCGCGGGCCATTCATTGCGGATGACATTCTCCAGGTAGCGCAGGTAGCTGTCGGTGAGCTTGGCGGCGCGGTTGGCGAAGAGCACGAAATGCGGCACCGGGATGGGGCTGTCATCGGCGCTGTTGACCTGGGTGGCGTAGAGCAGTTTGAAGCTGAACTTGGCATGGCCGAGCGGGCCGGGACTGTTGTCGATGGCCTGGCGCAGCAGCCGGTTGAGCGCGCCGGTGCCGACACGGTTGCGGGCGCCTTTGCGAATGCCCTCCACGGCTTGAAACAGCTTGCCGATGAACTGTCCCTCGCGCGCCGAGATGGCGATCAGCGGCGCGTAATGCAGAAAGAAAAACTCCCGCCGCATGGACTCCTCCAGCTCCTCCAGGCGGTCCTTTTTTTTCGCGCCCGGGTGGTAGAGATCGAATTTATTCATCACCAGCAGGCAGGGTTTGCGCTCCTGCAGGATGAGCTGGGCGATCTTGCGATCCTGCATCTTGGCGCCGTCGGCGCAGTCCACCATCAGCAGGCAAAGGTCAGCGCGTTTGATGCTTTGCAGCGCCTGCTGGATGCTGTGGATTTCCACCTGGGTGTCCACCCGCGCGCGGCGGCGGATGCCGGCGGTGTCGATGAGTTGATAGCGTTTCCCCGCGTGCGTCGCGAAGATGTCCAAAGAATCGCGCGTGGTGCCGGCCACCTCGCTGACGATGGCGCGCTCCTCGCCCAGGATGGCGTTGACGAGGGAGGACTTGCCGGCGTTGGGACGGCCCACAATGGCGATTTTCAGTGGCCGCTCCTTTTCCCGCGCATCTTCCACCGCCGCCTTCGCCTGCGCGCGCAGGTCGAGCCGCTGGCTGATCAGGCCCACCAAGGCGTCGATGCCCAGCCCGTGCACGGCGCTGACCTCCGCCTGATCGGCAAAGCCGAGGCGGGTGAACTCGCCCGCTCCGAGCCGGCGTCCGGCGGAGTCGGCCTTGTTGCAGACCAAAATGACCGGCTTGCGTGTGCGGCGCAGTTGCAGAGCGAGGTCAGCATCGATGGGCGTGATGCCCGCCGTCACATCCACCACAAACAGCAGCAGGTCCGCCACCTCCAGCGCGATGGCCGCTTCGGTCTGCACCTGCGCGGTGAGCACGTCCTCGGTGTTGGCACCGATGCCGCCGGTGTCCATGATTTCAAAAACCGCCGGTCCGCGCCGGCACTCGGCGGTGATGCGGTCGCGCGTCACCCCGGCCATGTCATGCACGATGGAGATGTTCTTGCCGGCGAGACGGTTGAAGAGCGCGGATTTGCCGACATTAGGGCGGCCGACGATGGCGACAGTTTTGGTCATGTGTCAGTGGAAAAAAGTGGTGGATCAATCATGGCCGTGGCTGGCGACTTGGCGGATGCCGTCCGCCAGATGGATGAAGCCCGAGACCGCCGTGAAAAAGCCGGCCGCCACGGTGATCACGAGCAAACCCGGCAGATCAAGCATCAACCACAACACCGCCGCAAATTGCGCGAAGGTGGCGGCCTTGCCCGTCCAATGCGGCTGGATGCGGCACTGCCCGGTAAGGTGCTGAATGATGAAGGCGCCGCCAATGCTGGCCAGGTCACGAAAGATGACAAGAATGGGAAACCACAAGGGAAAGTGCTGGCGCCAGCCCGTGAAACTCAGGGTGATGATGGCGGATAGCAGCATCAGTTTGTCCGCCAGAGGATCAAGAATGGCGCCAAGCCGGCTTTTTTGATTGCAGCGGCGGGCGATGAAACCATCCACCGCGTCGCTCAGCGCCGCCAGAGCGAACACCGCGATGGTAGCCCAGCGCAGCCGCTCGTCCGGCGCGCCTGAAACCACGCTCTCCCCGTAATAAATCGCCACGCCGATGAAGACGGGGATCAGCAGTATGCGGAAGATTGTGATTTGCGTGGCCAGGGTCACAGGGGTGTTTACTCCCGGGGCGCGGCCTTTGCAAACGCTGGTGGTTTTGACAGGAGTTGGGGCGGCCATACCACCTCCCCGTGGGTGACTCCATTGCCGCCAACGATCTGTGGGCCCAGCTCGCGCAAGGGCCGCCCGGCAAAGGGTGCAACCGCGCCACTTGCCACCTCTTCTGGGTGTGCGACAATGGCGTGGCTGCCGCTTCCGGGTGCGTGTTTTGTTAAGGCGGAGGGCCGCTTCCCACCCGCTGCCTGTCATTTGTCTCACCTCGCTCAGCGCATGGAAATTTCTGATTTGCCGCGACGACTTGGCCCGAAGGTTGCTACATCAAAGCTTCGGTTGGGAGCGCAAGCTTCTGCTATTTCTCAGGGCATGAATCCTGGGAAAAAAAGACGACAGATCTGGGGGCCTCTTCATGGTTGGCGGCTTCCAGATCACCCTAAGGTCCGGCGGGATATGGTTGGGTCCCGCCGGACCGCTTTTTTTTTTTGCGGGACTGAATCAGCGCCGACAATGCAGCCACCCCCGCTGAGCTGAAATCTGTCAGGGGCCTGATGACGTCAGCACCCGGCCTCGGCATTGGAGGCAATCCAAGCCAGCGCCTCCTCTTTGGAGTTCAAAACCCCCTCGAGCTGCAACGTCTGGATTTCATTGAGGATCCGGGCAAAAGCGGGGCCGGGTTCGCGTCCCAGGGCGATCAGGTCCCGCCCCGTGATTAGGGGCGCTGGAATCAGCGGCTGCGGCGCGGCGGTGAAACTGGCCCGCTTTTCAAGCAGGAAGTGGTAATTGTCCAGTCGGCCGTTTGAGCCAAGGCAGTCTGCCCGATGCAGCGCCAGTTCGTCGTCGATGTGCGGCCGCGCCAGAAATCGCTTCAAGGTTGACGGGCGCATGTTTTGCACGCCGATGAAATGCATGTGGTGGGCGACCGCGGCGACCACCGCCTCGATCACCTGGTTGGGGTACTTGAGCCGGCGCAGGATTGTTTCCGACATTTCAGCGCCAAGTTTGTCGTGGCCATTGAAACGGATGCGCCCGGTATCCGAATCCACGGTGCGGGTGGCGGGTTTGGCTATGTCATGCAGCAGGACGGCCAGCACCAGGGGCAGGGAGGCGTCCGCGGGCAGATGCCCGAGCATCAGCCGGGTATGAATGAAGACATCGCCCTCGGGATGAAATTCAGGCGGTTGCCCGCAGCCTTTGAGCTCGAGGATTTCAGGGAGGATCTCGGCCATCAATCCACTCTCCACCAACAAATCAAACCCGCGGCACCGCGCGGGGGAAAGCCATATCCGGTCCAACTCATCGCGCACCCGCTCAATGCTGACCTTGCGGATGAGCATGGCATGGTCGCGCACCGCCTGCCAGGTGGCGGCTTCGATCTCAAAATCCAGGGTGACAGCGAAGCGCACCGCCCGTAATAAGCGCAGATGGTCCTCCTGAAAGCGGGCCGCCGGATCGCCGATGGCCCGAATCAGCCGCGCGGCCAAGTCCTGCCGGCCGCCGACATGATCGATGGTTTCGCCGGTCAGCGGATCATGGAAAAGTCCGTTGACAGTGAAGTCGCGCCGACGCGCATCCTCCTCCGCAGTGGCGAACGTCACCGAGTCAGGACGACGGCCGTCGCCATAGCTGCCATCGGTTCGGAAGGTGGCGATTTCCACCCAGGCATCCCCGCAGCGGACGATCACCACGCCGAAGTGGGCGCCAACAAGCCGGCTGCCAGGGAAAAGCGCCGCCACCTCGTCAGGCCGGGCGCTGGTGGCGATGTCATAGTCCTTGCAGGGCAAGCCAAGCAGGTGATCGCGAACGCAGCCGCCAGCCAGCAACGCCTCGAATCCGGAAGCGCGCAACCGGTGGAAGAGATCAAGCAAGACAGGGGGAATGTCCACGGATTTAAAAGCGGCGGGAATTTGGCACAAACGGGATGACTAAAAAGTCATAAAAAAGGCTGTCGCCATTTGGACAAGCGTTTAATGATAAACGCCCAAACCACACCCATGACGCGGATACGCCATTCATTCGGCATCTTGACCCTGGGCGCTGTCATCTTTTCCGCAGGATGCAGGGATGACGCGCAGATAAGGGTGTTGAACGATCAGTTGCGGGCGCTTGAGTCCGCGCACACCCAAGGCAAGGAGGAATTGCGCCGTTTGCAGACGCAAATGCGCGAACTTCAGGAGGAGCGTGACAAAATCGGAGAGGAAAGGGACAAACTGGAGACCCGGATCAATGAGGCGACGAAGGCGCTGGAGGCACTGCAAAAAGCCTTTGACGAATACAAGCGCCAGTATCGGGTTTCCATCCGCAAACGCGCTCCGGGCATGGAGTTGGACCTGGTGGAAGTGGAGGACAAAAGGTTTGAAAAAGTGATCATACGAGACCTCACGGAATCCTCTCTGGTGTTCAGGCATCAAACGGGGACAACGAGCGTTCAACTCAGCCGGTTAAAGCCTGAAATGCAGGAGCGTTTGGGCTATCAGCCCGCGGCTGCCGCGCCGGTGCCGGCAAGCAAGGGTGCTGCGGAGAAGCCCGCCATCGATGGCAACGAGGAGTCCCGGGCGGTGGAGCGCCGGTTGCATGAGATCCAGCAGGAGTTCGCCGCTCTGCAAAGCAAATGGATTGAGCAGCAACAGGCCATCAAAGCCGAATCCGGCACGGACAAGGGTAACCGCGCCCTGCACCAGCAAGCCATCGCCTCCATACAGGCAAAAGTGCGGGAACTGGAAGCGGAGCAGCAGGCGCTCTTCCGGCGCAGTCAGGAAATCGCCAATCGAAACCGAACGAACCAGCCGCGTTGAGCCCAGGCCTTTTGCCGCCGCTTGTGTCAGGCTCAATTTTACAAGGCCGCCCGCGCATTATGACATGAACGAAATTTCCCGCCGCAAGCACTTCCTGCCCGTTTCATCTGAGCTCAAGGGATATTTGATGGATTGGGAACGGCGCGACAAATTGCCGGCCACTTACAAGAATCTGCTCGGGTTCAGCGAAAGTTACCCGCTGAGCGACAAGGAGGACCGTCCAACCCACTGGTCCAGCGTCATCTACCCGCCCGAAATTCGCGAGGAATTGTACCCGCGGCTCACCAGCATTTATTCCCTCATCAAAACCGGGGATCTGGAGGCGGTTTCACACCTGTATGTGGAGCGGGTGGATTACTGCGAATTCGGCAATTCCCGCCCTTTTCGTGTGCGGGTGGTGAATCAATACAATGACAACTACGATCACTTCTATGTGAAAATTGCCGACGCTTCCCGTATCTACGGCCTCGAGTTGGAGCACCTGCTCTCCCCCAACCGCATCAACTATCTCTTTGACGAAGACACCCTGATCGAGGAGCACATCGCCGGCATCCCTGGCGACGCCTTCATTCGCGACTACCTGCACCGGGAGGACACCAATCGCGTGCGCATCGCCAAGGAGTTCGTCAAGTTCAGCGAGCGCTGCTTTTTGCGCCTGCTGGGAGACATGCGCAGCTACAACTACGTCATCGACATCACGCCTGACTTCGAGGACGTGCAGTATCGCGTGCGGGCCATCGACTTTGACCAGCAGAGCTACGAAGGCCGCCGCAACCTCTATTTGCCGCAGTTCTTCAAGGAAAACAATGCCGTCGTGGAGCTTTGCTCACAGTGCCTAAACTACCCCACCATGAAGCAATATCAGGAGGAGGAGCGCAGCCTGATCGCCCGTCGCTACACCTCCGAAACCGAGCGCCTCCGCCATTTGCTTCGCTGCATGAAAAAAGACCGGCTCGAACCCTGGGAGAAAGTGGTGCAACTGCGCCAGGAACTTGGCGAATACCACCACAGCAGCCGTTTTGAACACTGCAACTCGATGGGGGAGATCGTCGAACGCAACCTTGAGGTCACCCTTCACCGGCATTTTGTGTGACGCTGGACTCCTCGAATGAAAGGGATAGAGCAAGAATGTCCGCGGCATTTGAGCGTGCGACCTTCATAGGGATGGCGGGTTGCAATCCGGCGCTTCGGCAAATGCCACACACTGACATGGACACCCTCGTCGCTTTGATCCGCCGCTGGCAGGATCATCGCGATGAGACAGCCGCGCGCGCTTTGATCGACGCCATCTATCCCCTGGTCGCGCGCGTGGTACGCCGCCATGCCACCGGTCATGACAGCCCGGAGGACCTCGCACAGGAGGTCTTCGCGCGCTGGTTTGCCAAGCTCGACCGCTACGATCCGCGGCAGCCCTTGGAGAATTGGACCGCCCGTCTCGCCCTCAATGTCTGCCGCAACCGCTGGCGGCATCAAGCCCGCCGGCCGGAACTGCGCTGGGAGGACCTCGACACCGCGGAGCGCGCCGCCGCAGAAGCGGTCTTCCACACCGGGACGATCCTGCCAGCCAGTCTCGGCAGCGACGCCCGCTCGCTTCTGCTCAAGCTCCTGGAAACCCTGCCCGCCGATGACCGGCTCGTGCTCTCCCTTCTGCACTTCGAGGAAAAAAGCGTCGAGGACATCGCCAGCCTGCTGGGTTGGAGCCGGGTGCGCGTGAAAGTGCGCGCCTTCCGCGCCCGCGCCAGACTGCGGCAGGCGGTCGCCGCCCTGGAGCGCTGAAAAAAAGTTTCGCCGCCCTGTAACCGCCCGCCTCCCAGGGTGTAACCTTCATTAAGCCATGTCTCCGCACGATCTCACCATTCACCGAATCGCCACCGCCGCGCGCCAGGCGCCGTTGCCTGTGGATAACGAGCCGCCAACAGGTTTTGCCACCCGCGTCCTCGCTCACCTGCGCGCCGGGAGCGCCGCTTTGCTTTTAGAGCGGCTGGGCTGGCGCTCTCTCGCCGCCGCCGCCGCCGTCTGCGTCCTTTGCCTGGGCTGGGATTTTCTCACCGCCCCTGCCGCCGAGGACGACTGGCTCGCCACTGAAATCTCCGCCGAAGCCTTCCAACCATGAAACGCCTGCCCCTCAGCCTGCGCATCGCGCTCTGCCTGCTCCTGATTTTCGCCGCCGGCGCCTACGCAGGCTCCACCCTCACCCGTGCCCAGGACCGGCGCTGGCTGAACAAGCAGATCCAGCAATTGAAGACCGCCGAGGACCACTGGCTGCAGCGCCTGCACGACCGCTACACCGCCGACCTCGGCATGACCCCCCAGCAGATCGAGCTGGTCCGCCCCGCCATGGACCGCGCCCGCTCTGACTTCCGCCAGGTGCGCGAGGACGCCGCGCAACGCGCCCGCCGCATCATGAACCAGCTTTACCAGGACGTGAACCAAACCCTCACCCCCGCGCAGCAGGACGAGTTCAAGCGCCTCGTCAAAGAGCGCGTCGGCCTCAAAAAAACCGATGTCCTGCACGGCCTCTGATTCCCCGCCACTCATCTCCTCGCTCACCATGAAAAAACGTGCCCTCATCATCACCTCCACCATTCTCGCCGGCCTCGGCGCCTGTTTGATCGCCGCCGCCCAGCCCGGACTGGAGCGCTTCAAAAAATACGACACCGACGGCGACGGCCGTCTCAGCCGCGACGAAGCCCCCTTCCCCGCCTTGTTTGATGGGGTGGACAAAGATGGCGACGGCTTCATCACACCCGCCGAAATCCTGCAAGCCCTGGTTCTCTCCAAAGTCAAAAACAACACCGCCAGCCAGGACGGCGTGCCCATCGACAAAGTCTTCAACTGGCTCGACAAAAACCGCGACGGCAAACTCGACGCCCAGGAGCTGACCAGCGCCCAGCAGCGCGCCAAGCTCGACACCGACAAGGACGGCTTCGTCACTCTGGAGGAGGCGCGCGCCGTCATTGGCGACCTCGTGCCGCGCTCGTTGCTCGCCGGCGCTTCTCCTGAGTCCGCCCCCGTCGTGGACGAAGCCGACCTCAAGGAACAACCGCAACTGCTCAAGCCCGCCGAGCATGGCGTCGGCCGCCGCCTTCCCGAACTGGCCTTCAGCGACATCACCGGCCAACCTCTCTCCCTCGAAGCCCGCACCACCGTGCTCGCCCTCTTGAGTCCCGTCTGCCCCATCAGCCGCAAGCTTGGACCCGAACTCGCCCGCATCGAAAAAGACTGCGCCAACGACAACATCGCCTTTCTCTTGGTCAACATCCAGCCCTCCGCCGATGAGGCTGCGGTCGCCCAATTCAAACAGGACCACGGCTTGACCTGCCCCGTCATCAACGACGCCGACGCCGCCCTCCAGCGCGCCCTCGCCGCCACCACCACCACCGAAGCCTTCGTCCTCGACGCCGCCCGCACCCTCGTCTATCGCGGCGCCGTCAACGACCAGTATGGCCTCGGCTACGCCAAGGACGCCCCCACCCGCCACTACCTGCGCGACGCCCTCGCCGACCTCGCCGCCGCACGCCCCGTGAAAATCGCCGCCACCACCGCCCCCGGCTGCGCCCTCGACCTGCCCGCCGCGGAAAAAACCCCCGCCATCGCCACCACCGTCACCTATCACAACGAAATCGCCCGCATCATGCAGGCCAACTGCGTCGAGTGCCATCATCGGGACGGCCTCGCCCCCTTCCCCCTCGAAACCATGCAGGATCTCATCGACAACGCCGGCATGATCAAAAAGCAAATCCAGCGCGGCGCCATGCCCCCCTGGTTCGCCGCCACCCCCGCCGCCGGCCATGACAGCCCCTGGGCCAACGACCGCGCCCTCAGCCCCCGTGACAAAGCCGACCTCCTCGCCTGGCTCGCCAGCGCCGACCGCCCCGCCGGCGACCCCGCCCTCGCACCTTTGGCCCGCAAGTTTGAGAGCGAATGGACCATCGGCAAGCCCGACTACATCGTGCAACTGCCCCAGCCCATGCAAATCAAAGCCGAAGGCGTCATGCCCTACCAGTTCGTCGTCGCCGACACCACCCTGGAGGAGGACAAATGGGTGCGGGGCTATGAAATCATCCCCACCGACCGCAGCGTCGTCCACCACGTCATCGTCCAAGTGCATGAAAAGGGCAAAGGCAGAGTCCAGGACCGCGAAGAAGGCCTCGACGGCTACTGGGCTGCCTACGTCCCCGGCAACGCCAGCAAACTTTACCCCAGCGGCTACGCCCGCAAACTCCCCGCCGGCGCCCGCGTCAGCTTTCAAATCCACTACACCCCGAATGGCCGCCCTACCCAGGACCAGCTCCGCATGGGCCTTGTCTTCGCCAAAGAGCCGCCACGCTACGCCGTGCGCACCCTGGCGCTGGCTCAGCGCAAGCTCGACATCCCGCCCAACGCCGCCCATCACATCCACACCTCCTCCCGCACCCTGCCCGCCGACGTCACCATCATGGCCCTCATGGCCCACATGCACGTCCGCGGAAAATCCTTCCGCTTCGACCTCGACCTCCCCGACGGCACCCGCGAGACCCTGCTCGACATCCCACGCTACGACTTCAACTGGCAGCTCCGCTACGACTTAAAGCAGCCCAGAGTCCTCCCCCGCGGCAGCACCGTCACCATCACCGCCGCCTTTGACAACAGCCCCGCCAACCCCGCCAATCCCGACCCCGCCCAGCGCGTCCGTTGGGGACCCCAGACCTACGACGAAATGATGATCGGCTACTTCGAGACCTTCACCCCCCTCCCCCCCGCCGGCGTCGCCGCCCGCTGAGCCGCCCAGCCCAGCCGCCCCGAGGCAGCCCCAGCCGTGACCTCCGCCTCACCGAAGCCCACTGGCAGCACCTTCCACCAGCGGCTCCCCTGCCCCCAGCCTACCCGGAATCCCCCAGCGCGCCCCGCTTCCCGGCAGCTCACCCACCCTCGAAAATTCAAGCCAGCAGGGACCCCCACTATCAAAAATCATCTCCCGATCCTTTCTTGCGTGACGGCTTGAGGTTGGCCGAAGGAACGAAACTACACCGAAATTCTGTCAGCCAGTTGCACACTGACACCGTTTCCCCTCCTGACACCGTTTCCCGGTTTGACCCCGTTTCCCGTTTCCCTGACACCGTTTCCCCTTGGTCTGCTTGACGTGATGGAGAAAGCTCAATACTTGCTCCTGGTTGAGCAGCGAGGCACAAGCGACGCCATGATGCCTGGCGGTGTGGGTGACTCAGGCGAGGTAGGACTCCAGGGTGCGGACGCGCAGGCTATTGAGGTTGAGGAAAGGAATGAAACCGGCTAATGAGTGAGGGATGTCTTTCATGGGCCGCCAAGCTCCGCCTGCTGCACGGCCTGAACACCCCGCAAACCCCGCCGCTCCAATGTCACCCCCAGCGCCGAGACCCAGTCACTCCCGCGTAGCGGCTTCGTTCAACAAAACATTTTCAATTAAATTATGAGTAGCTTTAATGTTCCTGGTATTATTAGAATTGGAGAAGTTGAACATCAACATATTTCTATTAAACAATTCAAAGAGATGGTTGGTAGTAACCATGATGAAATTATCAATTTTTACCATGAATTCGGTATGGGGGTATTTTGTGATTACTTTCAACTTTGGGGAAACGAAGAGTTAGTGTCGATGAATTCATGGGTGAATCAAAATGGCGAACAGGATGTTGTGCCCTCATCAGTTGTGTCATTAATCGAAACATTTGACTCAGGATCTGTTGCTATTATACCTAATGGATCAAACTTATATTATGCTTTATACAGATATAAGAATCAATATGAAACCGCTGCAAATTTATGGTCATGCATGAAAATGTTGTGTAATGATATGGGCCTTATTAATATGCTCAATAATCCATTTTATCTAACACTGGGTGTTTATCGAGAGTCTTACCAAATTCAAGTTGATAAAGAATTCTTGGGCGAGTTTGACGAGAGAAAGTCGGGTTTAAGCGAATTTAGATCCACATCATATTTTGATTCAAACCGGCATTTCTGGACTTTAGTTGCCCATCAGGGTGATTGTGCTATCCAAATTAGCACTGACGGAGAAATGAAGAAGGATTGCATAGACACAGAAAAATTATTTTTGAAGATTGCGTCTAAAAATTACGATGACCGAATAGATAAATCCACATTAGCTACATGGATAAATAAAATAACCAATAACAAATTTCGCATTTTGAAAGAATGGAATTAATAGGTTGAACTGAACCGCTGCTCGGAGGGAGTGTGAGGGGCGCAGGCTCAGGGGAATGGGGGGCGGTGGAGGCGTCTTTCGCGGAGTATCCTGGCTTTTTCTTAGGCGATTTCACTTTATGACTTGCCTGCATCGGGCTTTTTGCTGAAATCTCAGGAAATCCGCTGCCCACCCAGCAGAAGAGTCCGCCGATAAAGAAGGTTTTTCGTTCGCGCCCCCGGGCTGGCTGCGCCGCCTCCCGTCTCCCCGGCCTCCCGGCCTTTGCCTGTTGCAGGCTCCTTCCCCGCGCGGTCGCGGTAAACCCTTCTATGCCTCGCCCGTCCTGCTTGGCGGCCGCATCTACTGCGTCTCCCGCATATCAGGCACTTTTGTGATCGCCGCCAAACCTCAGTACGAAGTTCTGGCGAGGAATATTTTCGCCAGCGACGACTCCCAATTCAACGCCACCCCCGCAGTCATCGCAGACAAGCTGATCTTGCGCTCCGATAAATTCCTCTATGCCATTGGCGCGCGTTGAAAAGGCGGCGGCCCTTCCCTTCATTAGGGTGTCTGCAAACAAGCCTGACCCTGCGGCGTAATTGATGCCCCATGTCCCGCCTCCCGCTAGCCGTCCTCGCCACCCTCGCCGCCGTCCTGAGTTCCACTGCCGTTCACGCGCAGCAGTTGCGGGCCGGCATCATCGGACTCGACACCTCCCACTCCGCCGCGTTCACCAAGATGCTGAACGCGGCCACACCACAGCCGCCGGAGCTGATGGGCGTGCGCGTGGTCGCCGCCTACCCGCAGGGCAGCAAGGACATCGAATCCAGCACGCGCCGGGTGCCCGAGTTGACAGAGCAGGTGCGACAGCATGAAGTGGAGATCGTCTCCAGCATTGAGGAGATGCTCGAAAAAGTCGATGTGGTCTTCCTCGAATCCAACGACGGGCGCCCGCACCTGGAGCAGTTGCGCCCCTGCCTCGCCGCCGGCAAACCCACCTTCATCGACAAGCCCATCGCCGGCAGTCTGGCCGACGCCATCCGCATCTTCGACGAGGCCGAAAAAGCGCGCGTGCCAGTCTTTTCCTCCTCCTCTCTGCGTTTCGGCAAAAATACCCAGGCCGTGCGCGGCGGCAGCATCGGCAAGGTTGTGCAAGCCGACACCCGCAGTCCCGCCAGTCTGGAACCAACGCATCCAGACCTGTTCTGGTACGGCATCCACGGTGTGGAATCCCTGTTCACCGTCATGGGTACCGGCTGCGTCAGCGTCAAACGCGGCACCACCGACGATGGCAAGATTGAAGTCACCGGCACCTGGGAAGGCGGCCGCACCGGCATCTACCGCGAGTCTAGCGACCAGCGCAAAGGCTACGGCGGCAGCGCCACCAGCGCGGACGGCCAGACCGCCGAGGTCGGGTCCTTCGACGGCTACGAGCCGCTGCTGCACCGCATCGTACACTTCTTCCGCACGGGCGAGGCGCCGGTCAGCGCCGCTGAGACCTTGGAAATCTACGCCTTCATGGAAGCCGCCGATGAAAGCAAACGCCGCGGCGGAGCGGAAGTGACATTGGCCGAGGTGATGGAAAAAGCCCGCGCCGCCATCGCCGCCGCGCCCTGAGAGCGCATCTTCCGCACACGAAGAATCCGTGGCGCGGCGTTTAGCCACTGAACGAACACCGCCATCGCCGGAGCAATTTTTCCGCCTCCGGCTCGCAGTTCAGCCAACCCCGCACCCCATGAAAAAAAACCATCCCCGCAATGCCGTTCTCCTTTGCCTCGCCCTCGCCGGCGCGGGCGCGCTTGCCCTCGCGCAGGAGGACAAGCAGACCCCGCCCGTCGGCGACATCCAGGAAATCGGATCGCTGCTCAAACGCGACGCCTCGCCGCTTCCCGCGGGCGGCCAGCTCCAAATGAGCTACGCCGGCGTCGTGGAGAAAATCCTGCCCAGTGTCGTCACCATTTTCCCCTCCTCGCCAGTTGGCGGCAGGGAGTTAAACATGGAGGACCTTGATCAAATCCCCCCGCACCTGCGCCGCTACTTCCGCCACTTCTTCGGCATCCCGGAAGACAGCAATCCTTTTGAGCAACAGGATCCCCGCCGCCGCAACCAGCCTGCCCCGCGTCAAGAAACCCCGCGCCAGCGCGGGGTCGGTTCCGGCGTCATCATCACGTCTGATGGCCACATCCTCACCAACAACCACGTCATTGAGGGAGCTGATGACATCGAGGTCTCCGTGGAATCCGGCGGCAACCGCAAGACCTACAAAGCCACCGTCATCGGCACCGATCCGCTCACCGATGTCGGCCTCATTAAAATCGACGCGCAAGGCCTGACTCCAGCCACCATTGGCGACAGCTCGCTCCTGCGCGTGGGCGACATCGTGCTCGCCGCCGGCGCGCCCATGCAACTCAACCTGTCCGTCACTCAGGGCATCGTCAGCGCCCTCGGTCGCAGCAAAATGGGCATCGTTGGCCAGGGCCGCATAGCCGGTTATGAGGACTTCATTCAAACCGACGCCGCCATCAATCCGGGCAATTCCGGAGGTCCACTTGTGGACGCCCTTGGCCGCGTGATTGGCATCAACACTGCCATCCTGTCGCGCACCGGCATGAACGGCGGCATCGGCTTCGCCATCCCCGTCAACATGGCGATCAACATCGTCGATGACCTGCTTGGCGATGGCAAGGTGCGCCGCGGCTACCTGGGGGTGCAGATTCAGGACCTTGATCTGGAGAAATCCGAGTTGCTCGGGCTCAAGGACCAGGGCGGCGCCCTGGTCAGCATGGTTGGCGGCGGTTCGCCCGCGGACAAAGCCGGCATCGAACCGGGTGACGTCATCGTCTCCGCTGATGGCAACCGCGTCGATGACAGCGGCCGTCTCCGCCTCATGATCAGCGCCCGCAAACCCGGCACCACCATCCCGCTTGAAATTCTGCGCAATGGCGAGCGCATCACTGTGACCGCCCAACTGGAGGAACTGCCCGCCGAGGCGCTCGCCGCCTCCGGACCCGGCTTGCTGCCGCGCGGCAAGGCGCCCGCGGTCAACAACGAGATCATTCCCGGCCTGCGCGCCAGCGAACTCACGCCGGAGCTGCGCAAGCAGAGCCAGATCCCCGGCAATGTGACCGGCCTCGTCGTGGAGGAGGTCGATCCCAACAGCCGCGCCGCTGCCATGGGCATTCAAAAGGGCGACCTCATCCAGGAGATCAACCGTACCCCGGTGAACAGTCTCAAGGAAGCCCGCGAGCTTGTCAAAGAAACCCAGCGCACCGCCCTGCTCCGCATCTATCGCGACGGCGACACCATGCTGGTCATGGTCGGCATTGACAAAGAATAATCTTCGACGCACCTCAGTGCATGGATGCGGCGGTGCTGGCTCACCGCCGCATCTTTTGTTGACAGGCTAATTGTTATCCGCCGCAAGCATGATCCACCATGAGTTTTGACTGGCTGCTCGACTCTCCCGCCTGGGAATCCCTGCGCTGGCTGGGCGATTACTTCACTCCACGGCTGGCCATCGCGCTCAGTCTCCTCTCCCTGCTCATGCTGCTCGGCAGCCTCTTCGTGACGCCCTGGCTGCTCGTGCGTCTGCCGGCCAACTATTTCCTCATCGACAAACCGCATCTGTGGACCCGCCTCAAGCTTGCCTCCCCCGGCCGCCGCTTCCTGCTGCTGCTCAAGAACGCGGTCGGGTTGGTCTGTCTCGGCGCCGGCGTGCTCATGCTGATTTTGCCGGGCCAGGGTTTGCTCACCCTCATTGCCGGTGTCTTTCTGCTCGATTTTCACGGCAAAAAAGAACTGGAACGCAAAATCGTCAGCCGCCCTAAAATCCTCAAGTCCATCAACTGGCTGCGCCGCCGTTACGGCAAGCCGGAACTCGAAATCGAGGAATCCGACGAAGCCTCGTGAATTCAATAATACGTCAGCAACTGCCTTTGATCCGTCACCGGACGCCCCGCGTTCAACCACTGATCGTAGGCGCCCCAGCCCTGCTGCAGCAGGCCGCGCGCCTCGGCAAAAGGATTGCCTGACCCCAGCACCACCACCACCAGGCGGTGCCGGTAAATCACACTGGCCCCGTCCCCCTGCTGATAGACCGAAGGCGGTTTCTCCGCCGACACCACCACGCAACCGCCGGAGCGCGCCGTGTTGCTGGCTTTGATCCCGTCGATGCGATCGGCTCCGAGCAGTTGGTTGTTGTTGCGCACCGTCACCATCACCCGCTCGCCACCGCGAAAAACGGTCAAGTCACGGCTGCCTTGATTGGTGTAAAACCGCATCGCCGGCCGCGCCGCGGCGTAGAGCGCCAGCCGCGCCATGTCCGCCGCCGTGCTGTGCGGTGCCACACGCGTGTTCTCGACCCCGTGCGGATTGGTGAAGCGCGTGTTTTTGCAGCCCTCCTTCACTGCCAGTTGGTTCATCTGGCGCACGAACTCCCCCAGCGGATCCCCCTGCCGGCCCAAGCGCTGCAAGTGATCCCTACCCACGAAGTCGCCCAGCGTGATTGCCGCCACGTTGTCACTGCTCATCATCGACGCGTAAATCAAATCGCGCAGCGTCAGGCGGTCGCCCGGACGCAAGTCCAGCACCTGCTCTCCGGAAATCTGCGGCGCGTAGCTCGGCACCGTCGCCAGCACGTTCACCCCCACCCCGGACGCCGCCGCCCAGTCCAGCGCCACCATGCCCGTCACCATCTTCGCCAGCCCGCCCACCGGCCTTTTGCTGTTGGCGTTGGCCGCCACATGAATCTTTTTGTTGTAGGCGTCCACCACAATGACGCTCGACTGCGCAAGCACCACGGACGAAGAGCTCGCACAGAGGCAGGAAAGTGAGAAAATCAGAAATCGCATCGGCCTCCAGAATAGCCGCCGCCCCCTGCCCCGCAACCCGTGTTTTGCCGCCTCTGCCGCCTTTCTCACAAGGGGTGCGTTCGCCTGTCGGCGGAATCGGCCGGCACCCCGGGTCATGCCGGCTTTTCACCCAGCACCGCATGACACGGCACCAGATCAGAGATGCCTTTGAGGCGGGCAGGCGGCAGGGGAGAAACCGCCAGGCTCGCGGGCAACTGGGCGCAGGTTTCATCGTCAATGACGATCTGGCCGGCGGCAGCCAAGCCGCATAACCGGGCGGCGAGGTTCACCCGGTGTCCAACGACCGTGTAATTGAGCCGTTTCTCCGACCCCATGCAACCGGCCACGACCTGGCCGGTGGCAATGCCGATGCCGACCTCCAAAGGCAGGGAAGCATCCTGGTTGAGACGGGCACGCTCCTTCCGCATGGCGAGGGCGCAGCGGACGGCACGGGCGGCGTCGTCCCCGCCACTCTCAGGGGCGCCGAACAGAACCATGAGCTGGTCGCCGACGAATTTGTCCACGGTGCCGCCATGCTCATAGGTGACGGCGGTCATGATGGTCATATGCCGGTTGAGCAAGTCGATCACTGCGGGAGCAGGCAGACGCTCGCTGAGCGCGGTGAAGCCGCGGATGTCGCAAAAAAGCACGCTGACCTCTTTTTGCACACCATCGAACTCGGCATCGCGCTGGAGAAGGCGGTTGGCGACAGCGGGGTCAGCGACGGCCTTGAGGACGGAATGATAACGCTCGCGCAGGGCGAGACCGGCAGTCATTGCATTGAAAGCCTGGCCAAGGAGGCCGAATTCGTCGCGCGTATGCACGGGAACACGCACCTCGTAATCTCCGGCGGCGATTTCGCGAGTGGCGGCGGTCAGGGCGCCGACGGGACCGGAAAGACCGCGGGAGACAAAAAGGATCAGGCCGAAGGCGGCCACCATGGCGACGGCGGCGAATTTGACGCTGTTGAGGCGGAGGCTGGCGATCTCTTCATCGAGAACAGCCAGGGAATAAAGGTTGATTTGGGCGGCGCGTGAGAAGGGGGAATCGGGATTGAGGTGGCGGTAGATGACTCGGTAGCGCTGGCCGTTGATGCTGAGGGTAAGGTCGCCTCGAACGCTGTTTTTTTCGGCAAGTTCGGGCGCGATGAGGGCGGCGAGTTCGCTCTGCTTTGCCTCGGGAATGGTGGAGGAGACGAGATGGCCGTCCACCCAGACCCCGCTCATGATTTGGCTGCGTTCCAGCCGCTCGCTCTGCTGATAGAGGGCGCGTTCGTCCATGGTGGGTAGAGGCAGGCCAAACACGAGAGCGCCGAGAAACAGGCCCGCGTCATCCCGAATCGGCGTGACGAAGATCTCGCGCGCCTGACGTCGCCCTTCCCCAAACGGGTCCATCAGGACATAGCCCACCTCCTGCGCCGGCAACCAATCGCCAAAGGGGCGGTCGCTGGAACGCAGGAAGCTGCCGGTCTGGCGCAGGCTGAAGGAGCGCACCTCGCCGCCTCCAGATTGCGCCGGGGTGACTCCGGCCACGGTGCGACCCTCGGCATCAAGCAACATGATCAGGGCTGGCGGCGGCCTTGGCTCCGGCTTTTCCGCGGGATGCAACGGCGGCGCCGGGGACAGGCCTTCCGGGCGTTGCCGACGTTCAGAGGGCGAGAAATCGGCGCTTCCGGGATTATTGAAGGCGCCGGCCGGCCGGTGATCTCCACGCCGGGAAAACCGGCCGGGGCTTGGCTCAAGTGTCAAACGCTGACGTCCCAGATCTTGCCACAACGGCTCGAAAAACTGCCGCATGGCGGCGCTGGAACCTTCTTTGATGAGGGCGGCCAGCGCGGGATTGGCGGCGATTTCTTCCAAGTGGTTGCTGATGGACTCGAAGCGGTGTTCGCGGGCGGCATCAAAGGCTTTAATGTATGAATGAAACTGCGTCTCAAAAAGCTGCTGATACACCTCGCTGAAGCGGCGCTCCGCCACCCATACCGAAGCCACGGTGAGGGTGGCGAAAATGGGAAACAAGGTCGCCACCAGTTTTGTGCGAAAGCGGAGGTACCAGGGCAAAAGCATCTTGAAGGAAGTGACTGTAGGCCGCAGAGTTTCAGAAACCCGCCCGCAGGGGCAAAGTAGCGATCTTCCGGTTTCACCGCAACACCGCTTGCGCCAAAACCGCCATGCCAGAAATTGAGCAACTTGCTCTCAACAGGGTCCAAATGAATGCCTCTCCAGTCGTTTTCCCATTTCCACATGGGTTCGAAAAATAGTTGACCATGTAATTACAAAGTGAGTATAACGGCATATTATCCCTTCATCAAACCTTCCATGTTCCTGAGCAATCCAATCCGAGTTTCCTTGATTTCGGGCCTGGTGCTGGCTGCCAGCCTTGCCTGCGGTCTTGGGAGTGCTCAAGCCGCGCCGCCTGCCGCCGCCAGTCATGTCAAGGTTTTCACCACACGAGACATCAGCGCGGGGGAGGGCAATGCCGCCTTCTCATGGTGGCATGTAACCTGGCAGGATAATGCCCTCGATGAGGAGGGTTATCTGGTGCGCGGCAGGTACCTGTTGCGCGGCCGCCCTGTCACTCCCTATTACGTCTTTGCCCGGGAAGCCCCCAACAGCACGTACGCCATCTTTTCGCTGGCGGATCAATCCCCTGACATTTCCATGCAATTCCAGGTGGTGGCCTTCAAACACAACGGAACGCGCCTGCAGACGCGGGTCAGCAAAAACCAGGGCAAGGCTGATTTTGCCAACGGCACGGCCTTCAACAAACCCGAGGATTTGACCATCAGCAGAGTCCAAGGCACGGACGGGCTGTACGACTTGTCCTGGAAAGATCGTTCGAGCACGGAAATTTACCACCTCCTCAGTTACAAAAAGAGCACCAGCGCCACCTGGAATCCGGAAAATGAGTATCAAGTCAGCCTTTTCGGGGAAAGCAACGTCCGGCGCGCCATCTCGCTCGCCCCTGCCACGACCTATCACATGCGGATGCGCGCCCAGCGTTTTGGACCGAATCCGGCGCTGACGGACTACTCCAACCTCGTGGTGGTGACCACGGAACCGCTGGCGACGCCATCCCACCTCAGCATCCTGATCATCGATGATGAGACCATTCAGCTCAATTGGCAGGCCAATTCCTACAACGCGATGGGATACGAGTTGCAAAGTCGCAACCTGCCCGCGGGCAATTTCCAACCGCTGACCGACAATGCGGGCAATATTTATTACACGGGTGGCAATGAGAATTCCTTTGTCATCAACATCCCCCCGGGGGCGGACATGGAGTGGCGCGTGCGGGGCGTGTTTCAGGACAACGACGAACAAAACACCCTGCATCACTCGGAATTTTCAAACATCGCCAGCGTCAGGACCGAGTTCCCCGCCGCGCCCACAGGAGTGGCTGCCGTCGCCACCGGACTGTCCGGCAGCATTGCGGTGAAATGGGACTTTGACACGGCGCTGGCCTCGGCCTCCCAATTCATCGTTGTCGGCCGTCCCGCCGGTTCCGGCACCGGTTACAGCACCCTGGCCACCGTTCCTGCCGGCACCCATGAAGCCTTGATCAGCGATTTGCTGGTGGACCAGCCCATGGAAGTGGCCGTGACGGCCGTGGGAGTTGGTGGCGGCAGTTCGCGCATTGTGGACACGGTGGAAGTCACACCCCGCGCGGGATTCAATCCAGCCCGTTATGTGGCCAACCTTGACCCCGACGATTTTGGCATGGTGCTGCTTAACCCGCTCCGCGAGGAGGAAGTATATACGGGACCGCCGGATGCCGATGCGGACGGGGTGCCGGACGCGCATGACTCCCACCCCTCCAACCCGAATTTGTGGTGCGACTGGAACAACAATGGCGTCAATGACAACGAGGAGGAACCCATCAATGACCAGGATGGCGACGGTGTGGCGGACGAATTCGATTCCCATCCGCAGGACCCCAATTTGTGGTGTGACTGGAACAACAACGGCATCAATGACTCCGACGAGGAACCGGACCCGGACATCCAAGACGCTGATGGCGACGGCGTGGCGGACGAATTCGACTCCCACCCTGAAGATTCCAGTCGGTGGTCTGATTGGAACAACAACGGCGTCAATGACAATGAGGAGGTGCGCGGCCCCGACAGCGACGGTGACGGCGTGACCGACGATCACGACTCCCACCCAGAGGATCCCAGTCTGTGGTGCGACTGGAATGATAATGGGGTCAACGACAATGAGGAAAGCGGAGCGACAAACACCATCGTCGTCGCACATGACCTCGTGCGCGGCGCCGCTTTCGAGCACCTTCTGTCCATCACTGCGAGCGCCGAACGGGATTCCTGGTCTGTCACTGGACTGCCTGAGGGTTTTTCCTCCTTTGACGACAGCACCGGCGGCATTTCCGGCGCCCCCGACGAAGCGGGCATCGTGCTCAGCCCGGCGACGGTGCTCTATCAAAACGGCGTGGAAGCCCGCGCGAAGCTCGTTTTCCGCATCCAACAACCTCCCGCCTCACCGCTGGTGGCGGAGTCTCCGGGCGACCGCACCATCGGCACCAATTCGTCGCTGACGCTTCCGCTCGTCAATGTCTTCAAAGACCCCGACACCCCGCGTGCGGCCCGGTTGCACACCACGCTCGGCAACGTCACCCTGGCATTGTCCGAGGACATCACCCCCCAGGCCGTCGCCAACTTTCTCGCTTACGTCAGAGCGGGTGACTATGACGGCGTTGCCTTTCACCGTTCCGTCCCCGGCTTCGTCGTTCAGGGCGGCGGTTTCAAGCCCACCGCCTCTCCCAATGAGTTTGAGTCCGTCAATAAACGCCCGTCTCCGCGCAACGAACCCGGCGTCAGCAACGTGCGCGGGACCATTGCGGCGGCCAAAGTGGGCAGCGACCCCAACAGCGCCACCCACGACTTCTTCCTCAATCTAGGGGACAACCGGGAAAATCTGGACCGGCAAAACCGCGGGTTCACGGTATTCGGCCGGGTGCTGTCTGACGGCATGGCGGTGGCGGATGCGATCGCCGGTCTGCCGCGCGGCGACTTTGGCGTGGTGGTGGACGGACAACCGGCTTGGTTTCAAGACTGGCCTTTGGAAGACGAGGAGATCCCTGAAGAAATGGACATCGACAAAACCGTTCGCATCCTTTCCGCCACGGAGATCCATCCACTCAGCTTCGCCATCCAGCAAAACAGCAATCCCGCCGCGGTGCACGCGGTCATCAACGGCACCCAGGTGGTCCTCACAGGCCTCAATAACGGCAGTTCCAACATCACCATCCGCGCCATCGACCTGGAGGGCAATACTGCCGTGCATACTTTCACCGTACACGCGGTCGAGGGACACGAGCATCCATCCATCACTGGGCATCCACAAAGCCAGTTGGCGCCGCCGAACTCGCAAGTCGTCTTCACCGTCCAGGCAGAAGGCACCGGCATCCAGTATCAATGGCGCAAAAATGGCGCGCCCCTGGACGGTCAAAACGGCGCCTCCCTCACCCTGGAGGGGGTCGCACAAGCCGATGAAGGCGAGTATGATGTGGTCGTCAGCAGCGCCACCACCACTTTGACCAGCGCCAAGGCAGTTTTGCAAGTCTCCCAAGAAGCGCTCATCACCACCGACCTGACTCCTCAAATCGTGCCCTCAGGGCAGCCTTTGGTGCTCACCCTGGGTGTTGCGGGCCAGCCTGAACCGCAGGTCATCTGGTTCAAAAACGACCTGCTACTGCCGCAAACCGGTCCGGTGCTCGCCATCAACCCGGTGACCCTAGCGGATCACGGCCTTTACCGGGCCCAGGTCAGCAATTCGACAGGAACCGCCATGTCCGTTACCGTGCCTGTCGTGGTGGTGGATGGCAGCGCAAAACGCCTTGTCGTCAAGCAGGGTGGCAATGCCAGTTTGACCGCGCACGTTGCCAGCCCGCCGGGCATTCCCCTGTCCTATCAGTGGAAAAACGGGAGCGGTGCCAATGTCCCTCTCAACGGCAGATTCAGTGGCGTGACCACTCCAAAACTCAGCATCAACAGCCTCAATGCCGTGGCTGGCCCTGACACGTACACCTGCGTTGTCAGCGGGCCGTCTGAAATGGGGTCAGCCGTCAGCGGGCCATTCGAGGTGATCGTGGCCGCCCCACCGCAGATCACCCAGTCGGGTTCCCTGCCCAATGCCAGAGTTGGCCAGGATTACGAACACTTCATCGCCTTTAACCCGGCCAAAGCGCTGGTCCCCACGGCGTTCACGGTTTCAGGCTTGCCGCGCGGATTGAAACTGGAACGGTCCACGGGAAGAATCCACGGGCGGCCGGTCGTCGCCGGCACCTACCCGCTGCGCATCCGCGCTTCCAATCCGGGGGGGGCCAGCGCACAAATCAGTGCCAGCCTGCTCGTCATTCCCATGCCCGCCACCACAACCGGCTCCTTTATCGGCATGATCGAACGGGACACGGTCGTCAATGACGACTGCGGCGGCAGGATTGACCTGAGCGTGACTGACAATGGCGCATTTTCCGCCAGGCTTACCCTGGCCGCCGGCGCCTATCAGACACGTGGAACCGTCACCCGCACCGTGATGGCGGTCACGGGAACGCCTGTCACCCTCATTACGGGCACTTCCACCATCAAGCGTCGCAACCTGCCCGCCCTTACCCTGAACTTTAGAATCAACGCCGCCAACAGCAATCTGGCGGGCGAACTGAGTCTGGATGAGGACAACACGGCGTCCTTGACCGGTTGGAAGAAAGTCTGGCACAAAACCTATCAGCCGCCTGCTGAATACGGTTACCCAGGGTTGTACCATTTCTCAATGACGATACCAGCGGCCTCCACGGGCCTGTTGAACATCCCCCAGGGCGCGGGCTACGCTTCCCTGACGGTGAATGACTCCGGCACGGCCACCGTGCGCGGCAGAACCATCGACAACAAGCCGCTGCTCTGCAGCGCGCCGCTGGGCCCGGCCGGATCGTTCATGGTGTTTCAATTGCTCTACAACAAGAGAGGCTCCCTGCTCGGCCCGCTCGGCATCGCCCAACAGGACAGCGACCTGCTCGGGTTCATCACCCATTCCCGCATCAACAATGTCTCCGGCTTCCCTCTCGACCACTTCAAAAACACCGCCCAGCCCCACACCATGCGGGATTACCGGGCTGGATTCAATCCCGCCATCGCTCTCGATGTCAAAGGCGGCAACTATGTCAAGCCTCCCACGGGCACCCGCAACGCCATTGCGCGCCTGAATGCCACCGGCTTTTTGGATGCCAGTTTCGGCTCCCCCCTGCAAGCCGACGGTGCCATCATGGCCATGCGAGCGCAGAACGGCAACTTCCTCGTCGGCGGCTTCTTCAGCACTTACAATGGCAAACCCTGCCGGGGGCTGGCGCGTCTCCAGCCCGACGGTGCCCTGGACGAAACCTTCAATCCTGGCGGCAGCGGCCCGAACGGAGCCGTGTATGACATTGCCATCGACAGCAACGGTAAAATTCTCATCGGCGGCAATTTCACCCAGTACAACGGCAGCACGCGCAACCGTGTCGCCCGGCTCAATGCGGACGGCACCCTTGATGCCAGTTTTAATCCCGGCACTGGCCCGAATGCCACCGTGGAGACCGTCGCCATTCAGGCCAACGGCATGATTTTGATCGGCGGCTCGTTCAGCACGGTTTACGGCGTCAGCAAACCCGGCATCGCACGTCTGACCCATGAGGCCGCTCTGGACAACAATTTCAACACCGGCGCGGGCGTCAACGCGGCCGTGCGTCGCATCGTGGTTCTGAGCGATCAACGCATTCTCCTCGGCGGCGATTTCACCCGTTACGATGGTACCGAGCGCGGCAGGCTCGCCAGGATCAATGCCACCGGCAGCCTGGACGGCACCTTTGCCGCCGGCACTGGCGCCAACGGCACCGTGCGTGTCATCGAACCCCTCAGTGACGACAACATCTTGATTGGCGGCGCCTTCGGAGCTTATGACGGCATCGCCCGCGGCGGCATCGCCAGGCTCACCGCCCTCGGCGAGAACGATGGCGCTTTTAATCCCGGTACCGGCGCCAACCGCGAGGTGCGCGCCATCGCCGTTCGCCCGGACGGCAAACTCCTGGTGGGCGGCGCCTTCACGCGCTTCGACCACATCGGTTCCGACAATCGCAATGGCGTCGCCCTACTGGAGGCCAACGGCTTCTTGAACGCCTCCTTCGTGCCACCCTCGGGCTCCGCCAACAACGTGCGCGCGCTGCTAAGTGTCGATGTCAACAAAGTCCTGATTGGCGGCTGGGTGCGGACCGCGGATCGCAGCACTCGCATCTTGGGCTTGCATGACTCTGCCAACAGGGCGCTCATCGAGTTCAGCCACGCCAAAGTCGGCTTGTCCGCCACCAACCCCAACGCCACCTTTATCGTCAACCCCAACAATACCGCCCTGCCGTTCGGCAGCAACCCCGCCGCCACCACCTGGAAATTCAACGCCAACACCGGCATTCTCAGCGGCCGCGCCATTCTGCGTGACGCGGACACCCGCCGCACCGTCAACTTCACCGCGCTGCTTGTGCCGGTCACCCCCTCGGACTACCGCGGCCTCGGCCTGTTCGATCTGCCCGACTTTCCGGATGGCATAACGACCACCTCCAAAACTTCGCCCATTTACACCGGCAGAATCGACGTGCGGCCGGCGCCTTGATGACGCGCCGGCAGGAATTGGCATTGTCATCCTTCCCGGCATCCGCTTTAACTGCGTCATGATCCTCCCCCTTGCACGCCCGCTCCTGCTAGCTGCCCTCATTTGCCCGCCGCTTTTTGCCGCCCCCGAATTCACCGCCGAGACCATCGACGCCGATATTGAGATCGGTTACGGCATCGCCGTGGAGGATGTCAATGGCGATGGCCGCCCCGACATCCTGCTGGCGGACAAGCGCCGTTTTGTCTGGTATGAGAACCCTGACTGGACCTGCCACGAGATCACCGGTGCCTTGACCGATCACGACCATGTCTGCATCGCCGCGCGCGACATCGACGGCGACGGACGCTGCGAGATCGCCGTCGGCGCGGAATGGAACCCGGGGGACACGGTCCACAGCGGCGCGGTCATTTACTTGATCCCGCCGGCAGACCGCACCCAGCGTTGGGAGCCGGTGCGGTTGCCCCATGAGCCGACCACCCACCGGATGCGTTGGGTCCGCAATTCCCAGGGGCGCTACGATCTGGTCGTGGCGCCCTTGCACGGCCGCGGCAATGTCAAAGGCCAGGGCGCGGGGGTGCGGGTGCTGGCCTATCATAAGCCCGACGATCCGCGCCAGGAGTGGACCACAACCCTCGTGCACGAGTCCATGCACCTGACTCATAATTTTGATGTGATCTCCAACGGCGCCGACGAGCCTGAGGAACTTCTGCTTGGCGGCAGGGAGGGCATCGTTCGGCTGGCGCCGACCGGGGCGGGCTGGAAAGAGCGCTGGATCACCCGCCATCCGGTGGACTCCGATGCCTTGCCGGGCGTGGGGGAGGTTCGTATGGGCGCGCTCGGCGGCGGCAAACCGTGTATCGCGGCCATTGAACCGATGCATGGCAACCAACTCGTGATTTACCTGCCGCCGGCAAACGGCCCCAAGGATGGCGAGTGGCAGCGCCACGTTTTGGATGACACGCTGGTGGACGGGCACGCACTGGCCTGCCGGGACCTCATGGGGTTGGGCAATCGCCAGCTCGTGGTCGGCTGGAGAGCGGGGCAAAAGATCGGATCCAAGGTGGGAATCAAACTATGGTGGACCACCAAGGAGGACGGTTCCGGCTGGCAGAGCCTGCTGGTGGACGACAATGAGATGGCCTGCGAAGACCTGCTGGTAAGGGATCTCAACGGCGACGGCAAGGCGGACATCATCGCCGCGGGCCGCCGCACACGGAATGTGAAGGTTTATTGGCAGCGCTGATGCCCTGCTTGGAGGCTGATAAAAGCCTGACATATCACAGACTTTCTGAGTCCTTCAGCAGTGACATTTTACAGCTCCTCACGAGCCAGCGCGCCCGTGGCCGGTTATCGTTGACTCATCTCAGCAGACCATGAAAGACATCACTTTCGTTTTTTCCGTAGGCCTGATCCTTGTGCTTGGCATCACCTCGCTCGATCTAGCGATTGAAAAGCTCACGCTTTCCGCCGCCACGCAGGCGGAACACAACCTGCCCGGCTTTTTGAGCAGTTACAAAGCCGCGCAAGCCGCCACCAGCAACGATGAACGCCCCATCGTGCTGATTTTTGGCAGCTCCGGTGACACGCAAACGGAACTCTTCAAGGACCAGGTGCTGCGCAGTTCCAACGTCCATTCCATCAAGGAGCTTTTTATCTGGTCCTACATCGACATCAATCAAAGCGTGCACAAAGAAACGGTCCGCCAGTTCAGCGTCAAAACGACGCCGACCATTTGTGTCGTGGATCAGTCCGGGCTCGAAGTGTCGCGGCTGCAAGGCTTCACCCCGGCGCACGTTCTCATCGGGCAGCTTGCCAAATGCCTGCCCAAGACGGGGCGTTGAGCCCGCTCATTCCGCTTTCAGCGAGAGGTGCTTCAGTCGAAAAAGACTCTGCCCGGGCGGTTGTTTGCTTGTGCGCAGGGTCAAGCGGTAAGTCCCCGCCTGAGGCACTTCGATCTTGCCCGCTTCAAATTCTTTAAAGTCCTCTTTGCCGCCCGTTTTGACCGACTGGGTGGCAATTTTTTCCCCGCAGAACAAAATCTCATAGGCGCCTGCCTCATCGGACTCGCCTGCCTGAGTGACCCTGACAGACAAAGGACCCGCGGCGGGAATTTGCACGAGCCAACTGGCCCAATCGGCAGGCGAATCCCAGTTTGCCAGCGCGCCGTTGACCAGCATCAGGCTGGTGTTACGGTTGAAGTCGGCTTGCTCCGCGCCCAGCACCGCGACCCCCTTGGTGAAGGCCACCGTCTTTTCGACGCGCTCCCTCAACTTGGCGGCAACCGCCTCGATGGTGGGGCGTCTGGCGGTTTCCAATTCCGCTAATTTCTCCAGGAACTCCACACACTCCGCGGTTTCCACCCGACCCAACACATTAAAAGCTTGGTCTTTCTCGCGCCGGTCTTGCGCAGCCTCATACAAGGCGCGGGCGTGCTCAAAAAGTTGCTCCTGCGAAAGACTCCCTGGCTGCGGGACCAGTTGTCCGGCGGCCATCAACATCATGATGCGGGCGGCGGGGTCAGACTCGGAATGAAATTTTTCCGCCAGCAGCCGCAATGGATCACTCAGTGGCCAGCGCGCCAGGGAGGAGATGGCGGCCTTGCGCACCTCAACCGAACGGTTTTCCATGGCTCGAAGCAACTGCGCCAGCGCCCGCTGGCCACCCGTCTGGCCAAGAACACGCACCAGCAAAGCGCGGTAGCGCGCCGGTCCCAGCCCGCCCTGGTAAGCGTTCACGATGGGATCTGCGGCGGTCTCACCATTGCCGGCGCGCTGCACGATGGAAACAAGCGCCGCTTCAGCGTGCTTCTCCAACTCCTCGGGCAACTGCTCGCAGCGCTCAAGGATGTCCGGAATGGCCGCGGGTGTGGCCAGCGCCGCCACCACATCCCAGGCGGCTTTCCGCACCTCGGCATCGCCATCCTCAAGCCGCCTCCATGCCAGTTCCAGACCGCCGTTGATCTCGCGCAAGGCCACCACTTTGAGCAAATTGATGTTGGCCGGGCGGCTGCTGGCCGTCTGCGCGGCGCGCAGAATGGCTCCATCCACCTCTGCGCCGCCACTCAAGCGGCCCAGGGTCAGGCAGGCGGCCGGGCTGGTGTCCGGATCATTGGCATAAGCCAGCAATAGCCGGACGTCCTGCGCCGAGACTTGCGGATTTTCTTCCTGGACCAATTCGGCGAAACGCTGGGCTTTAATGGTCAAATTCCTTTTGCGCAGCCAGAACCAGACGCCCGCAATCACAGTCAGCAGGGCGAGCGCTGGAAGGGTGTAACGGCTGAGCCGGCTGACGCCCTGAGAAGGGCTGCGGGCGGGCCGGATGCGCGTCACGGCTTTGGCGCCCCCCCCCTTGGCCACGATTTTCCCCTGCTCGCCCAGAAGCCCTTTGGGCATCATATCGCGTTTGAGCTGGCCCGCAGAGGAGCTGGGTTCGGCCTCGCTGGCGAGCGCGACCGGGACCGCTTTCTGCGGCACCTTCCGCTCCCGATAGGCTTTAAGCGCGGCGGCCGTGGAAACGGGCCGGTCCTCTGCGAGACGGCTTTGCAGCCAGTCCACCCAAGCAGGGATGTGAGCGGGCAAATCAGGGCGCAATTTCACCAGTGGAATCAGCCGGTGATAGAGGTGAGCGGTCATGACCTGCGGCGCCATCTCGCCCTGGAATGGATATTGTCCGGTGAGGGCGTAATAAAAGATGCAGCCGAGGGAGTAGAGATCGGTGCGCGCATCCACCTCGCCGCGTTCGAACTGCTCCGGCGCCATGAAATACACCGAGCCAAGTATGCCCCCTTCAGAATCGGTCTCCTGCAGCACCGGCTGTACCGCGGCCATGGCCAGACCGAAATCGAGAATCTTGACCTGGAAACTGCCGCTGGGCAGCCAGGTGATCATGAGATTCTGCGGTTTGAGATCCAAGTGAATCAGTCCCGCCGCGTGCGCCGCGATCATGCCTTCAAGCGTCTGCGCGACCAGCGTGTCGAAATCCTGCTGCGTCATGGCTCCCCGCGTGACGATGTCCTCCAAAGTCTCCCCCTTGACCAGTTCCATCACGATGAAGGCACCTTCCTCGTCCACCCCGACATCATATACTGTGACCACATTGGGATGCTGCAGGGTCGATAGCGTGCGCGCCTCCTTGACCAGTTCGGACAAGGCGTCATTCGCCCCCCCTTCGCGTGTTTTTCGGACTTTTTTAATGGCGACCTCACGGCCAAGGTGGCTGTCCCAACCGCGCAGAACTTCGCCACGCCCGCCCTCTGCGATCGGCCCAATGATTTGATAACGCGCATTCATGCTGAAGAGTCAACTCTCAAGGGTAGGATTCGAGCCAAGCCCGCAAGCAGTGTCAAGAACCGGCCGCAAAAAAGAGGGGCGAACTTGTCCGTTCACCCCTCCATGATCGAGCCTTTGAACCTGTTCAATACGCCTCAGTTGCCACTAGGGGAAGCGCTTTCTTGACGGGCTTTTTTGGCCGCGTCATACACTTTTTGGGCCTGCGTTTTTTGGTCGGCGCTCATCTGGCCTTCCAACGCCTCCAGGTACTTGACGGCCAGATCCGCCTTGTTGGAGGCATCAACGGCCTGCATGGCGTAGTTCCAAGCCTTGACCAAATCCGGCTCATTTTTGCTGCTGGCGGTGCCGCGCTCATACATGCTGGCCAGACGAAGCATGGCCATCGGCTCGCCTTGATCGGCGGCTAGTGTGTATTGGTTGGTGGCCAATGACGGATTGGCCTGCACTCCGCCGCCCATTTCGTACATGGCACCGAGCGAGAGTTGGCTGGCGGCAAAGTTGGCGTTGGAACCCATCTCAAACCAGGATTTCGCCGCCACCAGGTCCTGCTGAACGCCCTGGCCGTTTTGATAGGCCAAGCCCACTTTCTGCATCGCCGGCGGCACTCCCATCTCGGCGGCACGCTTGAAAAGCGCGAATGCCTTGTCCATGTCCTTGTCCACCACGTTGCCCTGCTCATAATAGACCCCGACGTTGTAGAGCGCCCGTGGGTCGCCGTTTTGAGCGGCCAGACGGTAAAGGTCGAGGGCATTTTTGGGATTTTGCGGCACAAGGATGTCCTTGCTATCAGGATCCACCCAGCCGGCTTCGGAAGCCACGCCGAGACGGAAGAGCGCCTCAGCATCACGTCCGGAGGCGGCTTTGCTGTAGAACTCGAGCGCTTTCTTGAGGTCTTTATTCTGACCGCCAAGTCCTTCCTCATGAATTTGCGCGAGCAGCCGGTTGGCGGCGGCGTTGCCTTTCTCGGCAGATTGGGTGAACATCGCAATGGCTTTCTCCGGGTTTTTCTCCACCAGAGCGGCGCCGCCCTCGGTTGGCTGGTCTCCATTGAAAAGACGCGCGGCCAGAGCGCTCATGGCGGCGGCACTCCCCTGCTCTTCCGCCGCTTTTTTGAGGTACTCCAACGCTTTTTTGTCGTCCTTGACCACACTGCCGTCAACTCCCGCGGTGTAGAGTTGGTAGAGCATGAAGGTGGCCTCGCCATCGCCAGCTTCACTGCCCTTGGACAGCAGCTCGCGCGCTTTTTCCGCGCTGCGCTCCAGCTTGCCCACACCGTTCAGGTGAAGGTTGGCCAGCAAGCGGCGGGCGGCGTTGTCCCCTCCCGCCTCGGCTTTTTGGATCAACTCGACCGCTTCAGCCACTTTAGTGGCATCCTGGGAGTAAGCTTGCAGCATGATCTGACCCAACTCGGACATGGCCGCCACCTGCCCCTTATCGGCGGCGGCTTTGTAAAAGCCCACGGTTTGATCAAGGGTGGCGCCTTGCAGCACGCCAACCACCGTCCAGCGGCCGAGGGTGTAATTGGCGTCCTGGTCTCCGTTGGTGGCCAGTTCGTTGACTTTGTTGACGGCCTCCGTCATCACAGCGTTGAGATCCTTGCTGGTGTCCTGCTGGTCCTTGGCAAGCTGCTCAAGGATGGTCTTCATTTCGTTGCTGGTCGTCAATTGGTCCGTGTCAATGCCGGCGACGACGACCAAGGCTGCGAGTTTGGCTTTAAGGGCGGTGGTAAGTAACATAGGTGGGTTGGGTGGGACAGTTTGGGACCAGTACCTGGCCGGAAAGTTCATTTTTGGAGCGAAATGCCCCACGTTGCAAGATTTTTACCACTCTGGCCGGGGAAAATGCGGCTTTTTGCTCCAGTGCCGTTCAATTAGGGGTGGCTGCCGGTTCCTCACGGGCGCCGCCCACGGTGTGCGGCGACAGCTTTGCCCGCCAAATGTAACGCTGAAACAGCACTTTGACCGAAGCGGTGAGAGGAACCGCCAGGATGGCGCCGAGCAGACCGCCCAACAACAGGCTCCAGACAAACACCGATACGATGACCGTCATGGGGTGCAACCCCACGGACTCGCCGACGATTTTGGGAGAGATAATAAATCCGTCGATCTGCTGCACCACGACAAAGATGATCGTGACCACCAGCGGCAGCATCCACCAGGGATCGCCAGGCACCAGAGCGCTGCCTCCCTGCACTGCCGCGATGGCCACCGCGGGTATCCAGCAAAGCGCGATGCCCAGGTAGGGAATGATGCCCAGCACACACAACATCAAGCCGATGAGAATCCCGAAATCCAACCCTGCAATCATGAGGCCAATGCCGGTGGCGATCCCGTTGATGACGCTCACAAACAACTGGCCGCGGAAAAAAGCGATCAGATAGCCGTTGATCTCAGTGAGGCAGTCCACCAATTCATCCTTGAAGGCGGAGGCCCGCAAAGGCAGGTAATCGGACCAGGTGTGTTTGATGTTCGCGCTTTCGATAAGGAAATAATAGAGATAGAGCGGCACGATGACGAGCGAGATAAAGAAGCCAAAAACGCCCAGGAACCCGCCCAAACTGGAGCGGATCAGTTTCCAAACCTGCGTCAGCAACATGGGCACGGTATTTTTCACCCAATCGCCGCTGAGCAGGCCGCGCACACTTGGCAGCTCTTCCGGCGCAGGCAGGCTCCCCGCCTCCGGGCTCAAAGCTTCGGGTTTGTCCTCGGTCTCTTGTGGGGCCGGACCAGCCTCGGACGTCGATGGATTCGCGGCCGCCTCTTCCTCCCCCGTTTTCAGCGTCAATGCAGGCAGCAGCTCCACCCCATACTTGACCCGCACATCGTCGGCGAATTGCAGCACCGAATCCCTGACTTTCACGGTGTAGGAAGCCAGCTTCACATCCAGTCCCTTGGACTGCACACTGACTTTGTGAACCAGCCACCAGCCCAAACCGCCTATCGCCAGAGTGAAGGCGGCAAAGACTGACAGCACGGCCCGCTGCCTGGTTAGACCCCGCCTTTCCAGCCAAACCACCCCCGGCTCCAGCAGGTAAGCAAGCACCCCCGCAATGGCAAAAGGCACTAGAATGGGCTGCAAGAACCCCAGAACCTGCGAAACGGTGAAAATCACGCTGACCGCGATCGCGACGGTGAGCACCAGCGACAACGCCGTGATGGCCGTCCATAGCGTCTTTTTTTGAAATGATGTCGGGAGTGCTTTCACGCTCTGCGATGTGATGACGTGACTCTGAAACTAGCAGCCATTCATACAAATGGAAAAGTAAAAGCGCTCGAAAAACCCAGCATCGCCCCTTTCCCCTTCGTCTTACTTCGCGCCCCCCTTACCTTTGGCAACGCGGGCAATAAAAAGTGGAACGACCTGTTTGCACGATGCGCTTGATGCGGGAGCCGCACGCACGGCAGGGTTCGCCCTCGCGGTCATACACCCGCAAAGTTTGCGCGAAGTAGCCGGGCTCGCCGCTTTCATTCACGAAGTCGCGCAGGGTGGTGCCGCCCATTTCGATGGAGGCGGCCAGGACCTCGCGAATGGCCGCGGCCAGTTTTTGATAGCGCGGCAGGCTGACTTTGCCGGCGGCGAGCGTGGGGCGGATGCCGGCCATGAACAGGGATTCGCAGGCGTAAATGTTGCCGACACCGACGACGACGTGGCTGTCCATGATGAACGCCTTCACGGGAGCGGAGCGGCCGCGGGAGAGTTGGTGGAGATGACGCCCGTCAAAGTCCGGCCCGAGCGGCTCCGGCCCCAAGTCCTTGAGCAAGGGATGCGCGAGCGGATCACCGTGAAACCAGAGCACGGCGCCGAAACGCCGCGGATCGTGAAAGCGCAGCTCTTTGCCGGAATCGAGCCGAAACGCCAGATGATCGTGTTTGCGCCAGGCAGCAGAAGACGGCAAAATACGCAGGCTCCCCGACATGCCGAGGTGAATGAGCAAGGTGCCGCGCGCTGTGGTGAACAGCAGGTACTTGCCGCGCCGCGCTCCAGACAAAACGGGCTGGCCCTCGATTTCAGCCAGGTCCTCCGGCACCGGCCAGCGCAACTGGCGGCGGGTCACAATGAGTTCGCGCACGGTTTTGCCGGCCAGATGCGGCAGCACCCCGCGCAGCGTGGTCTCGACCTCGGGAAGCTCGGGCATTCAGGCGGGATTTTTTTTGACCGCGCCCAGCGCCAGCGCGCCCCAGCCAATCATGAAGGCGACACCGCCAAACGGCGTGACCGCCCCCAGCCATTTGATGCTGGTGTAGGCCAGCACATAGAGCGACCCGCTGAACAACACCATGCCGGCAATGAAGGCGATGAAACTGAGACGGAAGCGGACGCGCCCGGTCTCATCCACGGCCAGCAGCGACAGCAGGAGCAGCGCCACGGCATGAAGCTGATGGTAATGCACGGCGGTCATCCAGTGTTCCTTGCCGCCGTTGGTGGAGATGACATCGTGAATGTGTCCGTGCGCGCCGAGCGCGCCCAAGGCGATTCCAAGCAGACCGAGGCTGGCGGTGACACGAAGACGAAGGGAGGACATACGAAGATCGCGAACGAGCGGTCAGAAGTCGAGGTAGATTTCCGCGCGGCGATTTTTCGAGCGGCCTTCAGGGTCGTCGGAGCCGTCGCTTTTTTGGTTGGGGCCGAGCGGCTGCGCGGCGCCGAGGCCGGTGGTGTCGATTTGCGCGGCGGTGACACCGAGGGCGACGAGTTCTTTTTTCACGGACTCCGCGCGCTGGCGGGAGAGGCGCAAGTTGTAGTCCTCGGCGCCGAGGGCGTCGGCGTGGCCGGCAATGCGCAGTTTCCGGTTGGCGTCGGATTTGAGCAGTTCTGAGACGATTTGGAGCTGCTTGCGCGCGCGCGGATGCAACCCGGCCTCGTCGTACTCGAAGTAAAGCGCGAGCGACTCGCCGCCCTTGGGGTTTTTGACAATGGGCGTGTAGGGCACGCCGATCTTCGCTACCGATTGCGCGAAGGAGCCGAGGATGTCGGAGAGATTGAGGCCGACCACGCGCCAGGATTTGCCTTCATTGACGCGTTGCAGCTCGATGCCAAACTCGGTTTGCTGGCTGAGCTTCTCGGACTTCACCTGCGCGATGACCCAGGCCGCGTCCTCTCCCACCACTGTCATCACCAGGGGTTTGCCAGTGATGAGTTCATACTGGCCCTCCTCGAACACGATGCAAAGCCCGGCGAGCCGCTGCCCGGTGACACGAGTCTCGTCGAGCAGCGCGCGCGCCTCGCTGAACTTGTGGGCAAGCAGGCTCTTGACGAACTCATCCGCAAACGCCAGCGCGTCTTTTGTCTCCTCGACCACAAACAGGGGGCTTGCAGACGCCGCTTTTGACTTCATGGCGGGCGCGGCAGGCTTGCTGGGCGCACCTGCTTTGGCGGCGGCGGAAGCGTTGGTGGAAGCCGGGACTGACGGGCTGGTTGCTGTCGCTTCAGCAGTGGTCGCAGGGGGAGGGGAGGACTCGGCCATCACCGCCGCCAGCGCGGGCGGCAGCCGGAAACGCGCGATCTTCCATCCCATGTTTTCATCGCGCTCGAGATCGACTTGCAACCGCTGTGGTTCGGACCCTTCCGGCCCTTGCAGCGGAATGGCAAGGCGGGTGAAGCGCTCGACTTGTCCGATGACCTCCACTTGCTGCGGCGAGGCCACTTGATAGCCGAGCGCCTGCATCTTCTCAAACACGGCGCGGGCCTCCTCCGTGCGCGCCTCATCCAGTCCAGCGGCGGCCAGTTGCGAAGCACGGGTAAAATCTTTGCGCGTCAGGCTTTGCGCCAAGTCTTTGCCAAGATCAAGCGGTCTGGCGAAACCAAAGCTGGGTTTCTCAGGCGCGGGCGGTGGCGGCGGTTTGGCGGGAGTCTCCGCCGGTGCCGGGGTGGGGTCGGGGTCGGGTGACGCTTTGTCAAGCGGCGCGGAAGGGTTGGTCGCAGGGACGGAAGTCGCGGCAGCAGTTGGCGGTGATGTCTCCGCCATCCGCTTGGAAGTATAGAAATAGAACAGGGCCGAACTCGCCGCCAGCGCCACCACCACAATGACGGCGGGCGCCGCGCGGGCGCGCGGTGCGGGCAATTTGAACGGCGGCTGCTTGGGGGGGCAGAAGTTCACAGGAAGGCAAATTTGCCATGCGCCGAGTAAAACGCCAACGCGAATTCCAGCGGATTATCAACTGTGGTCACAGGCCGCAAGCCAGCGAAATAAAGCTCAAACCGGATGTCGTTAGTTTCGCCTCGCGACCGGAGCCGGTGATCAGGCCGCGCGTGTTCAGAGCATGCGGCAGCGGCGATTCCTGCACGGCGGTGACGAGCGGCTCTGTGACCTGACGATCCGACGCGCGCACGCGCACCGGCAATCCCCAGGCGGTAAACGTCACCGCCCAGGACGCGGGAGCGGAGGCAGGCGCCGTGCCGTCGAGCAACCAGGGATAGCGGCGCGCGATTTCCATCGTCGCCCGGCCAGGAACGGTCACTTCAAAATAAGGCGGGCTTTGCCGCACGAAGGTGGAGACGGTCAGCGACGGATCTTTACGGCAGGCCAGCAATAAATCCGCCAAGTCGAGTCCCATGAGATTTTGACCGTTGTAAATGCCGTGGTGATTGGGCGTGGTGAAACGAAGATCATACCACTTTTGGAAATCCTGCGACCACAGGAGGGTGAGTTCGACGTGGAGATGCGCGCGCCGCTTGTCGATGCCCGCGCCGGTGTAGCCAAGACGTCCGAGCACATCACCGGCGCGCACACCCGCGCCTGCTTCGGTCTTGACCGCGTTCAGGTGCGCGTAGAGCGAGTAAATGGGGCCGCCGCCCCAATCATGCTCCACCACCACATAGCGTCCGTAGTTGCTGTGTGAGGGCGTGTTGGAAACATGAACCACGCGGCCATCGGCCATGCTGACCACCTCGTCGAGCGGCTCACCTGAGGCGTCCCGGCGCACAGGCTTGATGTCGAGACCCTCGTGAAAACGCGCGTAGGCGATCTGGCCGCCGACTCGGCGGGGATCGCGCACAAAACCAAACTTTCCGCCCTGCCAAGGGGTGGATTTTTTTCCCTCGAAGCTGCGGTCCACAAACTGGTAAAACGCCTCTCCGTCTTCGTTGAAAAGGGCGTCATTGGCAGTGGGCAGGCGCAGGTTGGCCGGCTGCTCCGTTGCCAGCGATAGCGCGACACAGCTCAGGCTGAAGGTTGAACAAAGCCGGAAAAATGACCTGCCGGATCGCTTCGCCAAGGTCATTGATCGAGGCCTCCGGCTGGCAGTTCCGGCAGGGAGGTTTCCGCGGGCGCTTGAATGGCGGCGGCACTTGCTGGCAGGGCAGCGGCCCCTCCGGGGCCGTCCTCGCTTTTCTCGTTGACCGACTTTTTGAAGAGTTTGAAGGCCTTCTTTTTCTCGGTCTTGGTGCTGGGGGTCATGTCTAGAGTGGGAGCCGCCGACTTGAGGCCGCTGATGGGCGGGTATTTTTTCGCCATCTCCTTGATGACCTCGTCAGGAACGCCCTCCCAGATGGTGAAGATACCGTCGGCAATTGGCCGGTCGATGATGACATAATCCACCGGGCGGCCGTTGACCAGCGAACGCAGGATTTCACCCTGATGCATGCGCGTCACCAATTCGAGGGCCTGGGTGCCTTTGAAATCCAATTTCAGCGCCACGCCGTTGCCGTTGCCATTGTCAGCGGGAAAAGCGTGGTAAGCGGCAATGTTGTTGTGGCTGAATTCCGGCGCGCGCTTGAGAATGACTTTGCGCGGCGGATTGCCGATGGTGTCCGGCATGATCGCGCGCGGCGACTCATTTTCCGAGCCTTGGGAATGCACGCTGATGGTGAACTTGGATTTGCCCGACTCGCATGAGCAGAGCAGGAGACTGGCAAGAACTGGGGCGAAAAGCAGGCGGCTTGACATGCCCGCATCAAAACAGACCGCCGTGGGAATGCAAGACGAACGGTCGGTTCCTCATTGCGTCTATCCGGCGGGCCGGGCCATGGCGCTGGGCGGGTGCCCGTGCCAGGCGGTGAAACTGCGGGAGAAGTGCGCCGCGCTTTTGTAACCAAGCTCATGCGCCACCGCCTTCACCTGCACGCGCGGCTGGCGCAGCAGCAGCAGAGCCTGGGACATCTTCAATCGCAGCAGGCAATGATGCGGCGTCTCGTGCGTGAAGCGTTTGAAAAGCCGGGTCAGGTAGCTGGCCGTCACTCCGCAGGCAGCGGCGGCTTCCTCGACACTCGCCAGACGCGGGTAGTGGCGGACGAGGTGATCGCGACAGCGCAGGAAGGTGTCCTGCGCGGCATCCGGCTCGCGCTCCTCGGTGCGCAGCAGCGCGCTTAGCGCCAGCGCGTGCTCAATGGTTTTGACCGCCGCCACATCGGCGGTGTCGGCGCCGCTGAGCGCGTGGTCGATCACCTCCTCCAGCAGTTCCGCCACCCGCGCCGGATCGCGCACGCGCCAGAGTTGGCCGGGCCGCAACTTGAGCCGGTCCACCAACCGGCGCGCGCCTGTGCCATGAAAATTGAAGAAAAACTTCACCAACGGCGAGTCGGGATCACTCTCGATGTGATGCGGAACAGTGGCGTCGAACAGAAAAGCGCTGCCGGCGGAGACCTCATGGCTGCTGCCTTTCAGAGCCACCGTGCCGCGCCCGCGCCAGACAAACTCGAAGGCAAGAAAAGGAAAACGCCGGCGGTCGATCACAAAGTCCGGCGCGCACCACTCGCAGCCGCCGCCGACGAGATGCAATCCGTCCAAAGCACGGCGCTGTTTCCAGTCCGGATAATAGAAACGCCGGGTGCTGGTGACCTGACGGGAAAAGTAGTCGGCGTCTCGGCTGGCGGGTTTCATGGCGGGGCGGCTGGCTCAAGAAAGGAAGCGCCCGCAGACCGGCAAATCCTTCAGCGCAGTCAAGAATCGTCATGGAGGCCGCCGGATTGGCAAGCGTTTTATGGGGGAGCGCGAGCGCCCCCACTCACACCCCTCCCCTCAACTGCGCCTGCAACTGGCGCGCGTCCCGCAGCGCGCGCTCGACATCGGTGCCGAGCACGGTGAAGTGCCCCATCTTGCGTTTCGGACGCGCGCTGTGTTTGCCGTAGAGATGCAATTTGGCGCGCGGATGGCTCAGGATGGGCGTCCAGTCCGGCGCGATGTGCGGGGCGGGCCAGACGTCGCCGAGCAGGTTCACCATCGCCGCCGGGGTGTGCTGGCTGGCATCCCCCAGAGGCAGGCCGCACACGGCGCGCAACTGCTGCTGGAACTGGTTCGTGCGGCAGGCGTCGATGCTGAAGTGACCGCTGTTATGCGGACGCGGCGCGATCTCATTGACCAGCACCTCGCCGTCCGCGGTGACGAACATCTCCACCGCCAGCGTGCCCGCATAATCAAGCCCCTTGGCCACCGCCCGCCACAGCGCCAGCGCCTGCTCCGCCACCGTCTCCGGCAATCGTGCCGGCGCCACCGTCACATCCAGGATGTGATCGGCGTGCTCGTTTTCCATCACCCCGTGCACCGCGTTGCTGCCATCGAGGGCGCGCGCGCCCACCACCGAGACCTCCTTTTCAAAAGTCACCCACTGCTCCACCACCGCGTGCGCGCCGGCAAACGCCGGCCAAACGTCCGCGAGTTGGGTGTCGCGCGTCACCTTGGCCTGGCCTTTGCCGTCGTAGCCAAAGGCCGCCGTTTTGATCACGCAAGGCCGGCCCAGTTCCGCCACCGCCTGCTCCAGTCCGGCCAAGTCCTCGACGATGCGAAAGGCGGCGCAGGGAATGTTTTGAGCGCGCAAAAAAAGCTTCTCCCGCTCGCGATGCTGCGTGGTGTGAATGGCGAAGCGACCCGGCCGCAGCGGTCGCCGCGCCTCCACCGCGCGCAGGCATTCATCCGGGATGTTTTCAAACTCCACCGTCACCACGTCCACAGCGTCGAGGAAAGGCTCCAGCAACGCCGGATCGGTGAAGCTGCCGTTGAACTCCAGGTCCGCCACCTGCCCGGCCGGGCAGCCTTTCGGCTCGTCCGTCAGCACCGCCGTGCGGTAGCCGCTGCGCCGCGCCTCCAGCGCCAGCATGCGTCCGAGTTGACCTCCGCCGAGAATGCCGATCGTGCCTGGCGGCAGCAGCACGTTGTTGCCTGGGGTGGGTTCCATTCCGCTATTGCAATTCCGCCTGGCTTTCCATCACCTTCTCCTGCTGCCGCTTGCGAAAGGCGTGCAGCTCGCGCGCCAGCCGTTCATCCCCGCCCGCCGCCAGCAATTGCACGGCAAACAGACCCGCGTTCATCGCCCCCGCGTTGCCGATGGCAAACGCCGCCACCGGCACCCCGCCGGGCATTTGCACGATGGAGTAGAGGGAGTCCACCCCGCTGAGCGCCTTGCTCTGCACCGGCACGCCCAGCACTGGCAGCACCGTCATGCTGGCCGCCATGCCCGGCAGATGCGCCGCCCCGCCCGCGCCGGCAATGATGCAGCGCAGGCCGCGCGCCTCCGCGCCGCTCGCATATTCGTAGAGCAGCGCCGGGGTGCGATGCGCGCTCACCACTTTCTTTTCAAACGGCACGCCGAACTGCTCCAGCACCTCGGCGGCCAGCTTCATCGTCGGCCAATCCGAGCTGGACCCCATGATGATGCCCACCAGTGGCGCCGCGTTGGAAGTTTGACTCATGCCGCCCATCTTGCGCGGCACCGCCCCACCGTCAACCCAGTAAGGTGAAGCAAGCTTCCAACTTGCCCGAAGGTGGTGCCAGCTTCCAGCTTGCACCTCATTAAGGTAGTTCAGCGCGTCCCGCTTGCACTTCCCCCCGTCACGGGCAATCAAGATCACAGCCCCACCCTCATGACCTACCGCGACAAACTCTCCGCCCGCATCGCCGCGACCGGCTCCAACCTCTGCGTCGGCCTCGACGTGCGCGCCCCCGACGCCAGCGACGCCACCCGCGACTGGATTCGCCGCGTCATCGACGAGACCGCCCCGCACGCCGCCGCCTTCAAACCCAACGCCGCCTATTTCGAAGCCCTCGGCTGGCGCGGCCTCAAGTTGCTGGAGGACATCCTCGCCTTCATCCCCTCCGACATCCCCGTCGTGCTCGACGTCAAACGCGGCGACATCGGCGAGACCCAGGCCTACTACGCCCGCGCCTGCTTCGACCAGCTCGGCGTCGATGCCGTCACCCTCAATCCCTTCATGGGTCGCGACACCCTGGACCCCTTCCTCGCTTACGCCGACAAAGGATTGTACCTGCTCGCCGTCACCTCCAATCCCGGCGCCGCCGACATCGAGCTGCAAACCCTCGCCGGCGGTGATCGCCGCGTCTTCGAGATCGTCGCCGGCATGACCGCCGCCAGTGATCAAACCGGGCTCGTGCTCGGCCTCACCAACGCCGCGCCCGACACTTTGCGCCGCCTGCCCGACGTCCCCCTGCTCATCCCCGGCCTCGGTGCCCAAGGCGGCGATCTCAACGCCCTCCGCGCCCACCCCCGCCGCGCCCCCCTCCTCGTCAACGTCTCCCGCGGCCTCCTCTACACCGACCCCCACCTCAGCTTCGCCGAAAAAGCCGCGCACTGGAAAAACCGCATCGCCGAGGGGCTGCAAAGCGGTGCGCCCGCCGATTGAGGTTGGTCCGGAGGGTAGGGCGCTTGGTCCTCCAAGCGCCGCGCCCCGCAAGCAGAAGAGCTACATGACGCTCCCCCGCCGCAAGGAAGCTGCCGCCCATCCAGTAGAGGCAAACGTGAGTTTGCCCCGGCGTCGCACCACGCCGCCAAGGAGAAAGATGCCATCTGCAGTCTTCATTAAGGTCAATGGCTGAGGCAGCCCCCTATTTGTGTGAAAAATCCGAAAAATCCGGGAAAAAGAGAAGTGAAGAATGGACACAGTCAGTTAACCTTGCCCACGATGTCAGCTGACGTTGCCCACACAGTCAGTTAACATTGCCCACACAGTCAGTTAACATTGCCCACGATGTCAGCTGACCTTGCCCACGATGTCAGCTGACCTTGCCCACGAATCCGGCGGATTTGTCCACACAGTCAGTTAACATTGCCCACACAGTCAGCTGACATTGCCCACACAGTCAGTTAACATTGCCCACGATGTCAGCTGACGTTGCCCGCAAATCCGGCGGATTTGTCCACACAGTCAGTTAACATTGCCCACACAGTCAGCTGACATTGCCCACACAGTCAGTTAACATTGCCCACGATGTCAGCTGACGTTGCCCGCAAATCCGGCGGATTTGTCCACACAGTCAGTTAACATTGCCCACACAGTCAGCTGACATTGCCCACGAATCCGGCGGATTTGTCCACACAGTCAGTTAACATTGCCCACGATGTCAGCTGACATTGCCCGCGAATCCGGCGGATTTGCCCACACAGTCAGTTAACCTTGCCCACGATGTCAGCTGACCTTGTCCGCAAATCCGGCGGATTTGCCCGCACCGGCAGTTCTCTGTGTGTGCACCGATAGCTCTCTGTGTCCGCAGGTCCGGCGGCATTGGCCACACCAGCAGCTCTCTGTGTCCGCACTAGATTAGATGTCTGGCATCTGCAGTGACCCAGGGGCTGTCTTTTTACCCTGCGCGTGCCGGAGAGGGAAGAAAAAAAGACCGGGCGGGGGAAACTTCGCCACCCATGCAGCCCGTCATCCGCAACCCCCAGAAGCTCATGGTTCACCGCCTCCGGCTCCGGCAGCACCATGCCGGGCGGCAGCCGATGCTCCCGCAGCCAGCGCACCCAGTCCGTCGGCTGCGGAGTGTCCCTGGGCTTTGCCACCGCGTCCGCCGTCTTTTTGCCGGGGCGCGCCTTTTTGGGATCGGACTCTTGCTTCATCTTGCCTCCCGGTTGACTCAAAGCGGGATGGCAGCAGAA
>VFQQ010000735.1_pt1 | contig 57586 bp, 52 predicted proteins | sample 3512341 | NCBI WGS metagenome assembly VFQQ01 (sample SAMN10412373, study PRJNA504923) | tailings metagenome | isolation source: Relicate 2 Philex TSF1 revegetated site | place: Philippines: Tuba, Benguet | collected 2017-08-29 | reverse complement strand
TCACCTGGAACATGCACATCTGCAGCACCATGTGGACCGGCGTGCTGGCCGACGGTATTCCCATGACCGATGCGCAGCGCGCCGAGCACCTGGCGCGGCGTGAACTGCACTTCCGCCGCATCGTCAACGACGGCGCGATCTACGCGCAGCCGTTCAGCGAAGGCAGCGCCGCCGCGGCCGGGCGCGCGCCGTTCGGCACCACCGCGAAGAAGGTGGACGGCGGCTGGCTCGTCAACGGCCGCAAGATCTTCGCCAGCCTCTCGGGCGCGGCCGACTACTACGGCATCCTCTGCACCGAAGACAAGGGCGACGACCACCCCGACGCGCGCGACACGCTCTACATCAGCGTGCCGGCCACCAGCGCGGGCTTCTCCATCAGCGGCGAGTGGGACCCGCTCGGCATGCGCGGCACCGTCAGCCGCAACCTCGCGTTCAAGGACGTGTTCGTGAGCGACGCCGAACAGCTCATGCCGCGCGGCATCTACTTCAAGGGCGCGCAGACCTGGCCCGCCATGTTCTTCACCCTCTCGCCGACCTACCTGGGCCTGGCCAACGCCGCCTACGACTTCACCGTGCAGTACCTGCGCGGCGAAGTGCCCGGCGAGCCGCCCGTGAAGCGCCGCCAGTACCCCACCAAGCAGATCGCGGTGGCGCAGATGCGCATCCAGCTCGAAAGCATGAAGAGCCTGTTCGCGCGCGCCATCATCGAAGCCCGACCCAACCCGACGAAGGACGAGAAGCTGCGCCTGTACGCCGCGCACTACAGCGTGATGGAAGGCGCCAACGACATCGCGCGCCTGGCCATCCGCACCTGCGGCGGGCAGAGCATGATGAAACACCTGCCGCTGGAGCGCATGTACCGCGACAGCCGTTGCGGTGCGCTCATGCTGCCGTGGACGGCCGAACTCATCCTCGACCGCATGGGCCGCGAGACGCTGTACGAGGCCGGAGAGCGCGACGAGTGAGCCGCGCCGCGCGGGTGCTGCACACCTAGAATGCCGCGATGTCTTTCCGCGTCCCCCGGCCCCATTTCGTGCTTCCGATCTGCCTCGCGCTGCTGGGCTTTCTGAACGCGAACGCCCACGCCGCACCTCCCGCGGCGGCGTCGCCCTGCGACGCCTTCGTCGCCCGCCTGCCCAACCTCAAGCGCCCTCTGTGCGACGCCGCCGAGCTCAAGCCCACCGAAGGCCGGTCGGTGCGCGGTCGCACGATCTACGCGCGCGATGTCGTCGCGCCCGACGCGAAGTTGCGCGTGCTGGTGGTGGGCGCCATCCACGGCGACGAACTCTCGTCGGCCTCGGTCGCGCTGCACTGGATCCAGCACGCGGTGCAGATGCCGGCCAACGCGCACTGGCGTTTCATTCCCGCGCTCAACCCCGACGGCCTGCTGTCCCGCCCCGCGCGGCGCATCAACGCCAACGGCGTCGACCTCAACCGCAACTTTCCCACGCCCAACTGGCACCGCGATGCCAAGGTCTACTGGGAGCGGCGCACCCGCAAGGACCCGCGCCGCTGGCCCGGCAACGAACCGCTGTCCGAACCCGAGTCGCGCTTCCTGCACTCGGAGATGGCGAGCTTCCAGCCCCACCTCATCGTGAGCATCCACGCGCCCTACGGCGTGCTCGATTTCGACGGCCCCGGCGTGCCGCCACCCAAGCTCGGCCGCCTGTACCTCGACCAGGTCGGCATCTTCCCGGGCAGCCTGGGCAACTACGGCGGCGTGCACCAGGGCATGCCGGTCGTCACGGTGGAGCTGCCCAGCGCGCTGCGCACACCGCTGGACGCCGAGATGCGCCAGATGTGGCTGGACATGCAACGCTGGATGGCCGAACGGCTGCGGCCCGAAGAAGCCCCGCCGCTGGTGCCGGTGAAGGCCCGCAAGACGGGCTGAGCGTCAGGCCGCCGCGCCGCCGCCCACGAGCGACCACAGCGCCTCGGCCGAGGCGGTCATTTCCTGCGGTTGCCGGTACAGGCGGATCTGCATCTGCAGCGCCCATTCGTCACCGCCTGCCACCGCGAGCTGACCGCCTTGCAGCTCGGCCGCCACCAGGCTGCGCGGCAACCACGCGATGCCCCGGCCTTCCAGCGCCATGGCCTTGAGCACCACCGCGTGGTGCGCCGCGAATACCGTGTGGTGCTGCGCATCGCTCCCGAGTCGCGTGCGAAGGCTGGCCTGCAGCATGCGGCCCAGGCCCGAGGAGGTGTGGTACGCCAGGATCGGCACTTCTTGCACCGCCGCGCCGTCCAGGACGAAAGCGGGCGTGCCGTCGGCGCCGGCGAGCGCCACGGGCAGCAGGGTTTCTGCGCCGATCGGGTGCATGGGCAGGCCCGCTTCCTCCAGCCGCCCAGGCACCGCCGGGTGGCCGTAGCACAGCAGGAACTGAACGCTGCGCTGCAGCATCAGGTCTTCGCACGCGTCCAGGTTGTTGGAATACATCTGCACCGTGCGCGGGCCCAGCGTCTGCTCCAGGCGCGAGAACCACGACGGGAAGAACGCCAGCGAGAGCAGGTGCGTGGCGGCGAAGCGCAGGCCCACGGCGGCCTCATCGTGGGCGGCACGGGCCTTCATGCGCGCCGCCTCGATGCGGCCGAGCACGTCTTCCAGCAAAGGCTTGAAGCGCTGCCCGGCCGGTGTGAGCACGGCCGGGTGCGCGCTGCGGTCGAACAGTGCCACACCCACCCATTCCTCCAGCGAGCGGATGTGGCGGCTGAAGGCCGGCTGTGCAATGAAGCGGGTCTCGGCCGCGCGCGAGAAGTTTCCGCTCTCCGCCAGGGCGAGGAAGTCTTCCAGCCATTCGAGGTCAAGCGGTCGGTTGCCGGGGCCCATGCAGGTGTGGCGCTCTCGCGCGGATAGATAGATGTATGCGTTTCGGGTATTGGACGGTCTGTCGCCCGGTGGGAATGATGCGCCCTGTACCGACCGCACACCCATTCAACGGAGACAGACCCATGCCATCCATCGCGAATTATCGCGGGATCATTCCCGCCATTTCCTGCCCTTTCACTCCCGATCACCGCATTGACGAGCCCGCGCTGCGCAAACTCGCGTCCTGGCTGGCGGGCCACGACGGCGTGGTGGCCATCATGACCAACGGCCACACCGGCGAGGTGTTTTCGCTCACCCCGGCCGAGCGCGCCGAGGTCACGCGCATCGTGGCCGACGAGCTCAAGGGTCGCATGCCCGTCATCTCCTCCATCGTCTGTGAAGGCCTGGCCGAGGCCGCCGAACACGCCCGTGCGGCGCGCGCCGCTGGCGCCGTGGCGCTGGACGTGATGCCCCCGCACCACTGGCTGCGTTTCGGCTTCACGCCGGGCCACGCCCTGCAGTACTTCGAGGCGATTCACCAGGCAGCGCCCGACCTGGACCTGGTGTGCCACGTGTACCCGGCCTGGACGCGTGCGTCGTACTCGTCGCAACTGCTGGCCGAACTGGCTCGGCTGCCCTACCTGCAGGCCTTCAAGGTGGGCCAGCGCGACATGAACAAATACGCCCGCGACATCCAGGCGATCCGCGAGGCCGATGCGTCCAAGGCCATCCTGACCTGCCACGACGAGTACCTGCTGGCCTCGATGGTGCAGGGCGTGGATGGCGCGCTGGTCGGCTTCGCGACCTTCATCCCGCAACTCATCATCGACCTGTGGAACGCGGTGAAGGCCGGCGATCTGAAGAAGGCGATGGCCATCCAGGCCGTGATCACGCCTTTGAAAGACGCGGTGTATGGCGGCGGCGAGCCCACCGGCGAAGCCCACGCGCGCATGAAAGGCGGCATGTACCTGGCCGGCGTGCTCGACGCCGCCACGGTGCGCCCGCCCACCGAAGCGCCCAACGACCACGAGATGGCCGCCCTGCGCGCCGCCGTGCAACAGGCCGGCCTGCTCAAGCGCTGAGCCCTTTTCCGTTCCGTGTTCCGCAGACCAAAACCACAGGAGACAAGACACATGCAACGCCATCACTTCATTCGCGGCCTGCTGGCCGCCGCCCTGCTCGGGGCCGCCGCCACCAGCGCGCTGGCCCAGGGCTATCCCAACCGCGTCGTGCGCGTGGTGATCCCGTTCCCGCCCGGCGGCACGCTGGACACCGTCGGGCGCATGCTGGCGCAGAAACTCAGCGAGCAGATGGGGCAGCCCTTTGTCGTGGAGAACAAGCCCGGCGGCAATGGCGTGATCGGCGGCGACACGGTGGCCAAGGCGCCCGCCGACGGCTACACGCTGTTGTTCAACGCCTCCACTTTCACCACCGCACCGATGACGATGCGCTCGGTGCCGTACACCGTGACCAAGGACTTCACGCCCATCTCGCTCGTGGCGAAGGCACCGCTGTCGGTGGCCATCAACAAGAACCTGCCGGTCACCGACATCAAGTCGCTGCTGGCCTACAGCAAGGCCCATCCGAACGCGATGACGTTCGCGGTCGGTTCGGTGGGGTCGGCCGGCCACCTGTCGACCGAGCTGCTCAAGCGCGCTGGCAACCTGAACCTGCTCATCGTGCCGTACAAGGGCACGGCACCCGCGTTCCAGGATGTCGTGGGCGGCCAGATCGATGGCTTCATCGACCCCATCCTCGGCTCGCTGCAGTACCACCGCAACGGCATGCTGCGTGTGATCGCGGTCACCTCCTCCGAGCGCGCCGCCAGCCTGCCCGACGTGCCCACCGTGGCCGAAACCATTCCTGGTTACGAGTTCTACAGCTGGTACGGCCTGTGGGGCCCGGCCGGTCTGCCGGCGGAGATCCGGCAGCGTCTGAACACCGAGGTGAACAAGGCGTTGGCCAGCGACATGCGCGAGAAGCTCACGCCACAAGGCCTGCTGCTCACGCCAGGCAGTTCCGAGGACTTCGTGAAGTTCCAGAACGAGGACATGGCGCGCTCGCAGAAGATCGTCACCGAGGGCAAGATCCGTGTTGAGTAGGAATCGCCCCCGTTGCTTGCTCACTGCGTGTAGCCGCATCCCCCCGTCCGGGGGCAACACCTGTGGCCCGGCGGAGCTGGTTCCGCGGTGTTTCTGGATGGGCTCCACCTCTTTTGTCGGGAGGCTGTGATGAGCGCCTTGCACAGGGGGCATGTGGTGGTCACGGGGTCCAGCGCCGGCATCGGCCGAGCCATTGCCGACGCGCTGCTGGCTGAGGGCTGGCGTGTGAGCGGGCTGGATCTCGCACCCGCCACGCTGGAGCACGCAGCTTTCACCGCATTTCGCGTGAACCTGGCCGACGGCGCCGACATTCACCGCGTGACAGCCTCGCTGCCCGCGGTCGACGCGCTGGTGCACGCGGCGGGCGTGTTGCGCACCGCGCCGCTGGGAGCGCTGGACCATGCGGCCGGTGAACTCATGTGGCGCCTGCATGTGGATGCGGCCTCGCGCCTGGCCGACGCGCTGGTGCCCGCCATGGCCGCGCGCGGTGCGGGCCGCGTGGTGTTCATCGGCAGCCGTGTTTCGCAAGGCATGCCCGGGCGTGGCCAGTACGCCGCCACCAAGGCCGCGCTGCTGGCGCTGGCGCGCAGCTGGGCCGCCGAGGTGGTGGCACAAGGCGTGACGATCAACGTGATCTCGCCCGCCGCCACGGCCACCGGCATGTTGCAAGACCCCGCGCGCGCGACAAGCGCGCCGCGCGTGCCCCCCATCGGCCGCCTGATCGAGCCCGCCGAGATTGCCGGGCTGGTGAGTTACCTGCTGTCGCCCCTGGCGGCGGCCATGACGGGGCAAGACCTTGCCCTGTGCGGCGGGGCTTCCCTGCCCCGCTGATTTTCCTTTTCCCAACCCCTCGCAACGCACCATGAAAATCGTCGACATCGCCGAATCCACCCGCCCGATCAAGTCGGACATCCGCAACGCCTACATCGACTTCTCCAAGATGACCCTGAGCCTCGTGGCCGTGGTCACCGATGTGATTCGCGATGGCAAACCCGTCATCGGCTACGGCTTCAACTCCAACGGCCGTTATGGCCAGGGCGGCCTGATCCGCGACCGCTTCCGCCCGCGCGTGCTCGAAGCCGACCCGGCCAGCTTGCTCGACGAGAGCGGTGAGAACCTCGACCCGCACAAGGTCTGGGCGCAGATGATGATCAACGAGAAACCCGGCGGCCATGGCGAACGCTCGGTCGCCGTCGGCACCATCGACATGGCCGTGTGGGACGCCGTCGCCAAGATCGCCAACAAGCCGCTCTACCAGCTGCTCGCCGAGCGCTATGGCAGCGGCACGCCCAACCCGCGCGTGTTCGTCTACGCCGCCGGCGGCTACTACTACCCCGGCAAGGGCCTCGATGGCCTGCGCAAGGAAATGGAGAGCTACCTGGAGCGCGGCTACTCGGTGGTGAAGATGAAGATCGGCGGCGCCTCGCTGGCCGACGACTGCGAGCGCATCGAGTCCGTGCTGAAGATCCTCGGCCCGGGCCAGCAGCTCGCGGTGGACGCGAACGGCCGCTTCGACCTCAAGACCGCTGTGGAGTACGGCAAGGCCATGTCGCAGTACCCGCTGTTCTGGTACGAAGAAGCCGGTGACCCGCTCGACTACGAACTGCAGGCCGAGCTCGGCAAGGTCTACGCCGGCCCCATGGCCACCGGCGAGAACCTGTTCTCGATGCAGGACGCGCGCAACCTCATCCGCCACGGCGGCATGCGCCCCGACCGCGACTGGCTGCAGTTCGACTGCGCGCTGAGCTACGGCCTGGTCGAATACCTGCGCACGCTGGACATGCTGAAGGAAAACGGCTGGTCCCCCAGCCGCTGCATCCCGCATGGTGGCCACCAGATGTCCCTCGCCATCGCCGCCGGCCTCGGTCTGGGCGGCAACGAAAGCTACCCCGACCTGTTCCAGCCCTACGGCGGTTTCCCGGATGGCGTGAAGGTCGAGAAGGGTTATGTCACGCTGCCCGCGCTGCCCGGTATCGGGTTCGAGGGCAAGGCGGATCTCATTTCGGAGATGCGGGCGCTGGCGGTGTGACGCGAAGTGCGACAGGAACGCCGCACGTCCCGGTACGGCTCTAGAGTGCGCTCAGCGCAAGCACCACGAGTGCGGGCCCCAGCGAGGCCGATCGGGCGTCAGGGTGCACCTGCCCCATCACCTTGACCTGCCGACGCTGCAGATGCCCTGCCGATGTTTCGCTGAGACCGAGCAGCTCCCACTGTTCGGTGTCGGACACCACCAGCACCCACCGGGTGTGGGGGACATTGCCTCTGAGAAGCAGAATCCCTTCGACCTCGATGGTGCCGGTATCCGGGACTCGGCTGCTGCATGAGGCAACGGCTATGGCGGCCAGCAGCAGGGTGCTGGTCGCAAGGGAAAGCAGCCGCCTGTTCATGTGGGCAATCTCGTTGAGCCTGGTGGTTCAGTGGATGACCACGGAAAGTGACGCGCCAGGCGGCACGGTCACGGTGTCGGTGAACATTCCAGTGACGTTGGTTCGCACGACGGGGTGGGTGGCCAATGCCTTGAGTTGACTCGGTGTGGACACAGGCAGACGCCGCTGGGCCATGAACGAGAAGGCGTTGATCTCGGGCAGGGTGAACCCACTGTCCGTGCGCGCAGGGAACCCATAACCCGCCGGGGCATTGTTCGCCGGCATCACGCCCGCTGCGGTGGCCGTGAAGCGACGGAACTGCTCGGCCACCGAGGAGGTGGGCGCCACGGACTTGATGGCGGCGTCCAGTGCGGCAAATGAGTTCGACTGCGACTGCGCCAGGAGGTTCTTGAAGAAGTCGACACCGAGCTGGCGCGCCAGGAACCCGCCGAAGGAGCCGGACACGGAGTAGCTGTCGCACGTGCCCGAATAGGCGGTCCACACCTGGAGGCTGCAGTTGAAGGACGAGTAGCTGATGCCCTGGCCGAGATACTGCGGAAGGCGCAAGTCCCCGACGGGGTTGAAGCCCCCCAGCTGGCTGGACACCAGGTCTTCGGTCACCATGGCACTCATCTCGTCCAGCCAGGTGTCGTAGGCATGACCGGGGCTCATTGAAACGGCGCGGCGGTAAAAGTTGCTCATGTGCATGAGCTCGTGGGCCAGCGTCAACTCACCCGATTCCAGTCCGGCGGTTCCGTCCTTGTAGAGCGTTTCTGTGTCCAGATACAGCGAGAGCGATTCGTTGCTGTTGGGGACAGAGGTGCTGCGCAACAAGGCGTGCATGGCCCAGAAGTAACCCACCACGCCGTACGCCGTATCGTTGTTGTCGAAGTTCAACAGAACAATGTCCAGAGGGCGGTCGGTATCGCTGATGAGGTCGCTGTAAGAGTGGGCTCCCCACAGCGGGCCACCCAGCGAGGTGAGGCTGTCATGGATGCCGTTGCTTTGCACCAGACGGTTGGACAGGCTGTCCACAATGGCGCTGGTCACCTTGCCGACGGTGTACTCGGTGGTCTCCACCCAGAAGTTGACGGTCCTTCCGTCCGAGGCCGTGACCTGCTTCACCAGCGTGGCATTCCGGTTGGGGTTGGTCGTGTCGTCGTGATAGAAGCTGCGCGTGTCGTTCACCACGTAGTTCGTGGCGAAGTTCGGACCGGGGATCTGTGAAAGACGCTTCTTTCGTGAATCGAGAATGGCGTCGTGCCAGCCTTTCCGGTTGAACTCGGCAATGGACGCTTCCAAGGGCGTCCTGAAGTGCTCGGAAGGGGAGCTTTGCGTGATCGACGACGACATGTTCAGGAATGCGTTCGACGGCATGGCAATGTCGTTCTGGGTTTCGTTGGTCATCACCAGCTGAACGTCCTGACCAGTCAGGCCGGAGATCGATACGGGCACAGGGACGGACGCCGTGCCCGAGTTGGTGTACTGCCAGACGCCTGTTCCACTGCCGGCATAGGTGGTTGCACTGGTCGCGGCACATCCGGTACAGGCCGGCTCGATGGTGGCGGAGGTGACAGGTGTGGTGGTGGTCGTTGGCGTGGCGGTCGCGCCGCCACTGCCGCCACAGCCAGCGATGTGCAATGAAACCAGAAGTGCCGACAAGACGGCAATGTGTCGATGGGGCATGGATAAGCCTCGAGGTGTCTGTGAAGATGGATGAATGGCGACACAGCCTGGTGGGCTGTGTGCCAGCTCGCGCCGGATGCCTATGGGAAAGGCATTGACGGTGTTTGAATGGCGTGGGTGCATGCACCTCACGCACGCGATGTGACGTGACTGGTCTTTAAGTTTGTTTCCCCTCCCCGCGCATGGCCGGCGACGCAATGCCCGGCGATACCGGGATTCGTCAGGCCGTGCCTGTCATGGATTTCTTGCGCATGGCGATGTGCCGCCAGCAGTGTGCGGAAGAGGTCGATGCCATGGAGGCAGATGCCACAAAGCTTCCTGATGCCGCAACCAGGTGCCCATCAAAGGAACGAACGGCTTTGACGGTGCGCGTGACGCGCGTTGACGTCACACGAGCGAGGGCGACCTCAGGCCGGGGCTTGTGCCCGCAGTGGGAATCCGTGGGTGTGTGAAAGCGGTTCCTGGGCACGCAAGAGGGTGCCGGCCGCCTGGCGCCGAAGCTGCGCTTTCGGTCTGGTGCCGGTGGTCAGATATTGGTCGGCTGCAGTGCCACTGCGCAGCCTTCCCGCCCCGGGTGGCGTGTCAGGGCTTCACGCCCGGCCTTGATGCGGCGGCGCCGCATGCAGCTGCCGCGGGCCCACCGCTGCCATGGCTTTTGCGCGCGTTCCAGCGCCTTGGAACCCGAAGTTCATCGCCGGCTGTTCGCCATTGATGAGTTCGGCGATGGCCTTGCCCGAACCGGCGCCGTGCGTCCATCCCAGCGTGCCGTGTCCGGCGTTGATCCAGAGCTTGCGCAGCCTGGTGCGGCCGATGAGCGGGATGTTGGTGGGCGTGGCGGGGCGCAGGCCGCACCAGAATTGCGGGTTGCCGCCCTGTTCGGGCGTGCGTGTGTCGGCCACGCCGGGGAACACTTCCTCGATGCGGCGAACCAGCATCTCGCAGCGCTTGCGTGCCAGCGGCGAGTCGAGCGACAGGTCGAAGCCGCCCAGCTCGATGGTGCCGGCCACGCGCAGCTGGTTGCCCAGCCGCGACACGGCGCATTTCATCTGGTCGTCGAGCATGCTCACCGACGGTGCGCGTTCAGGTTGCAGCAGCGGCAGTGTGGCGCTGTAGCCCTTGCCGGGGTAGATCGGCACGCTCACCCCAACAGACTTGAGCAGAGGTGTGGTGTAGGAGCCGCAGGCCACGACGACGGCATCGGCCTTGAGGACGCTGGCGATGCCGGTGTTGCGGTCGCGCACACGGACCTGGCGCAGCTCCCGCCCGTCGCTGTCGAGGTGTTCGATGTCGTGACCGAACAGCAGCTGTGCGCCGCGCTGGCCGCACAGCGCCGCCAGCTTCTGCGTGAACACGCGCGCATCGCCTGATTCGTCACTCTGGGTGTAGGTGCCGCCGACGATGCGATCGCCGAACGATGCAAGCGCCGGTTCGATCGTGAGCAGCTCGTCACGGGAGACCACGCGGCGCTGCACGCCGAAGCGCTGCATCACGGCGGCGGCATCGGCCGCGCCGTCGAAGGATTTCTGGTCTGTGTAGTAGTGCGCGATGCCGCGCTCCAGGCGGTCGTATTCGATGCCGGTGTCGGCCACCACGTCTTTCAGGGCGGCGTGGCTGTAGGCGCCCAGTGCCACGAGTTGCGCCACGTTGCGCACGAAGGCCTTGTCGTTGCACTGCGCCAGGAACTGCAGGCCCCAGCGCCATTGCGCCCAGTCCAGCTGGGGGCGGAACAGCAGCGGCGACTCGTCGGAAAACATCCACTTCAGGGTCTTGAGCGGGGCATCCTTGTTGGCCCAGGGCTCGCAGTAGCTCACCGAGATCTGCGCGGCGTTGGCGAAACTGGTCTCCAGCGCAGCGTCCGGTTGCCGGTCCACCAGCGTGACCTCGTGGCCCCGCTGCAGCAGGTGCCACGCCGTGCTGACGCCGATGATGCCCGCGCCCAAGACCGTAACTTGCATGATCCGCTCCATGAAAATGGGGATGGTGGAAGCGGTCGAGTATGGGAACAATCGTCGTTCTGGTGAAGTGGAATTAAACTAAAATCCAACTTATCAGAATGACTTATGGCCGGTCACAGGCCGCGCAACGCTTTCGCCCGGAGGTTTCCATGAGCACTTTTGACCCTGACGCACTCGAATGTCTGGCCGCCATCATCGAGGAAGGCGGCTTCGAACGTGCCGCGCAACGCCTCTCCATCACGCAGTCCGCCGTCTCGCAGCGGTTGCGGGCGCTGGAAGCGCAGGTCGGCACGGTGCTGATCGTGCGGAGCCGGCCGCTCAAGCCCACGGCGGCTGGGCAGCTGATGCTCAAGCACGCCAAGATGATGCGGTTGCTGCGGGCGGACCTGGAAAAAGACCTCAAGGAACTCGCGCCGAGCTCGACCGGCAATGGCCGCGACGAGGAACGCATCTCTGTGGCCATCAACGCCGACAGCATCGCCACCTGGGCCTTGCCCGCGCTCGATGCGCTGGCGCAAGGCGGCCTGCCGATCGAAATCATCGCCGACGACCAGGAGTTCACGCACGAATGGCTCCGCGAGGGGCAGGTGCTGGGCTGCGTCACCTCGCTCGGCCAGGCGCTGCGCGGCTGCAGGATGGAGGCACTGGGCACCATGGACTACGTGGTGGTGGCCGAGGCCGGCTACGCGGCAGAACGCCTGCCCAAGGGCTTGAGCGCGCACAACTTCCACAAGGTGCCCTTCGTCACCTTCAACCGCAAGGACAACCTGCAGCACGCCTTCGTGGCCAAGGCCTTCGGTCTGCCGCGGGTGATGCTCAAGCAAGTCTTCGTGCCGTCCAGCGAAGGCCAGGTGCGCGCCGTGCAGGCGGGCTGGGGCGTGAGCGTGGTGCCCGAATTGCGCGTTCGCGATCTGCTGGCCAGTGGCGAACTGGTGAACCTGGCGCCGCGGCACAAACTCGGCGTGGCGCTGTACTGGCATTGCTGGAATCTCAATTCCGATGTGCTGGACGCCCTGAGCGCGGCGCTGCGCCACGCCGGCGCGATCAACCTGAAAAGCGCGGAAGCGCTGCCCGCCTAGAACTTATGAACTCCCGTGTCTGAATAGTGACTTTGCGGTCACAATGTCGACGCTGTCGTCGATCTGGTGCAGAATCCAGAACCCGTCACGAGGCTCCCATGGTCAGCGTCACCACTTCCAAACCCTCCGCCCCTGCACCGGCCAAGCGCAGTTTTCGCGAGCAGATGCACCTTGCGCGTGAAGACGCGATCATCACCGCCGTGAATCGCCTGCTCGCCGAAAAGGGCTTCGAGGCGATGACGCTGGATGAGGTGGCGATCGAGGTGGGTGTGGCGAAGGCGAGCCTTTACAAACACTTTTCCAGCAAGGAAGACCTCGCGAGCGCGGCGATGGTGCGGGTGATGGACCGGGCGCGTGCGTTTCTCGACAAGCTGCAGGGCGAGCCGGGCGACCGCCGGCCGCTCGACCAGTTGAAGGCGGTGGCGCGGTGGACTGTCGAGGTGCAACTGGCCGGGGAAATGCCGTCTTTGCCCAGCCAGAACTCCAGCCTGCGGGCGGTGCTGATCAACAACAAGGCGTACGTGGACGGGCTGATGGACCTGAGCGATCGCCTGGGCGCCTGGATCACCGCGGCGCAGGCCGACGGCAGCCTGAACAAGGCGCTGCCGCCCATTGCGGTGCTTTACACGCTGTATGCGAGGGGTTGTGATCCCGTGCTCGGGTTCCTCAAGGGCACTGGCCTGTACGAGGACGAGCAGATCATCGAGATGGTGCTGAGCACCTGCTTCGAAGGCCTGCAGGCGCGCTGACGGCCGCTGCGCGTGCCATGAAAAAGGGCCGCTTCGAGCGGCCCTTCTCACGTGCAGGCGGCGGTGTTCAGCGCACCAGCAGCACCGGCACGCCGCAGTGGGCCAGCACCTGCGTGGCGACCGAGCCCATCACCAGGTTGCCCAGGGCGCTGTGGCCGTGCGAGCCCATCACCACCAGATCGAACTGGCCAGCGTCTGCCGCCTTGGAGATCTGCTCGCCCGGTGAGCCAACTTTGTGAATGGCCTTGGCCTCGATGCCATGACGCTTGAGGAACTTGGCCACGGCGCCCGTCACCTTGCTGGATTCTTCCTCGTAGTACTCGTTGGCCGCAGCAGCTCCGATGGCCGCGCGCGCGCGGGGTGGCAGCGGAGCCTGCACGGTGATCAGCGAGATGGCGTTGTTGGGGCCGAACATCTCGTCGTGCGTGGCGAGGTAGGCCAACATCTTCTTGGTGTACGTGCTGCCATCGACAGCCAGCAGGATCTTCATCTGTGCATCTCCTTCATGGTTAAGCCAACGTTAAGTGTATGTGCTTGCCGCACACACATCTTGCGCTTGATCAAAGGGCTTGACCGCTGCGCGCGGGCACTTCGATCAATTGCTGCGGAATGAAACCGTCCTGCTCGTTCTTCACCGCGTATCCCAGCGGGTTGGCGACGATGCGGCAACGGCCCACCTGCACGTCCGTGGGGCAATGCAGGTGCCCGTGCAGCCAGAGGTCGGCTTTCGGCAGCCAGTCGTCGAGCTTGTTGCAGAAGCCGGCGGTGCCGGGCGTCAGTCCGTAGCGGGGGTCGGCGCTGTGCAGGGTGGGGGCAAAGTGCGTGACCACGACGGTGGTGCCGTCGAACGGTTCGGCCAGTGCACCGCGCAGCCAGCGCTGGCATTCCAGCGCCAGCGTGCGCATGGCCTCTGCATCGAACAGGTCGCCGTGGCGCTGGCCCGCCATCTTCGTGAGGTAATGGTTGGCCGCGCGGTAGGCTTTCTCGCGTTCGCCGAGCGCGTCGTAGTCGCTCCACAGCGTGGTGCCGATGAAGCGCACGCCCTCGATCACACGGGTCTCGCGCTCCAGCCAGATCAGGCCCAGTCGCTCGCAGGTGGCGCGCAGTTGCTCATGGGCTTCATCCACGTCGAGCGCGTCGTACTCGTGGTTGCCTGGCACGAACAGCACCGGCACCGGCCAGTCGGCAAAGCGGCCCAGGCCCCAGTCGGGCTCACCCATGGCACTGCCATCGCGGCGCAGCTGGTAGGAGCCCACGTCACCGGCCAGCACCAGCAGATCGGCGCCCGGGGCGGGTGTCGGAACGAAGCCGGGGTTGGCTTCGAGGTGCAGGTCGCTGAGCAGCTGGAGGTTCATGGGCACATTGTGGTGCAGCGCACTCAGGCCTTGCTGCGCGGGGCGCGCTTCGCCGGGAGCTCGTCGACAGCGGGCTTGCGGAAGCCGATGGTGGCGGCACGCGCCACGGTCTCGCGCAGCCAGCGATGGGCGGTGTTCTGCGTGGCCTGGCGGTGCCAGAGCGAATCGACGTGCACGGCCGGCACCTGCAGCGGCAGGTCGCACAGCGCCAGTTCGTGTTCCATGCCGGTCGCGCCGACGAAGTGGCGCGGCAGCACGGTCAGCAGGTCGGTCGTGGCGACCACGCGGCCCGCGGTGAAGAACTGGTTGACGGTGAGCACGACGCGGCGCTGGCGCGAGACGGCCGCGAGGGCCTCGTCGACAAAACCGAACGGCCGGCCCGAGAAGCTCACCAGCAGATGGCGTGCCGCGCAGTAGGTGTCCAGGCTCAGCGGCTTGCCCGCGAGCGGGTGCCCACGCCGCATCACGACCACGTACTCGCCGTCGTACAGGCGCTGGTGGTGAAAGTGCGGGTTGTGTTCCTGCAGGTGCAGCGCACCCAGCTCGGCCAGAACGCCGGGGAAATGGCCGATCGCCAGATCGACGGTGCCTGTTTCCAGCAGCTCGCGCGGGTCCCGCGTGGTCAGCGGCAGCACGCGCAGGTTGGCGCCGGGCGCCTCGCTCTCGAAGAGGTCCATCAGGCCCGGAATCAGCTTGGCGGCGGTGGCATCGGCCATGGCGAGCACGAAGGCGTTGCGCGCGCTCGAGGGGTCAAAGGTGCCGGGGGCGAGGGACTCGCGCAGCATGTGCAGCGCGTCGCGCACCGTGGGCCACAGCGCCAGCGCGGCGGCGGTGGGCTCCACGCCATAACCCGAGCGTTTCACCAGTTCATCGCCCAGCACCTCGCGCAGCCGGCGCAAGGCGTTGCTCACCGCCGGCTGCGTCATGGACAGGTTGTGGGCCGCGCGCGTGAGGTTGCGCTCGGTCATCACCTCGTCGAAGACGCGCAGCAGGTTCAGGTCCAGCGTGCGGAAGTTGAGGTTATTCATCACTCCGGTGAATGTAAGACATCACAAAGATAAATTGGAAAGATACAAGGGTTAACCCTACTATTGCGTTGTCCAAAAGACATTTTTCATTTTCTGGAGTTCGCCATGAGCACTTTCGCATCCCTTCCTTCTGCCCCGCTGGGCCTGCGCCCGGCTTCCTCGCCCGCGCAAAAGGGTGTTGACGGCATTCAGCGCCGCAACGACAGTGCGCGTGGCCTCGCCGTCATGCTGCTGGCAGCCGTCGTGGCCGCCATGGTCGTGGTCGCTGACCGCCTGATCAGCACCTGGGCCGATGGCCAGCTTTTCCTGGCCTGGGTTTTCCTGTGGGTCGTGGTCTTCGCCGGCATGGCGCTGTTCGCCGACACCGCCCGTTCGCTGGCCCGGCGCGCCGTCGTGTCGCTGGACGGCTGGTCGCAAGCCCTGGCCGAAGCCCGCGCCGAGACCCGCCTCTGGGAAATGGCCCGCATGGACCACCGCCTGATGACCGAACTGATGGCCGCCCGCACGCAAGCCGAGACGCAAGCAGAGGAAACGGTCGCGGTCGCTGCCGCCGTGCAGACGCCTTCCTTCTCCGAAGCGCTGGCACCGCTGGGTCTGCCCGAAGCCCCGAAGGCCGTCGAGCCTGAGATGGGCTACTGGGAGCGCCTGGGCACCGCCCGCGCACGCAACCGCCTGATGTACTACATCTGAAGCGCGACGCGCCCACAAAAAAGCCACCGGGTCCGGTGGCTTTTTTTTCGCCCTGCTTGTTGGGCCCGGGCGGGCCGGCGGTCTGCAGATCGTGCAGGCCACCGGTGTGTTCGGCCTGCTTCAGGCGGCGGCCAGGCGCTTTTCGATCTGCGCCTTTGTCTCCTCGAGCTCACGGGGCAAGTGATAGGCCAGCTGCGTGAACAGCTCGGCGTGCAGGGCCAGTTCCTTGACCCAGGCATCGCGGTCGATGTGGGTCACGGTGCGGTACTGGTCGGCGGAGAAGTCCAGGCCTTCCCAGCGCAGGTCTTCAAAACGCGGGCTCACGCCGAATGCGTGTTCGGTGCCCTGGCCGGCCTGGCCTTCAAGGCGGTCGATCATCCACTTGAGCACGCGCATGTTCTCGCCGAAGCCAGGCCAGACGAACTTGCCGGCCTCGTCCTTGCGGAACCAGTTCACGCAGTAGATGGCGGGCAATGTGGCGCCCTGGCCGGCCAGCTGCTGGCCCACGTTGAGCCAGTGCTGGAAGTAGTCGCTCATGTTGTAGCCGGTGAAGGGCAGCATCGCGAACGGATCGCGGCGCACCACACCCTGCGCGCCGAACGCGGCGGCGGTGGTTTCCGACCCCATGGTCGCGGCCATGTACACGCCTTCGGTCCAGTTGCGGGCCTCGGTCACCAGCGGCACGGTGGTGCTGCGGCGGCCACCGAAGATGAAGGCGTCGATCGCCACGCCCTTCGGGTCGTCCCAGGCCGGGTCGAGCGCGGGGTTGTTGATGGCTGCCACGGTGAAGCGTGCGTTGGGGTGGGCGGCCTTGGCGCCGGTTTCCTTCGCGATCTGCGGCGTCCAGTCCTTGCCCTGCCAGTCGATGGCGTGCGCGGGAGCCTCGCCCATGCCTTCCCACCACACGTCGCCGTCATCGGTCAGCGCCACGTTGGTGAAGATCACGTCCTTGTCCAGGCTGGCCATGCAGTTCGGGTTGGTCTGCTGGTTGGTGCCGGGGGCCACACCGAAGTAGCCTGCCTCGGGGTTGATCGCGTACAGGCGACCGTCCTTGCCGGGCTTGATCCAGGCGATGTCGTCGCCGATGGTCGTCACCGTCCAGCCCTCGAAGCCCTTGGGCGGGATCAGCATGGCGAAGTTGGTCTTGCCGCAGGCGCTGGGGAAGGCGGCGGCCACGTGGTACTTCTTGCCCTGGGGATTGGTCACGCCCAGGATCAGCATGTGTTCGGCGAGCCAGCCCTGCTGGCGGCCCATGTCGGACGCGATGCGCAGCGCGAAGCACTTCTTGCCCAGCAGGGCATTGCCGCCGTAGCCCGAGCCGTAGCTCCAGATCTCGCGCGTTTCCGGATAGTGGACGATGTACTTGGTCGTCGGGTTGCAGGGCCAGCCGGTCTTGTCGGTCTCGCCTTCGGCCAGCGGTGCGCCCACGGTGTGCACGCAGGGCACGAAATCACCGTCGGTGCCGAGCACGTCGTACACGGCCTTGCCCATGCGCGTCATCAGCTTCATGTTGACCGCCACGTAGGCGCTGTCAGACAGCTCGATGCCGATGTGGGCGATCGGGCTGCCCAGCGGACCCATGCTGAAGGGCACCACGTACATGGTGCGGCCGCGCATGCAGCCGTCGAACAGGGGTTGAAGGGTGGCGCGCATCTCGGCGGGCGCCTTCCAGTTGTTGGTCGGGCCGGCGTCTTCCTGTTTCTGCGAGCAGATGAAGGTGCGGTCTTCGACGCGCGCCACGTCCGACGGGTCGGACAGCGCGAGGAAGCTGTTCGGGCGCTTGACCGGGTCCAGCCGCTTCATCGTGCCGGCGTCCACCAGTTCCTGGCACAGGCGCGCGTACTCTTCGTCGCTGCCGTCGCACCAGTGAATGGCGTCCGGCTTGCACAGCGCGGCCATGTCGGCCACCCAGGCGATCAACCGGGCATGTTTCACAAAGGAGGGGGTGTTGAGGGTCAGGCCCTGCATCACGGGTGAATTCATGGAGTCGCTCCAGAAGTTTGTAAACCGGCATGCCTCAGAGACACCGACAGCCGCGGGCGCCATGCAGATGACGGGGCGGCTGTGAAAGGGATCCCTGCGACAGAAATAGGGCGGTCGGCGCGTTGGGAGCTGCGGTGCGGATGGCGGGGCAGCGGGGGCGATGAAGCCGGGGCGGGTGGACCCGGGCTTGATCAGCGTGTCGGCCAATGCCCTGATTTTAAGAAAGCACCCGGCTGGTTACACCCCGGTTACATGCAAAACCCGCATAACGTGATGCATTTGACGGTTGGGTCGACCACCGGTCGGTGGCGCCCAAAAAGAAAGCCGAAGGCCCTTGACGGGCGTTCGGCTTGCCGGGGGACGGAGGCAGTTCAGGCCATGAAGACGGCGATGAACGCCAGCAGGAACATCAGCACGGCGCCGGCGATCGGCAGCACCACGGGCATGTAGGGAACGATGGCCTCCACCGCGTCCTGGGGTTGTTCGCTGGAGGTGTGGTGATCGTGGCTGGACATGGAAGGCTCCGTGGTGGATTCAAAACACCCGGAATTCTAAGGGAAGCCCGCGGTCACAGCAGCGCGTAGGTCGTGCTGGCCCGGCACACGCTCTTGCCGTCGTTCGCGCCGCGGATGTCGATCTCGCCAAACGCCAGGCTCTTGCCGGCGCGCAGCACGCGCGCGGTGATGAGCGCGTCCTGGCCCGAAAGGGGCTTGAGGAAGCTGGTGTTGAGCTGCACGGTGGTCATGGGGCGGCGGGTGCCGAGCTGGGTGACGATGGCCAGCACCATGGCCGTGTCGGCCGCGGACATCATGGCCTGCCCGCACAGCATGCCCCCCACGCGCGACAGCTGGTCGCTCTGCGGCAGGCGCAGGCTCACCTCGCCGTCGGCGAACGACTCGACCTTCAGGCCCATGGCCTGGATCCAGGGCGCGAACCAGTCTGCCAGCAGGCCCTGGAGCACTTCAACGGTGACGGCGTTCTCAGGGTTCTGGGTCATGCGGTCGGTCCTCGCGGCGGAGTCGGGAAAGCCAGTGGTCCATCAGTTTGCCTGCGGCTTCGCGCCCGCCCAGGCCGAAGGACAGCGCGAACGCCACGGCCACCGCGCCCAGGGTGAGGCCGAAGGCCAGGTTGACGATGTCGTCGGCAATGCCCATGGCGCGCAGGCCCATGGCGATCACCAGGGCCAGGATGGCGTAGCGCCCGATGCGCGCCAGGCCCTTGGTGCCGGCGCCGCTGGCGCGGTCGATGGCGTCGTGCGCCAGGTTGGCCAGCCAGAAGCCGATCACCAGGATGGCCGAGCCCAGGAGGATGTCGCCGCCGAAGCGGATGAAGCTGGCGACGATGCCGCTGACCTGCCCGAAGCCCAGTTGCGCCGCCGCTTCCACGGTGGCGAACAGCATGGCGAAGAACAGCGCCACCCGGCCCACGACAACGGACGCGCTGGTGTTCTCGAAGGCGTGGGCCATGTTCACGCGGGCGGGCAGGGTGTCGAAACCCAGCGCGGCCAGCAGGCTGGCCAGCAGCTTGCTGGCGAACGACGCCACCAGCCAGGTGACGACGAGGATGAGGGCGGCGGCGATCAGGTTCGGCACGGCTTGCAGCAGCGTGTTGAGCATGTCGGTGGCGGGCCGGGAGATCGCCTCGATCTTCAGCGCGTCGAGCGCGGCGATCAGCGAGGGCAGAAACACGGCCACGAAGACGAGCATGCCGATCACGCGCGAGAGCTGCACCGAGTCGGCCAGCCCTGCGCGATGGCCCAGGCGGTCCACGCCCGCGGTGCGGCTCAGATGGGTGGTGAGGTTGCGCAGCACGGTGGCCACGATCCAGCCCACGCCGCCAATCACCACCGCGGCCACCGCGTTGGGCAGGATGTCCAGTGTCTTGGTGACCATGTCGCGCAGCGGGCCGAGCAGCCCTTCCATCTGCAGCGCGCCCAGGATGGCCGGAACGAACAGCAGGATCACCAGCCAGAACAGCGCGCCGGAGAGGCTGTCGCTGATGGGCGCCATGTCGGCGTGCGCCGAGAGCTTTTCGTCGAGCGTGGTCTTGTCCAGCAGCTTCTGCGACAGGGCGCGCACCACGCCGGCCACCAGCCAGGCCACGAGCGCCAGCAGCAGCCCGCCCAGCAGGCGTGGCGCGTACTCGAACAGCTGCGTGGTGAAGACCGAGAACGGGCCCGAGACGATGGCCAGGTTCAGCGAGTTGAACACCGCCACAAGGGTGAGCAGGATCACGATCCAGAACAGCGCAAGCGCGACCGCCCCCTCGATGTCCACGCGCGTGTTGGTCAGCTTGCCGAAACGGTGGTTGACGCCGACAAAACCCAGGCTCTTGCGCGTGGCGGCCCGCACCAGCACCGCGATGAACCAGCCGAGGATGAAGATCGCCAGCGCACCCAGCAGCTGCGGTATGTGGGTGCCGAGCGTGCTCTGCAGCGAGTTCCACAGCGTGTTGGTGTCCATGCGCTCCTCCTGTTCGTGTGGTCAGACCGGCGCATGATGCCGGAGCCTTCGCCGCAGCGTCAACCGCGTGCCGCCCGCCTCAGAGCAGCGTGGCTTCGAAGCCGGCTTCGCGCAGGCGCTCGATGACCTGCGCCACATGTTCGCGACCGCGCGTCTGCAGCACCAGTTCAATGGCCACGTTCTGCGCCGCCAGCAGCGTGAACGCGCGCTGGTGATGCACCTCGTCGATGTTGGCACCGGCCTCGGCCACCGTGGCCGTGATGCGCGCCAGGTTGCCGGGCACGTCGCGTGCATTCACCTGGATGCGGGCCAGCCGGCCCGCGCGCACCATGCCGCGTTCGATGATGGAGGCCAGCAGCATCGGGTCGATGTTGCCGCCGCACAGCACCAGGCCCACCCGCTTGCCGGCAAAACGATGCGGATGCTTGATGAGCGCCGCCAGACCGGCCGCGCCCGCGCCCTCGACCAGGGTCTTCTCGATCTCCAGCAGCATCACGATGGCCTGCTCGATGTCGCCCTCATCGACCAGCAGCAGGTCGTCGACCCGCTGGCGGATGATGGCCTCGGTGATCACGCCCGGCGTGCCCACGGCAATGCCCTCGGCGATGGTGCTCACGCCCTGCGGCAGGTGCGTGCCCTTGATCGCGTTGACCATGGCCGGAAAACGCTCGGTCTGCACGCCGACGATCTCGATGCCGGGCCGGATCGCCTTGGCCGCCGTGGCAATGCCGGCGATCAGCCCGCCGCCGCCGATAGCGATCACCAGCGTGTCCAGGTCGGGTTGCTCGCGCAGCATTTCCAGCGCCACCGTGCCCTGACCGGCCACGATGGCTTCGTCGTCGTACGGGTGCACGAACACCAGGCCCTGTTGCTGGGCCAGCTCGCGGGCGTGCGACCGGGCAGCGTCCAGCGTGTCACCGTGCAGCACCACCTCGGCGCCGAAGCCGCGCGTGCGTTCCACCTTCACGCCCGGCGTGAAGCGCGGCATGACGATCACCGCACGCAGGCCCAGGCGTTGCGCGTGGTAGGCCACGCCCTGCGCGTGGTTGCCCGCGCTCATGGCGATCACGCCACGCGCACGTTCCGCCTCGGTGAGCTGGGCGAGCTTGTTGCACGCGCCGCGTTCCTTGAAAGATGCCGTGTACTGCAGGTTCTCGAACTTCAGGAAGACCTGACAGCCGGTGAGCTGCGAGATGGTTCGCGATTCGACGAAGGGCGTGTCCAGCACCTGGCCGGCCAGACGACCGGCGGCGGTTTCGATGTCATGTAGTTGCAGCATGGCGCGATTGTGAACCTGCCGTGACCGGTGCCCACTGTGGCAAAGCCCGACAAATTGCTCAAACACCCCTTATCACTCTCTTCCATGATTGATCAAGCTGGGTTATGGTCCGCTCAAATGTCGGCTCCCCTGGAGGTGTCTGGATGACCAAACGCTCGTTGCAGCCCGCTGCATCGGCGGCCCGCACCGTTTTCGATGCGCGCGAAGGCCGCGTCGCCCCCTCGGGCGAGGGGCGCGTCTTCGTGCCTCACGGGCTGCGCCAGGCGCCCGTGCTCGACCTCATGTGCTCGCACTTCGTGCTCACCCTGGCCGCGCGCCAGGGCCCGCGCTTCAATGTGCGGCGCGACCTCAACACCCTGCTGTCGCTGGCCGGCCGCCACCTCGTGTGGCCGCACACCGTGTTGCTGCGCCTGCGCGAATTCCTCGAACGCCGCTGCAAGGACAACGAACTCTGGAGCGGCCACCACGGCCTGAGCACGAACGCCTTCATGGAACGCTACGGCGTGTGGCGCGGCCCGTACGAAGAAGGTACTTTGTTCTTCTATCTGGACGAGTACGCGAAGGAGTCGCCCAAGGACCTGCTCTCGGTGCTCGCCGTCACCGGCGAATGGCTGAGCCATTCGCTGAAGAAACAATCCACGCTGGTGGAGAAGAACATCGACGCGCTGGCCAGCCTGCTGCAGCTCAACCGCGCCGAGCGGGCGCTGCTGCTGTACGGCACGCTCGCGCGCTACCAGCGCGACCTGCGCTCCATCCTGGTCGAGTTCAAGGTGAACAACGCGCCCGAGGCCTATGCCGCCATTGCCGACGTGGCGGGTGTGAAGGCCAGCGAGGTGGGCGAAGCCCTGCGCGTGGGCTCGCGCCTGGAGCGCATCGGCATGGTCGAGAACCTGATCTCCGAGCACAACATCACCGACCTGGCCGACCTCATGAAGGTCAGCGAGAAACTGCCGCCCGTGCTGATGCGCGAGTACCGCACGCAGAGCGAACTGATGGCGGTGTTCACGCGGCCGGCCGCGCGCTCCACGCTGACCGCGAAGGATTTCGACTACGTCGGCGAGGATGTACGCCTGCTGTGCGGCCTGCTGCGCGAGGCCGTGGCGCGCAAGGAAGCCGGGGTGAACGTGCTGATGTACGGCCCGCCCGGCACCGGCAAGACCGAGCTCGCGCGTGTGGTGGCGCTGGCCGCCGGCCTTGAACTCTTCGAAGTGGAATACGCCGACCGCGACGGCAACGCGCTCTCGGGCCGCGACCGTTACCGCTCGCTGCAGATCGCGCAGGTCTTCCTCAAGGGCACGGCGCATTCGGCCCTGCTGTTCGACGAGGTGGAAGATGTGTTCCCGCCCATCTCCAGCGAGGCGGCACAGCTCATGGCGCGCGCCGAACATGTGACGGCGCCGCACACCGGCAGCGTGAGCGGCAAGGCCTGGGTCAACCAGATCCTGGAGACCAACGCCGTGCCCACGCTGTGGGTGACCAACCGCATTGAACAGATCGACCCGGCCTTCCGCCGCCGTTTCGCGTACCACCTGGAACTCAAGAGCCCGCCGCCCGGCGCGCGGGAGCAGCTGGTGCGCAAGACGCTGGAAGGCGCGCCGGTGTCAGACGGCCTGGTGGCGCGCCTGACCGAGCGCAAGGGACTCACGCCCGCGCAGATCCGCACCGCACTGCGCTTTGCCCAGCTCGCGGTCACCCCCGCGCCGCGCAGGGGCGCCCGAACGCGTGCGGCCGAGAACGCGCCCATGCTCGACGATCTGATCGAGCGGCAGCTGAAGAACGCCGATCTCGCGCTCGGCCGCAAGCCGGACCCGGCGCAGCGCCCCAGCGTCACGCAGTACAGCCTGGACATGCTCAACGTCGAGTCGCGTTACGAACTTCCGCGCGTGGTCGCCGCGCTCAAGGCGCGTGGGCATGGCTGCCTGTGTTTCCACGGTGCGCCCGGCACCGGCAAGACCGCGCTGGCCGAACACATGGCGCAGCAGCTGGACCGCCCGCTGATGATCCGCCGCGCCAGCGACCTGGTGAGCAAGTTCGTGGGCGAAACCGAGCAGCAGATGGCGGCCATGTTCCGCGAGGCCGAGGCCGAGAAGGCGGTGCTGCTGCTCGACGAGGCCGACAGCTTCCTGCAGGACCGCCGCGGCGCGCAGCGCACCTATGAGGTGACCGAGGTCAACGAAATGCTGCAGGGCATGGAGCGCTTCGCCGGCATCTTCATCTGCACCACCAACCTGATGGACAGCATCGATCAGGCGGCGCTGCGGCGCTTCACCTTCAAGATCCGCTTCAAGCCGCTCACGGCCCTGCAGCGCGAGACCATGTTCGTGGTCGAGGCGCTGGCGGGCGACGCCTCGCGGCTGGACGCCTCGCTGGCCGCACGGCTGGCCCGGCTCGACCAGCTCTGCCCCGGCGACTTCGCGGCGGTGAAGCGGCAGGTGGAGATCCTGGCCGAAGCGCTGGCGCCCGAGGAGTTCATGGCCCAGCTCGAAGCGGAGCACCGCATCAAGCCCGAGGTGAGGGAGGCCCGTAGCATGGGCTTCGTGCACTGAATGAGCGCCGGGCGCCCAAAAGAAAAGCCACCGTAGAGGTGGCTTTTCTTTTTCCAGGGCAGCGCGGAACCGGCTTTGCCGGGCCGCTGCTGCCGTCCCCTGGGGGGTGACGCCGCAGGCGGCGCGGGGGGGTCAATGAAGCAGGGCCATCGGGCCGGTGGGCAGTTCGTCGGCCGAGTATTCCGGGTGCTTCGAAACGAAGAAGCGCAGCTTCTGGTCGAGGCGGGCCACGCGGCTGTTCGCCACGCTTTCGCAGTGGTGCTTGGAGATCAGGCTGAACAGCTTGCTGCGCAGGAACCAAAGGTCCTTGGGGCTCTGGCAGGACATCAGGGCGGCGTGCACGCGCTGGCGCACGGGATCCTTGATGTCGGCCATGGCTTCATGGAACTCGTCGACGAGAAAATCCAGCTCGAGCACCTGGGTGTCGTGGTATTGCGGCTGTGCCGACCGGGATTTGCCAAACCATGGCAACCTGAAAAACATGACGCGCTCCGTTTCGTGGTCTCTGGGCCAGAAGACGCTGAGGTCTCCGGCTACATCAGTTACATCGGCGCGGGGCGCGTGAGCTTGAGTCGCAGAGGGGCGTGGAAAGGGGCTTGCCGACAGGCGGTCGGTGCTATCAAACCTAGGTTGTCAAAGGGCCGTGGAGCCCCCGGGCAGGCTCACACGAAAGCACTCACCACCCGGACCACGTCCGCGCCGTAGGCCTCGCGTTTTTTCTGCCCGATGCCCGCAACGCCGTCCAGATCGGCCAGGCTTTCGGGCTTGCGGCTGGCAATGGCGCGCAGGGTGGCGTCGTGGAAGATGACGAAGGCCGGCAGGTTGTGTTCGCGCGCGACGCCCGCGCGCCATGCCTTGAGCGCTTCCAGGCACTCGCGTTCCGACAGGCTCAGCGGCACGCCGTCGTCCTTCGCCGTGGCGCGCGCCGCGCGTTGCCGCCCGCTGCGGGCCGAGCCAGCGGCCTTGTCGGCCAGCGCCTTCAGCCACACCGGGCTCTGGCCCTTGAGGATGTCGCGCGCCGCGTCGGCCAGGTGCAGGGTGTTGTAGGGCGCGTCGTGCACCTGCACCGCCTCGCGTGCGATCAGCTGGCGCAGCAGCGCGCGCCATTGCGTCTCGGACAGCTCGGCGCCGATGCCGAATGTCGAGAGTTTTTCGTGGCCGTACTGCTTGACCTTGTCCGTTGCCTTGCCGCGCAGGATGTCCATGATGTGCCCGGCGCCGAAGGCGGTGCCGCTGGCCTGCTGCACCCGGTAGATGCACGACAGCATCTTGCGCGCGGCCTCGGTGGCGTCGTGCATTTCGGGCGGCGTGAGGCAGTTGTCGCAGTTGCCGCAGGGCTGGCTGTCTTCACCGAAATATTTCAGCAGTCGCACGCGCCGGCAGTCCGATGCCTCGGCCAGCGTGAGCAGCGCGTCGAGTTTGCCGCGCAGCACCTGCTTGAACTCGTCCGCCGCCGGGCTCTCGTCGATCATGCGGCGCTGGTTCACCACGTCCTGCAGGCCATAGGCCATCCAGGCGTTGGCGGGCTCGCCGTCGCGGCCCGCGCGGCCGGTTTCCTGGTAGTAGCCCTCGATGTTCTTGGGCATGTCGAGGTGGGCGACGAAGCGCACGTCGGGCTTGTCGATGCCCATGCCGAAAGCGATCGTGGCCACCATGATCAGGCCCTCTTCGCGCAGGAACCGGTCCTGGTGGCGCTGGCGCACGGCGGCGTCCAGGCCCGCGTGGTAGGGCAGGGCGTTGAAGCCCGCCTCGCACAGCATGGCCGCCACTTCCTCCACGCGACGGCGCGACTGGCAGTAGACGATGCCGGCGTCGTGCCCGTCCGCGCCCAAGTGCTCGTCGCGGATGAAGCGCTGCAGCTGCGTGGTGGCGTCCTTCTTCTCCACCAGCTGGTAACGGATGTTGGGCCGGTCGAAGCTGCTGATGAAGGTGCGCGCGTCCTGCAGCCGCAGGCGCTCGACGATGTCGGCGCGGGTGAGGTCGTCGGCGGTGGCGGTGAGGGCCACGCGCGGCACGCCGGCGTAGCGTTCGTGCAGCACGGCGAGTGCGCGGTACTCGGGGCGGAAGTCGTGGCCCCACTGGCTCACGCAATGGGCTTCGTCGATCGCGAACAGCGCGAGCTTGCCGCGCTCCACCAGCGAGTCGAGCAGCGCCAGGAAGCGCGGTGTCGTGAGGCGCTCGGGCGCCGCGTAGAGCAGGGTGAGCTCGCCGCGCAGCATCTGCTTCTCCACCTGCTGCGCGTCTTCCAGCGACAGGCTGGAGTTGAGGAAGGCGGCGGCCACACCCGCTTCGATGAGCGCGCCCACCTGGTCGTGCATGAGCGCGATCAGCGGCGAGACCACGACCGTGAGGCCCTGGCCCGAGCGCTCGCGCACGATGGCCGGCACCTGGTAGCACAACGATTTGCCGCCGCCCGTGGGCATGAGCACCAGGGCGTCGCCGCCCGCGCCCACGTGCGAGACGATGTCGGCCTGCGGGCCGCGGAAATCGTCGTAGCCGAACACCTCGTGCAGCACGCCGAGGCTGGTCTCCAGGATCTCGCTGCCGGGGGCGATGTCGATGGCTTCGGTCATCGCTTTACATCTGCTCCCATGGCAATCCATCGTGGCGCCAGCCATTGAGGCTGGAGCGCTTGAAGTCTTCGTTGAGTTCGCCCTCGAAGCCGTGCAGCACGTGCGACACGTCGCCGAAGCCGGCGGCCTCCAGCGCCTTGCCCGCGTCCAGCGTGCGCTTGCCGCTGCGGCAGATCAGCAGCACCGGGCGCGCCTTGTCGCCGGCCTCGTCGGCCACGGCCTGCGCGAAGCGCGCCGGGTCGGGTGTGAGGTCGGGGTACTCGTACCAGGGAATGTTCTCCACGCCGGGCGGGCGGCCCACGTAGAGCGACTCGATCTCCATGCGCACGTCGACAAACAGCGGGGGCTCTTCGCCACGGGCCACGCGCTGCTCGCGTTCGGCCTGCAGCCAGGCCCAGGCCTGCTGGGGCGTGAGGTGTTTCATGCCCGGTATTGTCGGGGAATTCACAGGGCCGCCCGTCCGGCGCCCGGCCCCCGCCAGTGAGGCTCCATACAATTCCGGGCATGAACGCCCCTGCCTACACCCGCGCCCAGGCGCTGCCCGAGATCCTGAAGCACCGCATCGCCATCCTCGATGGCGCCATGCCGGGCATGAACGCCCCTGCCTACACCCGCGCCCAGGCGCTGCCCGAGATCCTGAAGCACCGCATCGCCATCCTCGATGGCGCCATGGGCACCATGATCCAGCGCTTCAAGCTCGGCGAGGCCGAGTACCGCGGCGAGCGCTTCAAGGACTTCCACAAGGACGTGAAGGGCAACAACGAACTGCTCAGCCTCACGCGGCCGGACGTCATCCGTGACATTCACGAAGGCTACCTGGCCGCGGGTGCCGACCTGATCGAGACCAACACCTTTGGCGCGACCACCATCGCCCAGGACGACTACGACATGGGCCATCTCGCGCGCGAGATGAACCTGGCCTCGGCCCGCCTCGCCCGCGAGGCCTGCGACAAGTTCAGCACGCCCGACAAGCCGCGCTACGTGGCCGGCGCGCTCGGCCCCACGCCCAAGACCGCCAGCATCAGCCCCGACGTGAACGACGCCGGTGCGCGCAACGTCACCTTCGAAGAGCTCCGCGTGGCCTACCTCGAGCAGATCGAGGCGCTGGTCGAGGGCGGCGCGGACGTGCTGCTGGTCGAAACCATCTTCGACACGCTCAACGCCAAGGCCGCGCTGTTCGCGGTGGACGAGTTCCTCGAGAAGTCGGGCCAGCGCCTGCCGCTGATCATCAGTGGCACCGTGACCGACGCCTCCGGCCGCATCCTGAGCGGCCAGACCGTGACCGCGTTCTGGGCCAGCGTGCGCCACCTGCAACCGCTGGCGGTGGGCCTGAACTGCGCGCTGGGCGCGGCGCTGATGCGGCCCTACATCCAGGAGCTCGCCAAGGCCGCGGGCGACACCTTCATCAGCTGCTACCCCAACGCCGGCCTGCCCAACCCGATGAGCGACACCGGCTTCGACGAAACGCCCGAAGACACCAGCCGCCTGCTGCGCGAGTTCGCGGCCGAAGGCCTGGTGAACATCGTGGGCGGCTGCTGTGGCACCACGCCGCAGCACATCGAGGCGATCCGCCTGAGCGTGGAGCCGATGGCACCGCGCGGCATCCGGCGCGACTACTTCTACAAGGAAGCGGCCTGAAATCCCACGGCGGCGTGGGGTTTCCGGGCCTCGTGCACAATCGCCGTTCCCTTCAAGGGGAGTAGTCAGCCTGCCACCCGGCGCACAGCCGGGCCTCGGTGGGCGGGATTTTCGTCATTACGCAGCCTTCGGGCCGCCGGAAATCCAGAGCCGCGCCACGCGCGGTGGTGGCAAGACCTTGGGGTGTTCGTCAACACCAACCTGAGGTTTTTCTATGGAAAGCATTGCCCCGCTGTGGCTGTGGGTCGTCTTCGTCGTGTTCGTCGTTGCGGCCCTGTTCGTGGATTTCGTGGTTCTCAAGAAGCAGGGCTCGCACGCCGTGGGCGTGAAGGAAGCGCTGAACTGGTCGTTCGCCTGGGTCGCGCTGAGCCTGTTGTTCAACAGCCTGTTCTGGTGGGCCGTGAAGGACAGCACCGGCTCCAGTGAGATCGCCACTGAGAAGTCGCTCGAGTTCCTCACCGGCTACCTGATCGAGAAGAGCCTGGCGGTCGACAACATCTTCGTCTTCCTGCTCATCTTCAGCTACTTCGCCGTGCCGCCGTCGTTCCAGAAGCGCGTGCTCATGATCGGCATCCTGGGCGCGATCGTGCTGCGCACCGTGATGATCCTGGTCGGCGGCTGGCTGCTGTCCGAGTTCCACTGGATCCTCTATCTGTTCGGCGCCTTCCTGGTGCTCACGGGCGTGAAGATGTGGTGGGCCGCCGGCCAGGAGCCGAGCCTGGACGAGAACCCGGCGCTGCGCCTGCTGCGCAGGGTGATGCCTGTCAGCAAGACCTTCGACGGCGAGAAGTTCTTCACCGTGGAGAACGGCAAGCGCATCGCCACGCCGCTGTTCATGGTGATCTGCCTGGTGGGTTTCACCGATGTGATCTTCGCGGTCGACTCCATCCCGGCGATCTTCGCGATCACGCAGGACCCGTTCATCGTGCTGACCAGCAACGTGTTCGCCATCCTGGGTCTGCGCGCCATGTTCTTCCTGCTGCAGGCGGCGGCGAGCCGTTTCCACCTGCTCAACTACGGGCTGGCGGTGATCCTGGTCTTCATCGGCACCAAGATGCTGCTGCTCGACATCTACAAGATCCCGACCGCGGTGTCCCTGGGCGTGGTGCTGTCCATCCTGACCATCACCATGCTCTGGAGCGCGCGGACCGCCAAGGCCTGATCAGTCCAGGTCGGGCACCAGCCGGTCGATCTCCTGCTGCATCGAGAACACCAGCTGGCTGTAGAGCTGCAGCTTGCCGTCTGCCTCGCGCAGACGGCGGCTCAGGCGCAGCGCCACGCCGCTCAGCAGCTTGGCGGCGGTGGCCGGTTCCTCGGCGACCAGGGCTTCCAGCGACTCGCGGTTGAGCACGGCGCAGCGCACGTCGGTGCTGGCGGTGCAGGTGGCCGAGCGGGCCGCGCCGTCCATCAGCGACATCTCGCCCATCAGGTGGCCCGGGCCGAGCACGTTGACGGTCTGGGCGTCGACGCGGCTCACGTTGAGCGTCTCGACCGTGACCTCGCCGTCCACCACCAGCGCCATGAAGCCGTCGTCGCCGCTGCCACCGCTGTCGCCCTGGCGGATGATGGCCTCGCCTTCCGGGCAGCGCCGCAGCTGCATGTAACCGATCACCGTGAGCGCCTCGTCCTCGCTGAGGTTTGGCAGGGCGGTGGACGAGCGCAGCAGCTCGGCGGCGCGCTGCGCCTTGCCTGAGGCCAGGACGCGGGCGCGGCGGTCGTTGGCGGCGCGTGCGCCGAACAGGGTGTTGAACAAGGCCATGGCGGGTACCGGAGAGGCGAATGGGCAAACCCGGCGATTGTCGCGCCGATTCGCGCGCCTGGGTGGCATGCACCGCTTTGGCACATCGATTGCTTGAGAGCGGTTCATGCACCTGGATGCCGCCCACCTCGTCAGCCGCCCCGAAGCGCCCGCCACCACCGGCGCCTGGCGCGACCCGCTCGCGCTGTTGCTCGCCTCCACCGGCGAGGGTGTTTTCGGCGTCGACCTGGACGGGCTGTGCGTGTTCATCAACCACGCCGGCGCGCGGATGATCGGTTTCGAGCCTGCGGAACTGCTGGGCCGCAACATGCACGACCTGACCCACCATTCGCACGCCGACGGCGCGCACTACCCGGTGGAGGACTGCCCGATCTTCAACGCCTTCCGCCAGGGGCTGCCCTGCCGGATCGACAGCGAGGTGTTCTGGCGCCGCGACGGTTCAAGCTTCCCGGTCGAATATTCCAGCCACCCCATCGTGGACGGTGGCGAGGTGCGCGGCGCCGTCGTCACCTTCGTCGACATCACCGAACGCAAGCGCGCCGCCGACGCTCTGCAGCACGCCAAGGACGAGCTGGAAGCTCGCGTGGGTGAGCGCACGCTCGCACTGGCAACCGCATTGAAGCAGGTGCGCGAACTGGCGGCCCGTTCCGAAACCGTGCGCGAGGACGAGCGCACCCGCATCGCGCGCGAGGTGCACGACGAGCTCGGCAGCCTGCTGGTCGCGCTGAAGATGGACGTGAACTGGATGGACAGGCGCCTGTCCGAGCAGGAGCAGCGCAGCGCCGAGGCCGCGCACGACATGCGCGACCGCATGCGCTGCAAGTGCCAGAACATGAGCCGCCTGATCGAGACGGCGGTCGACAACGTCGGCCGCATCATCACCGACCTGCGCCCCAGCATCCTGGACCACCAGGGCCTGTGGGCCGCGCTGGAATGGCAGGCGCAGGAGTTCGTGCAGTCCGCCGAAATGGCGCTGGACTGGCGCATGGAGGTGGCCGGCGCACCCGAGCCGCCCGAGCCCCTGGCCATGGCGGTGTTCCGCATCTTCCAGGAGATGCTCAGCAACGTCGGTCGCCATGCACACGCCGACCGCCTGGGTGTCCACATCGTCGTGCGGGGGACTGCCCTGAGCCTGTGCGTGCAAGACAATGGCGTGGGCGCGCCGTCCCACGCGTTCGAAGCCGCGAACGCCTATGGCGTGATGGGCATGCGCGAACGCGCACGGCACTTCGGTGGCGGCATACAGATAGACAGCGCACCAGGCGAGGGCACGCGCATGTGCCTGACCGTGACGCTCGGAGACGAGACGTGAACACTTCTTTCGACCTGCTGACCGAAACCATCCGCGTGCTGATCGGCGACGACCACCGCATCGTGCGCGAGGGGCTCAAGCAGATCCTGGCCGACGCGCCCGACGTGCAGGTGGTGGCCGAAGCGCAGACCGGGCCCGAGGTGCTGGCCGAGGTGGCGGCGCTGGGCGGCAGCCTGGGGCTGGACCTCGTGCTGCTCGACATCGCCATGCCCGAGCTGGACGGTCTCGACGTGCTGCAGGCGATCAAGCGCGACCACCCGCGCCTGCCCGTGCTCATGCTCAGCACCTACCCCGAGAAACAGTACGCGGTGCGCTGCATCCGCCTGGGCGCCTGCGGTTACCTGAACAAGAGCGCGGACCCCGACGACATGATCGCCGCCGTGCGCAAGGCCGCCGGCGGCGCGGTGTTCGTGAGCCAGGCCACGGCCGAGGCGCTGGCGGCCGCCGTGGGCAGCGCGGGCGCGCAGACCGGGCCCGAAGCCCTCTCGCACCGCGAGTACCAGGTCTACCGCCTGCTCACGCAGGGGCGCACCGTGAGCGAAATTGGTGCGCAGCTCGGCCTGGCGCCCAACACGGTGAGCACTTACCGTGCACGCGTGCTGGAAAAGACCGGCGCGAAGAACGATGTGGAGCTCGCGCTGTACGCCGAACGCCACGCGCGCGCCCCGAAAAGCCCCTGAAACACCCGTTCCTGTAGGGCTGGCCCTACACCGCGTCGGTCGGCGCGGCGCGACTTGTGCACGCGGGCGCTGAACGGTGCCCTGTGTGGCCGTTCTGGCCCGGTGCTTGCAAAGCGTTCCTCGTTTTCAACACACGAGGTGCGCCATGTCCGAATTCTTCGACCCCTACAACGCCGACCGTCCGCTGATGATGAAGTGCAGCTGCGGGCGCGACCACACGGTGGCGGACCATCACGCCGAGGCCAACGCCGACAGCGCGGCCGCCGAGCTGCGCCGCCGCAGCGAGACCGCCGAGTTCGAGGCCTACAGCAACGAGTTCATCGAGGCCACGCTCGTCAAGGCGCTGTTCCCGCACGACGAGGTGCGCCGCCGCTTCCTGCGCGCGGTCGGCAAGGGCACGGCCATGGCCGCCATCGCCAGCGTGCTGCCGGTGACCAGTCTGCAGGCCATGGCACAGGAAGCCGGCGCGAAGAAAGGCACGCTGGAGAAGACCAACCTCAAGATCGGGTTCATCCCCATCACCTGCGCCACGCCGCTGATCATGGCGCACCCGCTGGGCTTCTACAGCAAGCAGGGCCTCAACGTGGAGGTGACCAAGACGGCGGGCTGGGCGCTGATCCGCGACAAGATGATCAACAAGGAGTACGACGCCACGCACTTCCTCTCGCCCATGCCTCTGGCCATCTCGCTCGGCCTGGGCAGCAACGCCACGCCGATGAACGTGGCCACGGTGCAGAACGTCAATGGCCAGGCCATCACGCTGAGTCTGAAGCACAAGGACAACCGCGACCCGAAGAACTGGAAGGGCTTCAAGTTCGGCATCCCGTTCGACTACTCGATGCACAACTTCCTGCTGCGCTACTACCTGGCCGAAGCCGGACTGAACCCCGACACCGACGTGCAGCTGCGCGTGATCCCGCCGGCCGAGATGGTGGCCAACCTGCGCGCGGGCAACATCGACGGCTTCCTCGGCCCCGACCCCTTCAACCAGCGCGCGGTGTTCGACGAGGTCGGCTTCATCCACGTGCTCACCAAGGACCTCTGGAACGGCCACCCCTGCTGCGCCTTCGGCACCAGCACCGAGTTCATCCAGAAGAACCCCAACACCTTCGCGGCGCTGTACCGCGCGGTGCTCACCTCGGCCGCCATGGCGCGCGACCCGAAGAACCGCGAACTCATCGCCAAGGTCATCGCACCGAGCCAGTACCTCAACCAGCCCGAGGCCGTGCTCACGCAGGTGCTCACCGGCCGCTTCGCCGATGGCCTGGGCAAGATCCAGACCGTGCCCGACCGCGCCGACTTCGACCCGATGCCGTGGCAGAGCATGGCGGTGTGGATGCTCACGCAGATGCAGCGCTGGGGCTACATCAAGGGCGATGTGAACTACCAGCAGATCGCCGAGCGCGTGTTCCTCATCACGGACGCACGCAAATACATGAAGGAGCTCGGCCAGCCCTTCGCCGCCGGCCCGGGCTACACGAAGCACACCATCATGGGCAAGGTGTTCGATCCGGCCAAGCCAGCCGAGTACCTGAAGAGCTTCGCGATTCAAAAGGCAGCTTGAGCATGAAGACCGCTGGCCTCAACCTGCGCGCCGCGCTGGTCTCGCTGCTGCTGTTCGCCGTGTTCATCGGTGTGTGGCAGCTCTCCACCACCGGGCCCAGCATCGGTGGCTCGTCGGCCGGCATGACGGCCGAGGAGATCGAGTACGCGAAGATGATGGGCAAGGACCCCGGCGCGGCCAAGAGCAGCGGCTTCCCGCCGCCGATCGAGGTGGCGAAGGCGAGCTGGGCCCAGATCTCCGACCCGTTCTACGACAACGGCCCGAACGACAAGGGCATCGGCATCCAGCTCATGCATTCGCTGGCCCGCGTTGCGCTGGGTTTCCTGCTGGCCATGGCGGTGGCGATTCCACTCGGCTTTCTCATCGGCATGTCGCCGCTGATGCAGAAAGCGTTCAACCCCTTCGTGCAGGTGCTCAAGCCGATCAGCCCGCTGGCCTGGATGCCGCTGGCGCTGTACACGCTCAAGGACAGCAACATCAGCGGCATCTTCGTGATCTTCATCTGCTCCGTCTGGCCGATGCTGATCAACACCGCGTTCGGTGTGGCCTCGGTCAAGCGCGAGTGGCTCAATGTGGCGAGCACGCTGGAGGTGAACCCGCTGCGCAAGGCGTTCCAGGTGATCCTGCCTGCCGCTGCGCCCACCATCCTCACCGGCATGCGCATCAGCATGGGCATCGCCTGGCTGGTGATCGTGGCCGCCGAGATGCTGGTCGGCGGCACCGGTGTCGGCTACTTCGTGTGGAACGAGTGGAACAACCTCTCGCTCACCAACGTCATCTTTGCCGTGCTGCTCATCGGTGTCGTCGGCATGCTGCTCGACCTGATGTTCGCCCAGCTCCAGAAGGTGGTGACCTATGTGGAGTGAATCCGCCGACCGCGTGAGCCAGACCCCCTCGAAGACCCCCAAGAAAGCCCCCAGGATGACCGGTTTCCTCCAGGTTGAAAAGCTCGCCAAGGCGTACCAGGCCGACAAGCCGGTGTTCGCCGACGTGTCATTCGCGATCGACAAGGGCGAGTTCGTCTGCATCATCGGCCACAGCGGCTGTGGCAAGACCACCGTGCTCAACGTGCTCGCGGGGCTGGACACCGCGACATCGGGCCACTGCTTCATGGACGGGCGCGAGATCGCCGGCCCCAGCCTTGAACGCGGCGTCGTGTTCCAGAGCCACGCGCTCATGCCCTGGCTCACGGTGCGGCAGAACATCGCCTTCGCGGTCAAGTCGCGCTGGCCCGACAAGCCGCGCGCCGAGCTCAACGCACACGTGGAAAAGTTCGTGGCGCTGGTGGGCCTGTCGCACGCGATCGACAAGAAACCGAGCCAGCTCTCGGGCGGCATGAAGCAGCGCGTGGGCATCGCGCGCGCCTTCGCGATCCAGCCCAAGATGCTGCTGCTCGACGAGCCCTTCGGTGCGCTGGACGCGCTCACGCGCGGCACCATCCAGGACGAGCTCATGGCCATCGTTCGCGAGACGCAGCAGACCGTCTTCATGATCACCCACGACGTGGACGAGGCCATCCTGCTGGCCGACCGCATCCTGCTCATGAGCAACGGCAGCGAAGGCCCCAACGGCTATGTGCCGGGTGGCATGGCCGAGGTGGTGGTCAACACCCTGCCGCGCTCGCGCACCCGTGCGCAACTGCATCACCTCGATGGGTACTACGACCTGCGCAACCACATCGTCGATTTCCTCGTCACGCGCGCCAGGGCGCACTGATTTCCTTTCTCCCTTTCTCCTTCATCACAAGCAAAGAGGCAACACATGAGCCGACTCGACGTCACCGAAAAAATCGTCAACACCAAAGTCACCAAGGGCCTGAGCTGGGCCGACGTGGCCAAGAAGGTGGGCCAGTCCAAGGAATGGACCACGGCGCTCTGCCTGGGCCAGATGACCGCCACGCCGGCGCAGGCCAAGGTGCTGGGCAAGATATTCGGCCTCAGCATCGACGAGCAGAAGTGGCTGCAGGTCGTGCCCTACAAGGGTTCGCTGCCCACCTCGGTGCCGACCGATCCGCTGATCTACCGCTTCTACGAACTCGTGAGCGTGTACGGCACGACCTTCAAGGCGCTCATCCACGAAGAGTTCGGCGACGGCATCATGAGCGCGATCGATTTCAAGATGGACATGCAGCGCCAGGCCGACCCGAACGGTGACCGCGTGCAGATCGTCATGTCGGGCAAGTTTCTCCCCTACAAGCAGTACTGATGGAGCCACGTCCGCCGCTGCCGCCGTTCACGCGCGAGTCGGCCATCGAGAAGGTGCGCATGGCCGAGGACGCGTGGAACTCGCGCGACCCGGACCGCGTGGTCAAGGTCTACACCGAGGACACGCGCTGGCGCAACCGCGCGGAGTTTCCCGTGGGCCGCGACGCGGTGCATGCCTTTCTCGTGCGCAAGTGGGCGAAGGAGCTGGACTACCGGCTCATCAAGGAGCTCTGGGCTTTCGACGCGAACCGCATCGCCGTGCGTTTCGTGTACGAATGGCGCGACGATTCCGGCCACTGGTTCCGTTCGCACGGCAACGAGAACTGGCAGTTCAATGCCGATGGCTACATGGAGCAGCGCCACGCCAGCATCAACGACCGGCCGATCCACGAGAGCGAGCGGCTGTTCCACTGGCCGCTGGGCCGGCGGCCCGATGACCACCCAGGCCTGAGCGCACTGGGGCTGTAGGCCGCGCGGCGGCATGCGATGTGCTAGCTTGGCGGCATGAGCACATCGCCCCTGTCGCGGATTTCCCATACCTGGCTGGACGACGGCCACGCCCTGCTGGCCGGCTCGCTGTTCGTGGCGCTGGGCATGACCATGTTCTCGCACGCCGGCCTGCTCACCGGCGGTGTGGCGGGCATGGCTTTCCTGGTGAGCTACGCCACCGGCTGGAGCCTCGCCCTGTGCTTCTTCGTGTTCAGCCTGCCCTTCTTCGCGCTGTCGTGGCGCCGGCTCGGGGCCGAGTTCACCATCAAGAGCCTGTGCGCGGTGGCGCTGGTCTCGCTGTGCACCGCGTGGGCGCCGCGTGTGGTGCGCTTCGAACTGCTCAACCCCTGGGTGGCCTCGGTGCTCGGGGGCTTTCTCATCGGCTTCGGCCTGCTCGCCCTGCTGCGCCACCAGGCCAGCGTGGGTGGCGTGAACATCGTGGCGCAGTGGTTGCAGCAGAGCCGCGGCGTGCGCGCCGGCCACGTGCAGATGGGCGTGGACGTGCTGGTGGTGCTGGCCGCCCTGGCGGTGGTGCCGCCACAGCGCGTGCTGCAGTCGGTGGTGGGCGCCGTGGCCATCGGCGCCATCCTCACGCTCAACCACCGGCCGGGGCGCTACCTCGGCGTGTAGCGCCGGTTCAGGGCAGCGGAATCCACTCGCTGTCGTCGCCCGGGGGCAGCGGAATGCGGCCGGCGGTCCAGTCGGCCTTGGCCTGTTCGATGCGTTCCTTGCGCGAGGACACGAAGTTCCAGAAGATGTGGCGCTCGCCCAGCGGTTCGCCACCAAAGATCATCAGGGTGGCCTTCGTGTGCGCGGTGATCACGGCGTCCGCGTCGTCGCCGAAGACGAGCAGCTGGCCGGGCACGTAGGTCTGGCCGTCGTATTCGATCTCGCCGCGCGCCACGTACACCGCCTGTTCGCGGTGGCCACCGGGCAGCGCCTTGCGCGCGCCGGGTTGCCACTCGGTGTGCAGGTAGAACAGCGGCGAGTGCGTGCGCACGGGGCTCTTCAGGCCGTAGGCCTCGCCCGCGATCAGGCGCATCCACACGCCGCCCTCGTCGTGCACCGGCAGGTCGCTCGCCGGGTAGTGCGTGAAGGCCGGGTCGGTTTCCTCGTCCTTCTCGGGCAGCGCCACCCAGAGCTGCATGAGCTCGAGGCCGCCGCCTGCGAACGAGTCCGGGTGCTTGAAGCGTTCGGAGTGCGAGATGCCGCGCCCGGCCGTCATCCAGTTCACGTCGCCGGGGTTGATGAACTGGTGCACGCCCAGGCTGTCCCGGTGTTCCACCTGGCCACTGAGCAGGTAGCTCACCGTCGAGAGGCCGATGTGCGGGTGCGGGCGCACATCGGCAGCGCGCGTGTTCTCTGCGGCCAGCGTCACCGGGCCGGCGTGGTCCACGAAGATCCACGGGCCGACCATGCGGCGTTTTGCGTAAGGCAGCACGCGCCGCACCTTCAGGCCATGGCCCAGGTCGGCATCGCGGGCGGTGATCACCATCTCGAGCATCTTGTCTCCTTGCGTGGGGTTACGCGGTGGCCGCAATCCGGCCCATCTTGCCGCTCTGGAAATCGGCGAAGGCCTGGTGGATCTCGGCCTCGCTGTTCATCACGAACGGACCATAACCCACGATGGGCTCGTCGATCGGTTCGCCGGCCAGCCAGAGCACGGTGGCGTCTTCCAGCACCTCGAACGTCACGTCCTGTCCATCGCGCGAATGCACGGCCATCTGCGCGGCGGTCACTTCCTTGCCATCGGCCAGGCGCAGGCGACCGCGCAGCACGAAAGGCGCGGTGGTGTGGCCTTCGGCGGCGGGCAGCGTCACGGTGTGGCCGGCCTTCAGGCGCAGGTCCCACACCTGCATGGGCGTGAAGGTGCGTGCCGGGCCTTTGGCGCCCAGCAGTTCACCCGCGATGACGCGCGCGGTGCCGGCACCGTCGGGCAGGTCCACCTGCGGAATCTGCTCGCGCGTGATGCCCTGGTAACCCGGCGCGGCCATCTTGTCGCGCGCCGGCAGGTTCACCCACAGCTGCACCATCTCGAACGGGCCGCCTTCCTTCGCAAAGCGCTCGCTGTGGTACTCCTCGTGCACGATGCCCGAGGCCGCGGTCATCCACTGCACCTCACCGGTGCCGATGGTGCCGCCGCCGCCGCTGGAATCGCTGTGCGAGACCTCGCCGTCGTAGACGATGGTCACGGTCTCGAAGCCGCGGTGCGGGTGCTGGCCCACGCCCCGGCGTTTCGGGGTGGGGTCGAATTTCGTCGGGCCGCCGTAGTCCAGCAGCAGGAAGGGCGAGAAGCGCTCGGCTGCGCCGTTGTACGAGAAGATGCTGCGCACGGGAAAGCCGTCACCGACCCAATGGCCGCCGGCGCTGCGCTGGATGAAAGAAACGGTTTTCATGGGGTGTACTCCTGTATGAAAGAGCACTGTACCGGGCATCCGTTCCCGTGATAAGTCGGTAAGATCACAAATCATTTTTCAATGAGATGAACAATCAACACCCCGATCTGAACGACACGCTGGTGTTCGTGCGCGTGGCACAGGCCGGCGGTTTCAGCGCCGCCGCGCGGGCCATGGGCATGCCCACGTCGACGCTGAGCGTGCGTGTGTCGCGGCTGGAGCAGCGGCTGGGCGTCACGCTGCTGCAGCGCACGACGCGCCGCCTGCGACTGACCGAGGCCGGCCAGGCCTACCTGCACCAGGCCGCGCGCGGGCTCGACGAGATCCTGCAGGCCGAGGCGCAGCTCGACGCGGGCCGGCACGAGGCGCAAGGCCTGCTGCGCATCACCCTGCCGATCGACATGGGTGACGACCAGCTGCTCGGCATCCTCAGCGCCTACCGCGCGCGGCACCCCGGCGTGGCGGTCGAACTCGTGTTCTCGGACGCGAGGCTCGATCTGGTGGAGCAGGGCCTGGACCTCGCTCTGCGCGCTGGCGAGCTGGCCGATTCCAGCCTGATCGCGCGCCAGATCGGGCAGGCGCGCTGGGCCCCGTTCGCACACCCTGACTACCTCGCCCGCGCCCCTGCGCTGCGCCATCCGAAAGACCTCGCGCAGCACGCCGCGCTGTGCTTCAGCCCGCTCGGCCGCGACAGCTGGACGCTCACGCGCGGCAAGGCGCGCGTCAACGTGCCGCTGCGCAGCGCCTTCGCCGCCAACGACATGCGCCTGGTCCGCCGCCTCGCGCTCGAGGCCCAGGGCGTGGCCCTGTTGCCGGACTACGTGTGCCGGCGCGAGGTCGACCACGGCCAGCTGGTGCCGTTGCTGCCGGGCTGGCACGCGCGCACCGACCCGATCCACCTTGTCTACCCCGGCCAGCGTTTCGTGCCGGCCAAGCTGCGGCACTTCATCGACGAAGCGGGCCCCGCTCTGGCCGCGCTGTTCGAACACTGAACCCGGCGCTAAGCTTCTCATCCTCATGCGCATTGAAGACATCCGCCAGCGCCTGCGCGCGCTCGGTGCCAATCCCCGCCACCAGCAGCGCGTGCTGCGCCTGTGGTCTCAGGCCCTGCCGCAGGACGCGGGCCGGCGCGAGCTGTCGCATTTCCTGCCCGCGCCGCTGGTGGCGGCCCTGCCTGCCGTGAGCGAGGAGCTCGCCGCGCTGGCGGTGCTGCAGTCCGAGCACCCGGGGGAGGATGGTTCGGCGCGCCTGCTGGTGGCGTTGCGCGACGGCCAGACGGTGGAGAGCGTGCTGCTGCCGCGCGACGGGCTGTGCGTGTCCACGCAGGTGGGTTGCGCGGTGGGCTGCGTGTTCTGCATGACGGGGCAGGGCGGCCTGGTGCGGCAGGTGGGCAGCGCCGAGATCGTGGCGCAGGTGGCGCTGGCGCGCACGCGGCGCGTGGTGAAGAAGGTGGTGTTCATGGGCATGGGCGAGCCCGCGCACAACCTGGACAACGTGCTCGAGGCCATCGACCTGCTGGGCACGGTGGGCAACATCGGCCACAAGCACCTGGTGTTCTCCACCGTGGGCGACCCGCGTGTGTTCGAGGCGCTGCCGCAGGGCCGCGTCAAGCCCGCGCTGGCGCTCTCGCTGCACACCACCCGGGCCGACCTGCGCGAACGGCTGCTGCCGCGCGCGCCGCGCATGTCGCCCGAAGAACTGGTGGAAGCGGGCGAACGCTATGCGCGCGCCACCGGCTACCCCATCCAGTACCAGTGGACGCTGCTCGAAGGCATCAACGACGGCGACGACGAGATCGAGGGCATCGTGCGCCTGCTGCACGGCCGCTACGCCATCCTCAACATGATCCCGTACAACACGGTGGACGACCTGCCGTTCCGGCGCCCGGCCTGGGAACAGGCGGTCGACATCGCGCGGCGCCTGCACCGGCGCGGCATTCTCACCAAGCTGCGCCAGTCCGCCGGGCAGGACGTGGACGGCGGCTGCGGCCAGCTGCGTGCGCGGGCGGAGAAGCCCGCGCGCCGCACCGTGGCCTTGCGGGTGCAGGGCGTCAGCGCCTGAGCGCCACCGCCGCCACGCTCAGTGCAGCGTGAGCGGGTGCGACGTCGTCTTCACCCGCACCACCGCCGCGCGCGGCTCGTACGGCGCGGGCGGCGCGCCGCAGATCACCGCCGCGATGGCGCGCGCCTGGCGCGCGATCGGTTCGATGAATCGGCTCGGTTGTCCATCGATCGCGATGCAGTCGCCCATGGCGTGGATGTGTTCATTGCTGGTGCGCAGCGTGGCGGCGTCGACCGCGATGCCGTTGTGCCAGGCCAGCCCTGCGCCCTGCGCCAGGCGCGGCGGCGTCTGCAGGCCGGCGGCGGCCACCACCTGGTCGGCCGCGAAGCGCTGGCCGCACGCGGTGGTGAGGCGGTAGCGGCCGGCCACCTGCTCCAGCTGAGCCACCTGCACGCCCCCGACGAAGCGGATGGCGAGGTCTTTCCACGCGTCGAGCAGCGGCGTGCCCGCCTGTTCGGCCGGCCAGCGCGCCAGCGGCGCGGCCTGCACATCCAGCAGGGTGATGCGGTGGCCGCCCAGCGCAAGGTCGTTCGCGAGTTCGCTGCCGATCAGGCCGGCGCCGACGATGACCACCTCCTTCGGCGCATCGCCGAGCGCCGTGCGCAGTTTCTCGTAGGCGGCCAGGTGGTTGATGCGCCAGCACAGCGCGGCCGGCAGGGCCGGTGGCAGCGCGGCCTGCGCGCCGTGCGCGAGCACCAGCCGGTCGTACTTCAGCGTGCCGCGCGTGGTGCGCAGCGTGCGCGTGTCGGGGCAGATGCGCACGGCCTGGGTGTGGGCCAGCAGGCGAACCTTCAGGCGCGCTGCCGCCTTGTGGCCAGCTTCCTTCGCGATCGCGCCGGGCGCGAGCCCGCGCGCCATGGCAACCGAGAGCAGCGGCTTGTCGTACACGTCGCCCGCGCAGTTGCTCACCATGGTGATGGGCAGCGTGGCGTCGAGCGCGCGCAGCGCCTCGGCCATCTGCCAGCCCGCACGCCCGGCGCCCACGATCACCACGCCCGCCGCACCGCGCGCGGCCACGGGTGCGCTGGTGGCGAGGCCGGCGCGCAGCGCGTCCAGCGTGGGCGGTGTGTAGGGCGTGAAGTCGGCCTTGGTCACGCCGCACAGCGGACAGGCCCAGTCGTCGGGGATGTCGGCGTAGCGCGTGCCGGGTGGCAGGCCGCCGTCGGGGTCGCCCTCGGCCTCGTCGTAGATGTAGCCGCAGGCGTCGCAGATGTACTGCTGGTACGGCGCGAGTGTTTGAACTGCCGCGGCTGCGGGGGTGAGGGCGGTGTTCATGCCGGCATCACCTCGGCCGAGAGCCGCGCGATTTCCTTGCGCAGGTGCTTGATGGCCGGCGTGACGATGGCGACGAAGTGCGACTCGCGCACGCGGCGCTGCACGTCCGAACTCATGAGGTAGCCGCGCGCGCCCTGGTGCAGCAGGGCCGACTGCGCGGCGCGCAGGCTCAGCTCGGCGCCGTGGGCGCGGGCGTCGAGCACGTCGATGAAGAACTCCACCGAGTCGTTGAAGGGCGTTTCGGCCAGCGCCATCACGCGCGCGGTGAGGGCGTCCAGCTCGGCCTGCAGCGCATCGGGCCGGTCTTCGAGGAACTGGTTCACGTGGCCCAGCTGCGCTTCCACCGCCCACATGGTGTCGATGGCGCCCTGCGCCACGCCCACCGCCATGCCGCACTGGAGCATGACGAAAGCGGAGCGGATGCGCGCGATGAAAGGTTTCGCCGGGTCGGCCATGGTCTCGCCAGCGCCGATGAACACGTCCTTCAGCCGCAGCGCGTAGGTGCCGGTGCCTTCCATGGCGGAGAAGCTCGGGCATTCGCGCAGCTCCACGCCAGGCGCGTCGCAGCGCAGCAGGAACATCAGCTCGCGGCCCAGCGGTTCACCGCGTTCGTCCACCACCGCCGCCAGTGCGCCGCAGGCGTGGCCGGGGCCCAGGTTGCTCACCCAGGGCAGGCTGCCGTTGACGAGGTGGCCGCCGTCCACCGGCGTGGCCTTGAGCAGCAGGCTCTCGATCTGCGCGTAGCTCTTCATCGGGTTGGACATGGCGGTGCCGCCCAGCGAGGCACCAGCGGCCAGCGCGCGCAGCGCCTCGCCCTGCAGCGCCGGGTTGCCGCTGGCCTGCATGTACAGGCCGCAGACCAGCTGGCACCACACCATGAAGCCGGTGGCGCCGCAGACGCGCGAGACCTCGGCCATGGCGCGGATGGCCAGGCCGTAGTCGGCGCGGCCCACCGGTGCGTCGAGGTGCGCGCTGAACGCCCCGAGCGCGCCCAGCTGTTGCAGCACCTCGCGCGGGTAGTGGCCTTCGCGGTCGATCGCCTCGACCACGCTGGCCAGCGGACCTTGCGCCACGGCGCGCACCGCGGCGATCAGCTCGTCGGCCGAAGTCCCGTGGGTCAGCTCGCGGGGCAGGTCGTTCGGGTTCATGCGTCCGCCAGGGCAATGGTGAAGGGGATGGGGTTGCGCATCGAGTTCGCCACCGGCGAGTAGAAGTTGGCGTGCTGCACGATCTCGTCGAGCACCTCGCGCGTCGCATCGCCTTCCACCAGCACTTTCACGCGAATGGCCTGGAAGCCCATCTCGGGCGGCGTCTTCTCCAGCGCGCCACCGGCCCCCCACGCGGCGGGGTTGCCGATGTCGCCCTCCATGAAGACCTCGAGCCTGCTGAGCTTCACGCCTTTCCACGTCGCGACTGCCGTGATGCCCACGGCCAGGCAGCCGCCCAGGCCGGAGAGCACGATCTCGCCCGGCGCGGGCGCGGTGTCCTCGCCGAAGAGGTGCAGCGGCTCGTCCACCACCACCGGCTTGTGCTGGCCCACATACGACAGCGAGCGGTACTGGCCCTCCATCACGGTGTGCACCTTGTTCGTGCCGCGGCTGGCCGGGTTGGCCTTGCCCTTGGCGGCGAAGGCGGCCAGGCCGGTGCCGTCGATCGGACGCAGGTACGCCTTCACGGTGGTCACGGGGGTGGTGGGTTCGAGGGTGTCGGTGGCGGACATGGGGTCTCCAGGGTGTTGAAAGAAAGGGATGGGATCAGGCCGCGAGGGCCAGGCTGGGCTTCCTGCCCGACTTCGCCAGCGGCAGGCCGGTCTCGATCGGCAGGCTGTCGTCGCGCGACCACTCGTTCCACGAACCGAAGTACATGCGCACGTCGCTGAAGCCGGCCTGCTTGAGGGCCAGGAAGGTGTTGGAGGCGCGCGCGCCCTTGAAGCAGTAGAGGTAGACGGTGTCGTCGGGCGCGATGCCGGCGGTGGCGCACTCGGCCTTCACCTCGTCGGGCGTCTTGAACACGGGGCCTTGTGCCGAGGGCTTCATGAAGCGGTACCACTCGACCCACTTGGCGCCCGGCAGGCGGCCCTTGCGGGGCGCGAAGTCCTTGCCGTAGGGCGAGGAGCTGTCGCCGATCCACTCGTCCACGTCGCGCACGTCGAGCAGCACGGTGTCGGTGCCGAGCGCGGCCTGCACATCGGCCTGGGTCAGCATCACGTCCGCGCCCTTCAGCTCGGGGAAGGTCGCGGGCGTGGGCGTGGCGGCCTCGGTGGACACCGGCAGGCCCGAGGCTTTCCAGGCGCTGAAGCCGCCGTTGAGCACCTTGATCTTCGGGTAGCCCAGCCAGGTGAGCAGGTAGTAGCCCCGGCACGACTGGCCATAGCCGCTGTTCATCGCGTCTTCGTAGAACACAGCCGTCTCCTGGCCCGAGAGGCCGGCGGCACCCAGCGCCTCGGCGAAGGTGGCCTTGAGCGCCTGCAGGCCTTCGGGCGTGGAGGTGGCGAGGTAGGTGAAGACCTCGCGCAGGTTCACCGCACCGGGGATGTGGCCGGCGGCAAAGGCCTCGGCGTCGCGGGTGTCGATGACCACCACGGGTTCGGACGACTGCAGGGCCTGCAACTGGGCGGGTGCGATCAGGATGGCGTCGATGCTCATGGAAACCTCACGAAAGTAGGGGCGGGCGGGATTGCCTGCGGACCCTCTTTGCAACCGGTGTGCCAGGTGCTTCGAATGTGCTGAATGTCTCTGAAGTTCGTTGAATTTATTGAACTTTATGCTCCATAAAAAGGAGCAAAGGAGCGCGCTCCCGGGTGTCGCGATCTTCAATGTGTCGACACTTTGTCGACACATTGCCCGGCTCAACGCAGCTTCTTCATCCTGTAGGCGAACTGGCGCAGCGTGAGGCCCAGGCTTTGCGCCGCGCGCGACTGGTTGCCCTGGTGCCGCGCCAGCGCTTCCCGCAGCGCGTTGGCGCTGTGCGATGTCGCGCTCTGGTAGTCGCGCACCACAGGCGCATCGGCGCCGGTCGGCGCCGACGCAGCGCCAGAGCCCTCGGGCATGAAGCGCTCCAGCGTCTCGGCCGTCACCAGCGTGTGGTCGGCCAGCAGCACCAGCCGCTCGATCAGGTTGCCGAGCTCGCGGATGTTGCCGGGCCAGTCGTGCGCCTGCAGCCGCGCCAGCGCGTCGGGCGCGAGGTTCACGTTGCGCTGGTGCGCCTGGTTGGCGCGGTTCACGAAGTGCAGGGCGAGGGCGCGCACGTCCTCGCCGCGCTCGCGCAGGCTGGGCAGGCGGATCGGGATCACGTTGAGGCGGTAGTACAGGTCCTGCCGGAAGTGGCCGGCCTGCACCTCCTGGGCCAGGTCGCGGTTGGTGGCGGCCACCAGGCGCACGTTCACCTTCAGCTCTTTCGTGCCGCCCAGGCGCACCAGCGTGCCTTCCTGCAGCGTGCGCAGCAGCTTGGACTGCATGGCCAGCGGCAGCTCGCCAATCTCGTCCAGAAAGATGGTGCCGCCGTCGGCCTGCTCGAACCAGCCCGCGCGCGAGGTGTTCGCGCCGGTGAATGCACCCCGCTCATAGCCGAACAGCTCGGACTCGAACAGCGTGTCCGGGATCGCCGAGCAGTTCACCTTGATGAAGGGCTGGTCGTGCCGGCCGCTGGCCAGGTGAACGGCGCGCGCGAACAGCTCCTTGCCCGTGCCCGACTCGCCCAGCAGCAGCACGGTGGCCTGCGATTGCGACACGCGCTCGAGCTCGCCCAGCGCCTGCAGCAGCGCGGGCGACTGGCCGATCAGGCCGTAGCGCGCGCTCGCGCTGTCCAGCGCGCGGGCCAGTGCGGCGTTGCGCGCCACGAGCTGGCGTGTCTGGTCGGCCACCAGCTGTTCGAGCTGCAGCAACTGCCCGGCCAGCGTGGCCAGGATGCGCAGCACGGCCAGGTCGTCGTTGAGGTGGCGCTGGCGGCTGCGGATGCGGTGGCAGGCCAGCACGCCGATGGTCGCGCCGTTGACCTCGATCGGCAGCGCGATGAAGGCCACCGTCTGCGGCGGCAGGCGCTCGCGCGGCACGGTGCGGAACAGGAACAGGGGTTCGGCGTCCACGTCCTGCACGATCGCGGGCAGGCCGGTGGCCAGCACGCGGCCGGTGACGCCCTCGCCCCAGCGGAACACGCCGCGCTGCACCTCTTCGGCCGTGAGGCCGTAGGCGTGCCGGACCGCCGCGGTGCGTTCGGCGCCCGGCCGCGCTTCGCCGGCCAGCACCATGCGGCCCCGGTTCAGGCCCAGCAGCTCGCTCATCAGGTGCAGCATCTCGCGCAGCACGAAGGCCGGCGCCAGGCTGCGGCCCACCATCTTCATCACCTCGCGCATGAGCAGCAGCTCCTGGGCCTGCCAGTCGGTGCCGGGGCTGTCGGGATCGGTGCGGTGGGGGGGCATGCGGCCGGCGCAAGCAAGCATCGCACCAGCGGCACAAGGAATCCCTGGCGAGCTAAAATCGCCGCTTCTCAAGGAGCGTTGCAGCGCCGGCGGGCTTTTCAGCCCCCACCGTGCGTCAGGCTTGAGTGGGCGCGAACAGGCCCAAACGGCGCTCACCGGTCTGTTTTTCGCAAACTGCCTTGGTGAGTCCCATGTCCTCCGAATCCGCTTCCCCGTCTTCTTCCGTGCCGCCCATGCTGCTTTCCGGCCTGGAGCCGTTGCGCATTGGCGAGGGCAGTCTGTTCGTGAACGTGGGCGAACGCACCAACGTCACCGGCTCCAAGGCCTTCGCCCGCATGATCCTGGAAGGCCGCTTCGAGGACGCGCTCGCGGTGGCGCGCCAGCAGGTCGAGAACGGCGCGCAGATCATCGACGTCAACATGGACGAGGCCATGCTCGACAGCAAGGCCGCCATGGTGCGTTTCCTCAACCTCATCGCCGGCGAGCCCGACATCGCGCGCGTGCCGGTGATGGTGGACTCCTCCAAGTGGGAGGTGATCGAGGCCGGCCTGCGCTGCGTGCAGGGCAAGGGCGTCGTCAACTCCATCTCGATGAAGGAGGGCCTGGACGAATTCAAGCGCCAGGCGGGGCTGGTCAAGCGCTACGGCGCGGCCGCGGTGGTGATGGCCTTCGACGAAAAAGGCCAGGCCGACACCTACGCCCGCAAGATCGAGATCTGCGAGCGCGCCTACCGCGTGCTGGTCGACGAGGTCGGCTTCCCGCCCGAAGACATCATCTTCGACCCCAACATCTTCGCCATTGCCACCGGTATCGAGGAACACAACAACTACGCGGTCGACTTCATCGAGGCCACGCGCTGGATCAAGCAGAACCTGCCCGGCGCCAAGATCAGTGGCGGCGTGTCCAACGTGTCGTTCAGCTTCCGCGGCAACGACCCGGTGCGCGAGGCCATCCACACCGTGTTCCTGTACCACGCCATCCAGGCGGGCATGGACATGGGCATCGTCAATGCCGGCATGGTCGGCGTGTACGACGAGCTCGAACCCGTGCTGCGCGAGCGCGTGGAAGACGTGGTGCTGAACCGCCGCCCCGATGCGGGCGAGCGCCTGGTCGAGGTGGCCGAGAACGCCAAGGGCTCGGCCAAGGACGACAGCAAGAAGAACGAGTGGCGCGCACTGCCGATCCGCGAGCGCCTGTCGCACGCGCTGGTGCGTGGCATCAACGACTTCATCACCGAAGACACCGAGGAGATGTGGCAGCTGATCAAGGCCGATGGTGGCCGCCCGCTGCACGTGATCGAAGGCCCGCTGATGGACGGCATGAACGTCGTCGGCGACCTGTTCGGCCAGGGCAAGATGTTCCTGCCGCAGGTGGTGAAGAGCGCGCGCGTGATGAAGCAGGCCGTGGCGCACCTGCTGCCCTACATCGAGGCTGAGAAGCTGGCCATGCAGGCCGCTGGTGGTGACGTGAAGCCCAAGGGCAAGATCGTGATCGCCACCGTCAAGGGCGATGTGCACGACATCGGCAAGAACATCGTCACCGTGGTGCTCCAGTGCAACAACTATGAAGTGGTGAACATGGGCGTGATGGTGCCCTGCCACGAGATCCTGGCCAAGGCCAAGGAAGAGGGCGCGGACATCGTTGGCCTCTCCGGCCTGATCACGCCCAGCCTGGAAGAGATGCAGTACGTGGCCGGCGAGATGCAGAAGGACGCCCACTTCCGCGAGCGGCGCATTCCGCTGCTCATCGGCGGTGCCACCACCAGCCGCGTGCACACCGCGGTGAAGATCTCGCCGCACTACGAAGGCCCCGTGGTCTACGTGCCCGATGCCTCGCGCAGCGTGAGCGTCGCGCAGGGCCTGCTGTCCGACCAGGCGGCGGCCTACATCGCCGAGGTGACCGCCGACTACGACCGCGTGCGGCACCAGCACGCCAACAAGAAGCAGGTGCCGCTGTGGCCGCTGGAGAAGGCGCGCGCAAACCGCACGCCGATCGACTGGGCCGCCTTCACGCCACACAAACCGAAGTTCATCGGCCGGCGCGTGTTCAAGAACTTCGACCTGAACGAGATCGCGAAGTACATCGACTGGGGCCCGTTCTTCCAGACCTGGGACCTGGCCGGGCCGTTCCCCGAAATCCTGAAGGACGAGGTGGTGGGCGAGGAAGCGCGGCGCGTGTTCAGCGATGGCAAGCGCATGCTGCAACGCCTCATTGAAGGCCGCTGGCTCAGCGCGAGCGCGGTGGTGGGCCTGTACCCGGCCAACACCGTGCACGACGACGACATCGAGCTCTACACCGACGAAAGCCGCAGCGAGGTCGCGCTGACCTGGCACGGCCTGCGCCAGCAGACCGAGAAGCACGAGATCGACGGCGTGATGCGCCCCAGCCGCTGCCTGGCCGACTTCGTCGCACCCAAGGGGGTGGCGAACGACTACGTCGGCGTGTTCGCCGTGACCGCCGGCCTGGGCGTGGAGAAAAAAGAGAAGCAGTTCATCGACGACCTCGACGACTACTCCGCCATCATGCTCAAGGCCCTGGCCGACCGCATGGCCGAGGCGCTGGCCGAGTGCATGCACCACCGCGTGCGCACCGACCTCTGGGGCTACGCGCCCGACGAGGCGCTGAGCAACGAAGAGCTCATCAAGGAAAAGTACCAGGGCATCCGCCCCGCGCCGGGCTACCCGGCCTGCCCGGACCACACCGTCAAGCGCCCGATGTTCGACCTGCTGCAGTGCGAGGACATCGGCATGGGCCTGACCGAGAGCCTGGCCATGACGCCGGCGGCCAGCGTGAGCGGCTTCTACCTCGCCCACCCGCAGAGCACCTACTTCAACGTCGGCAAGATCGCCGACGACCAGGTGGACGACCTCGCCGCGCGCAGCGCCGTGGCGCGCAACGAGCTGCAGCGCTGGCTGGCGCCGAACCTGTAGTTTTTTCGTCCGGGTGTGGAACCCCGGGGAGTTCCGGCGGGTCAGCTTCCGGTACCCTTCGTCTCCCTGTTTTGCACCAGACATTCACATGAACGCTCTCAACAACCTCTTCAACCAACCGCGCTTCGGCGTCATCCTGCTGCGCTGGACGCTGGCCATCCTGATGATCTTTCACGGCTGGGCCAAGATCACCGGCGGCGTGGGCGGCATCGAAGGCATGCTGGTGGGCAAGGGCCTGCCGGGCTTCCTGGCCTATGGCGTGTACCTGGGCGAGTTCCTGGCCCCGCTGCTGCTGCTGGCGGGCGTCTGGGTGGTGCCGGCCGCGCTGATCATCGCGATCAACATGGGCTTTGCTGTCGCGCTGGCGCACATGGGCCACTGGTTCGACATCACCAACACCGGCGGCTGGCGCCTCGAACTGCAGGCGTTCTTCTTCGTGACCGCGCTGGTGGTGGCGTTCACGAACCGCCTCGGACCGAATAAAGGGTAAGCACCCCCCTGCGCCGCTTTGCGGCTTCCCCCCTCTGTGGCGCGCCTTCGGCGCTTCGAGGGGGGACGGCATCTCGGGCCGGCGGAGCCGGACCCTTGAATGCCCCTGGAAAGCTACCCTGGGGTGCCTACACGTTCATGATCGTCACGGCGCGCGAGTTCAGGTAGGCTTCCATGGCTTCCGGCCCGCCTTCGGAGCCGTAGCCCGAATCCTTGAGGCCGCCGAACGGCATTTCGGCCGAAGGCATGGCGGGCATGTTCACCCACAGCATGCCCACGTCCACGCGGCGCGCCAGCAGGTCCGCGTTCTTGAGCGAGCGCGTGAAGGCGTAGGCGGCCAGGCCGTAGGGCAGGCGGTTGGCCTCGGCAATCGCTTCGTCCAGCGTGTTGAAGCTGCGCACCGCGGCCATCGGGCCGAAAGGCTCGTCGTTGAACACGCGCGCCTCCAGCGGCACGTCGGTGAGGATGGTGGGCTGCCAGAAGTTGCCTTCGTCGCCAATGCGCCCGCCGCCGGTGGCCAGTGTGGCGCCGCGCTCGACGGCGTCCTTCGTGAACTCGGCCATGGCCGTGACGCGGCGCGGGTTGGCCAGCGGGCCCATCTGCGTGCCCTCGGTCGTGCCGTCGCCCACGGCGAGCCCGGCGGCGTGCTTCACCAGCGCGGCCGAGAACTCCTTCGCGATGCTCTCGTGCACCAGGAAGCGCGTGGGCGAAATGCAGACCTGGCCTGCGTTGCGGAACTTGGCACCGCCGGCGGTCTTCACGGCCAGCGCCACGTCGGCGTCTTCCGCCACGATCACCGGCGCGTGGCCGCCCAGCTCCATGGTCACGCGCTTCATGTGCTGGCCCGCCATCGCGGCGAGCTGCTTGCCCACCGGCGTCGAGCCGGTGAAGGTGATCTTGCGGATGACGGGGTGCGCGATCAGGTAGCTGGAGATCTCGGCCGGCGTGCCGTAGACCAGGCCCAGCACCCCGGGCGGCAGACCGGCGTCGGCGAAGGCGCGCACCAGTTCGGCCGGCGCGGCGGGGGTTTCTTCGGGTGCCTTGACGATCATGGAGCAGCCCGTGGCCAGCGCGGCCGCCAGCTTGCGCACCACCTGGTTGATCGGGAAATTCCACGGCGTGAAGGCGGCCACCGGGCCGACCGGGTCCTTCAGCACCATCTGGCGCATGGCCAGGTTGCCGCGCGAGGGCACGATGCGCCCATACACCCGCAGGCCTTCGTCGGCGAACCATTCCAGGATGTCGGCCGCTGCCATCGCCTCGCCCTTGGCCTCGGCCAGCGGCTTGCCCTGTTCCTGCGTCAGCAGGGCGGCAATGGCACCGGCGCGCTCGCGCATCAGCGCGGCGGCGGCGCGCATGATCCTGGCGCGCTCGATCGGGGCCTTGTCGCGCCAGACCTCGAAGCCTTTCTGTGCCGCGTCCAGCGCCAGGTCGAGGTCGGCCTTGCGCGCATGCGCCACGCGCCCGATCTCCTTGCCCGTTGCCGGGTTGAAGACCGCCAGCGTCTCGCCGGCGGCGGCGTCGCGCCACTGGCCCTGGATGAAGAGTTGGGTGTTGGGGTAGCTCATGGCGGGTCTCCTGCGGGTTCTGGGTGGGAAGCCGATCACCATATCAGTTGGTGCCGGGGCCGCGCGCGCCTGGGGTCATCCGGTGCGCGTGCCTTCAACCGCCGCTCTTGAGCACCCGCCGGTACTGCACCGCCTCGGCCACGTGGGCCACGTCCACCGTTTCGCGCTCGGCAAGGTCGGCGATGGTGCGCGCCACGCGCAGGGCGCGGTGTGTGCTGCGAGCGCTCCAGCCCAGGCGCGCCGCCGCCGTGTGCAGGAACTTCATGGCGGCGGGTTCGGGGTTCGCGTGCGTGTCGAGCGCCTGGCCGGCCAGGGCCTGGTTGGCGGTGCCCTGGCGCGCCCGCGCACGCTCGCGGGCGGCGTGCACGCGTTCGCGCACGGTGGCGCTGCTCTCGCCCGTGGCGCCGTGCAGCAGGTCTTGCGGTGGCAGGGCGGGCACTTCCACATGCAGGTCGATGCGGTCGAGCAGCGGGCCGCTGAGCTTGCCCTGGTAGCGCGCGATCTGGTCCGGCGTGTCGCGGCAGGCGCGGGTCGGGTGGCCCAGGAAACCGCAGGGGCAGGGGTTCATCGCACCCACGAGCTGGAAGCGGGCCGGGAATTCGCTCTGCATGGCCGCGCGCGAAATGCGGATGTGGCCGCTTTCCAGGGGTTCGCGCAGCGCCTCCAGCGCGGCGCGCGGGAACTCGGGCAGCTCGTCGAGGAAGAGCACGCCATGGTGGGCCAGCGAAATTTCGCCCGGGCGCGGCGGTGAACCGCCGCCCACCAGCGCCACGGCACTCGCGCTGTGGTGCGGCGCACAGGTGGGGCGCTGGCCCCAGTTCGCCAGCACGAAGCGCCCCGCGAGCGAGGCCACGGCTGCGGACTCGAGCGCCTCCAGCGTGTCCATGGGCGGCAACAGGCCCGCGAAGCGCTGCGCGAGCATGGACTTGCCCGAACCCGGCGGGCCGACCATGAGCAGGCCATGGCCGCCCGCGGCGGCGATCTCCAGCGCGCGCTTGGCGGCCACCTGCCCTTTCACATCGGCCAGGTCGGGGTAGGCGGGGCGTGCGCCGGGTGCGGTCGGGTCCAGCCGCGCCCAGCCGTTGTCGGCGGGCGGTTCGGCGGCGGGGGTGTCCGCGCGCTCGGGCAGGAAGCGCGCGACCACGTCCAGCAGGTGTCGTGCGCGGTACACCTGCGCCTGCGGCACCAGCGCGGCCTCTTCGGCGCTGCCGGGCGGCAGCACCAGCCGCGTGGCGTGGGTGGCGCCGAGGTCGTGGCGGTGCAGGGCGAGGCTCATGGCGAGCGCGCCGCGCACCGGTCGCAGCTCGCCGCCCAGCGACAGTTCGCCCGCGAACTCCCAGCCGGCCAGCCGGGCCGCGTCGATCTGCCCGCTCGCGGCCAGGATGCCCAGCGCGATCGGGAGGTCGAAGCGGCCCGAGTCCTTGGGCAGGTCGGCCGGGGCCAGGTTCACGGTGATGCGCTTGTTCGACGGAAATTCCAGCCCCGCGTTGGCGATGGCCGAGCGCACGCGTTCGCGTGCCTCCTTCACGCCGGTGTCGGCCAGTCCGACGAGCGTGAAGCTAGGCAGGCCGTTGGCCAGGTGGACTTCAACGCAGACCGGCCGTGCTTCCAGCCCCAGCAGCGCCCGGCTGTGCACCAAAGACAGACTCATGTGGATTTCCTCCCCGTTTCGGTGCGCATTCCGGGGTCGCAGCCCGCCCGCCACGGCGTGAAACGGATGCCCCGATTTGGTGCGCCCAACTTTGGTGTGATCGTGTGGCGGGGTTCCGGAGGCTGGGCCGGCGGACTTTCTCCCGCGCGCGGCGCCACTGTAGGCGGGCAGGGAAGACGGAACCCCGGGGGGTAGGGATGCCGGGCTCTGGCATGGTCTGTGCTTGGGGGTGTAAGCGATTGAATCCGGGCCCCGGAGTTCCCCGGGTCCCTCCGCAAACCGCGGTGTCGGCCCCTCCGGTCACCACCCTTTCGTTCTAGAAGAGGAATCACAGCATGAAAATGGTTTCAGCCATCATCAAGCCGTTCAAGCTGGACGAAGTGCGCGAAGCACTTTCCGGCATGGGCGTGCAAGGCATCACCGTCACCGAAGTCAAGGGCTTCGGCCGCCAGAAGGGCCACACCGAGCTGTACCGCGGCGCCGAGTACGTGGTCGACTTCCTGCCCAAGGTCAAGATCGAAGCTGCCGTGTCCGACGAACTCGTCGAGCGCGTGATCGAGGCCATCGAGGGCGCTGCCCGCACCGGCAAGATCGGTGACGGAAAGATCTTCGTCACCGACCTGGAGCAGGTGGTGCGCATCCGTACCGGCGAGACCGGCAAGGAAGCGCTCTGATCGCCGCCCCTGAACAAGAGAGATCACGAACATGAAAAAACTTATTGCCACCCTGTTCCTGGGCATGGGCCTCGCCTTTGGCGGCCTCAACGCCATGGCCCAGACCGCTGCGCCGGCCGAAGCGCCTGCCGCTGCCGCACCGGCCGAGGCCACCGCAGCACCCGCCGCCGCTCCTGCTGAAGCTCCCGCTGCCGCAGCCCCGGCTGAAGCCGCACCGGCCGCCGCCGAGCCCGCGCTCGACACCGGCGACACCGCCTGGATGCTGACCTCCACCATGCTGGTCATCCTGATGACCATCCCGGGCCTGGCCCTGTTCTACGGCGGCCTGGCCCGCTCCAAGAACATGCTGTCGGTGCTGATGCAGGTGTTCGTGATCTTCTCGCTGATCACGATCCTCTGGTGCATCTACGGCTACAGCCTGACGTTTGCTGGCGAAGGCAAGTTCTTCGGTGGCTTCGACAAGGTGTTCCTGAAGGGCATCACGCCGGACACGATCTCGGGCCTGCTGCCGACGATCCCCGAGTTCGTCTTCGTGGCCTTCCAGTCGACCTTCGCGGCCATCACCTGCGCGCTGATCGTGGGCTCCTTCGCCGAGCGCATCAAGTTCTCCGCCGTGGTGCTGTTCTCCGTCATCTGGTTCACCTTCAGCTACATCCCGATGGCCCACATGGTCTGGGGCGGTGGTCTGCTGGGCGCCGACGGCGCGCTGGACTTCGCTGGCGGCACCGTGGTGCACATCAACGCCGGTATCGCCGGTCTGGTGGGTGCCTACGTGGTGGGCAAGCGCATCGGCTACGGCAAGGAAGCGCTCACGCCGCACAGCCTGACCCTGACCATGGTCGGCGCCTCGCTGCTGTGGGTCGGCTGGTTCGGCTTCAACGCCGGTTCCGCCGGTGCCGCCAACGGCATTGCTGGCCTGGCCTTCATCAACACCATCCTGGCCACCGGCGCAGCCACGCTGTCCTGGATTGCTGGTGAAGCCATGCACAAGGGCAAGGCCTCGATGCTGGGCGCTGCGTCCGGTGCCGTTGCCGGCCTGGTGGCCGTGACCCCCGCCGCTGGCTTCATCGGCCCGATGGGCTCGATCATCCTCGGCCTCATCGCCGGCCTGGTCTGCCTGTGGGGCGTGGGTGGCCTGAAGAAGCTGCTCGGTGCCGACGACGCGTTCGACGTGTTCGGCGTGCACGGTGTCGGTGGCATCGTCGGTGCCGTGCTGACCGCTGTCTTCGCCGCCGCCAGCCTGGGTGGCGTCAAGGGCGACGACTACGCCATGGGTGCCCAGATCTGGATCCAGGTCAAGAGCGTGCTGCTGACCATCGTCTGGTCCGGTGTGGTCTCGTTCGTGGCCTACAAGATTGTCGACATGGTGGTCGGTCTGCGTGTCAGCGAAGAAGCCGAACGCGAAGGCCTGGACATCACCTCGCACGGCGAGACGGCCTACAACCGTTGAGCCTCTCGAGCCTCCAGCGTGGCGCCATGACGCCACGCTGATCCCGAGTCTCCTTTGGATGTTGAACCCGCGTTGCCTCACGGCACGCGGGTTTTTTTGCGTGTGCCGCCTGCTTATGATGCGCGGCGGACACCACACAACATTCAGGAGGAACCATGTCCAGATTTGCCATGCGCACGCTCGCCGTCGCGCTGCTGAGCGCCCTTGCGGCCACCGCGCTGCACGCCACCGAAGCCCCGACCCGCAAGCTGCCGTCCAAGGTCACCTTCCACAAGGCGCCTTCGGAGGAGGCCCCTGCGGTGCGCGCTCAACGCCTCAAGCGCGAATGCAAGGGCCGGCCGAACGCCGGCATGTGCGCCGGGTATACGCGCTAGACACCCCCCCTGCGCCGCTGCGCGGCTTCCTCCTCAGTGGCGCGCCTTCGGCGCTTCAAGGGGGGACGGCACCTGGGGCCGGCGGAGCCGGACCCTCGTTGCCCCTGGTCTGACCGGCTGCGATTGCATTGCCGCGTGCAGAAAATTCAAAGCCGACGCGCGCATGGGCGACTACCATCGTCGCCATGTCGTCCCCGCCCCACGAGACGCCCGGCGAACTGATCGACCGGGTCCGCGCTGCCACGGCCGCGCGCACGCCTGTGCACATCGCCGGCGGCCACACCAAGGCCTTCTACGGCGAGTCGGTGTCGGGCGACGTCCTGCCCACCACCGGCTGGTCCGGCATCGTCAGCTACGAGCCCACCGAGCTCGTGGTCACGGTGCGCGCGGGCACGCCACTCGCCGAGCTGGAGGCCGAACTGGCCGGGCGCGGGCAGTGTTTCCCTTTCGAACCGCCGCACTTCGGACCGGGCGGCACCGTGGGCGGCATGGTGGCGGCTGGCCTGGCTGGCCCGGCCCGCGCGAGCGCCGGTTCGGTGCGCGACTTCGTGCTCGGCGCGCGCTTCATCAACGGGCGCGGCGAGCTGCTCACCTTCGGTGGCCAGGTCATGAAGAACGTGGCCGGTTACGACGTGAGCCGTGTGCTCGCGGGCTCCATGGGCACGCTCGGCGTGATCACGGACGTGAGCCTCAAGGTGCTGCCGGTCGCACCCGGCGAAGCCACGCTGGCCTTCTCGCTCGGCCAGCACGAGGCGCTGGAACAGCTGCACCGCTGGGGCGGCCAGCCCCTGCCGATCAACGCCAGCCGGTGGGAGGCGGACCGCCTCGTCGTGCGCCTGCGCGGTGCGGTGGCGGCGGTGGAGGCGGCGTGCGAGCGCATGGCCCGCGAAGTCGGTGGCGCGCGCCTGGACAACGCGCAGGCCAGCGCCGACTGGGCCGCCTGTCGCGACCAGCAACTCCCGTTCTTCCAGGGTGCCGCTGCCGACCAGTGCCTGTGGCGCCTTTCGGTACCGCAGACCGCGCCGGTGCTGGCGCTGCGCTGGCCGCAGCTCATCGAATGGCAGGGCGCGCAGCGCTGGCTGTGGGCACCGGCGGCCGAGGCGGCCGGGATCCGCGCGGCCACGGCGGCGGTGAACGGTCATGCCACGCTGTTCCGCGCCGGGGCCGATGGCGCACCCGGTGTGCCGCGCTTCGACCGCGCCAGCGCGGCCATCCAGACCATCAACGAACGCCTGCGCCGCGAGTTCGACCCGGCAGGCATCTTCACCCCGCACCGCATGGGCTGAACGGCACCGACACATGCAAACCCAGCTGTCCCCCGAATACCAGCAACGCGCCGACGGCCGCGCGGCCGAGGCCATCCTGCGCAAGTGCGTGCACTGCGGCTTCTGCACCGCCACTTGTCCCACCTACCAGTTGCTGGGCGACGAACTCGACGGCCCGCGCGGGCGCATCTACCTGATGAAGCAGGTGCTCGAAGGCGCCGAGCCGACGCGCAAGACGCAGATGCACCTGGACCGCTGCCTCACCTGCCGGAACTGCGAGAGCACCTGCCCCAGCGGCGTGGACTATGGCCACCTGGTCGACATCGGGCGGCAGATCGTCGACGAGAAGGTGCCGCGCCCGGCGGGCGAACGGGCCGTGCGCTGGCTGCTCAAGGAAGGCCTTACCTCGCCCCTGTTCGCCCCGGCGATGAAGCTCGGCCAGCTGGTGCGTCCGTTGTTGCCCGGTGTGCTGAAAGACAAGGTGCCCGCGCCCCGCGATGCGGGACCGCTGCCCACCCGTACGCATGCGCGCCGCGTGCTGCTGCTCGCGGGTTGCGTGCAGCCGGCCATGATGCCGGGCATCCACAACGCCACCGCGCGCGTGCTCGACGCCGCCGGCATTCAGGGAGTGGTTGCGCCTGAGGCGGGCTGCTGCGGGGCGGTGAAATTCCACCTGAACGACCAGGACGGCGGGCGCGCCCAGATGCGCGCCAACATCGACGCCTGGTGGC
>VFQQ010000734.1_pt1 | contig 57594 bp, 99 predicted proteins | sample 3512341 | NCBI WGS metagenome assembly VFQQ01 (sample SAMN10412373, study PRJNA504923) | tailings metagenome | isolation source: Relicate 2 Philex TSF1 revegetated site | place: Philippines: Tuba, Benguet | collected 2017-08-29 | reverse complement strand
GCCACCTGGGGGCGTGTAGTCGCCTCGCACGACAGACATGTAACAGCCAGCCAGCCAGCCAGCTGCCATCCATCGCGTCTTTCACCGCCGCTGCTGCCTTAGCCACTGCTGCCGCTGCGCTGCCCTCAGGCCCTCCAGCTGCTGCAGGCTGCTGCACCACGCCGTCTGCTGCATCCAGCAGCCGGCGCACAATTGGGTCCCTTATGGCCTGCGCCACCCGAGCAGAGGAGTCGCGAGGGTCTGCATGCACAGCCCGCATCAATTTCTCCAGCAGCCCTTCTGCCACCAGGACGGCAGCAGCGTGGGGCGAGTTTGAGGCCGCTTCAAACAGCTGAGCGTCGGCACAGCACATCAGCATCTCAGCCTGCAGCAGCACTAGCAGCAGCAGCAGCAGCGAGGATTCACGTCAGCACGCGTGCAGCATGCCCTGCCATACATGAAATGACAAGCGATCAGACAAGACCTAGCAACACGATGCCGCATGATGCAGCATGCCTGCCCACCCGCAGGCACCGAACCCCTGCCCCTGCTAACAGACTGCTCACCTGAGGCACCAGGCCAATGCACTTGGCGGCCGCCGCTTGCAACCGCTGATCGGTTGCCAGGGCGGGCGGACCCCAGAACAGTGCACCAGCAACGCCAGCCAGCAGCCGGCTGGCCAGGCTCTCAACCGGCAGCCGGCCCGCACTGCTGCTCGCAGAGGCATCCAGGATTGGTGGCAACGCCTCACTGTATGCCAACGCCATGGCACTCATGCACCTGCGTGTGAGTGGAGGGAGCACAAAACCAGCCTGCTACGTTACCAATGGTGACTTTGCAACGCCTTTCAGGTCGGCATATGGTCAGGCCAGCCAGCAGTCCAGAAGCTCCCGCCTCAGCAGGCAAGTCAAGCAGCTGCAAGCCGTTCCTGCCACGCCCCCAGCCTGGCTCGCCTTCCCACATCTGGCTGGGCACGATCCTTAAGGCACATGGCTGAAAGGTAGCTCAATCAGCGGGCTGAGGTCCACTATGTCACGTTTAGCAGGCGTCAAGGACCGCGGGATGCCACCCGCCAGGACCGAGTGCACCGCCCGGCATGCAGCTGTGTGCAGCTCCCACAGCCCAGCCACACACTCGGCCTTGACTGCGGCGTTCTGTGCTGCCCAGCTGGTATCTGGCAGCCTCAAAAGTGCATGAGCATTCTGGCTGACCTGCAGCGCGAGCAGAGCCGCTGCTATGGCCTCGGCGAGCCTGGCCGATTGTGCTGCTCCTCCGCCCAACTCGCGGCAAAAGCCGGCAGCCATCGCAGCACAGCTGCTGCCGCGCACAGCCAGGCTGGCAAGTCCTGGATGGGCGCCACTCGCCTCCGAGGAGGTGGCCGCGGCCAGCAGCACCCGCACCGACAAAACAAGGGCCGGCTGGGGCAGGCTGGGGCCTGGGGTCAGCGCCACAGCGGCCAGCGCTTCGCTCATCTTTGGCACAACAGCGAGCAACAGCTGCACTTGGCGTTGAGCGCCGTCATAGGCTGCTGCCCAGGCTGCTGCCCAGGCTGCTGCCCAGGCTGCTGCTGCCAGCCAAGGCTGGGATGGTGCAGCAGCGTTGCAGCTTCCAGCTGCAGAGTGAGGAACAGCGTGGTTTCCAGCGCGTCTTCGGCTCCACACTCAGTTGGGGGAGGGGCTGGAAAGGGGCAGCCCTGCAGCAGCTGGGCTGCGGCGGCCAGCAGGCGGCGGCCTGCATCTGGCCCAGCATCAATCGCCTGCTGCTGCTGCTGCGTGTGCGTGAGGCAGCCTGCGACAAAGGCCGCCATGCGCACGGCAGTGCGCCACGTGCACTCTGGCGGGCGGCGGTCAGCTGGCAGCTGCAAGCTCACGGCCATGGCCGAGACGCCGGGCAGCAGCAGCTGAAGCAGCCCACTGCACAGCTGGGTGTCCTGCAGCACTCGTTCTCTGTGCGCCGCAAAGGCTGGAACGAAGCACAACTGGCCGAGCACGTTAGACAGGCAGAGCAGCAGCTGAGCATAGCGAGTGCCTGCATGTTCAAGTGGGGTGCGCATATTCGTAGGCCTTGCGTGTGCCAGATGCGCAATGCCCCTTCAACTGCACTTTGACTGCCCATTGCATCTTGCCCGTGCTGTCCGACTGCAATCGGCCCAGCCAAATCCCCAGTTGCCCACCTGGCTTCCTTGGTTGCAACAGCCGCAGGCTGGCCAGCGTGCACTGCAGCCAGTCCTGCAGCAGCTCTGGTGGCGCGTAGTCCTGTGCCGCCCGCGCCGCAGCATCGCTGGCCCGGCTGCAGGCCGCCAGCTGCCATGTGTGCAGCGTCCACACTTGGGCTGCTAGAGTGACGTCCAGATCTACTGTAGGCTCCGGCTCGTGCTGCACCTTGCGGGCCACAAAATGCTGCGCTGCCGCACCAGCACGCAGCAGGAGCGTGGCATAAGGCAAGAAGCACTTCCGCATGTCTGATACTCCACCCGGTTTGCACAGGTTGAGACAGAGGCTGGTGAGCTGGCAGGCCGCCCAAATCCGCCGCTCTGTGGCCGCATCGTTCACTGTGCTCGGCATGCTGGTGTTCAGATCCGCCAGCAGCCCAGCAGCCATTGCCAGGATCCTGTGGCAGGGGTGGAAACACAGACGATTGGCAGCGGGTTTGTGGCAGGGCGGCGGCGGCAGCGGCAGCAAAGCCGGCGGGCCGTGCGGGATGCTGGGAGCGGCAGATTGCAGCGATAGTTGCATTTCAATGGCGCTTACTTGCGCAGGGCCTTCCCCTCGGCGGCGGAAGGCCCGACCCCGCTGCCCTGCAGCCTAGACAGCGCCCCGCCAGCGCCTGAGAAATCGTGCAACATCGCATCGAGATCAAGGGCCGCTGGATCGTCGACGGGGAGCCGAAAGCGGGGCAGGAGCCCGCGAAGCCGCTTGTTGAGAGCCGCCCAGGACATGGCTGCGCGGTTGATGAGTTGCAAACACACAGCGGCGCTGATCAGGGTGGAGGCCTATCAGGCCTTTTTGTCATGCCGCCGCCCAGCGCAGAGCGGCGGCCCACGTGTGGGCTTGGCGAGCCTACGTCCCAAGCCTGGCATGATGGCAGGCTCTCGGCTGCCCAATAAAATGTGCGTCTTATAGCACGACACTCTGTCTGCTGAAAAATGGGCAAGAACAATACAACGGATGTCATGCATGCAGGAAGGCGTGCCTGCCTTTGAAACTGGCATCGATGACGGAAAGCACAGCATGACGTGGTGGGTGGCGGCAACGAGCGTTGTGGAGGCCGGCTGGCTGCTGGAGGCCGCTCACATGAGCGCATGGTCTCATCGATGGACATCCTCGATGGATATCCTTTGCAATGGCACCTGGGTGCCTGCAGCAGGTGGAGCAGGCCGGATGGCATGGTTCAGGGCTCAACTCGGCAGCCAGCAGGCGCTGTGTGCGGAAATGATGTGGGCGTTCGGTTGCTTGCGAACTCGGGCGGCACGCTGCGCCGTGCCGCTGCCATCACGCAACCTGCCAGGCTCCCGGCATACCCCCACTGTGCGCCGGCGCTGCGCAGCGAATCCCGTGGTACAATGATCCCCGGCCCTCGGTACAATGATCCCCGGCCCTCCGGCCGCTCGACACCACGGCAGCCCATACGAGCCCTGCGATATCTATCGATGCCAGCAGCAGAGACATGGATCTTGCCCCAAGCAGCTTGTGTGGCCGGTAAGATCTGCCTGCTATGCTCATGCTGTGATGCACCCTTCAGCAGAAGGTCACAAGGCACCTTTGATGGCACGCTGCAAACTTGGTGGTGCTTCTAGAGATCATCTCTGCTTGCTTCCGAAGCCAGCTGCCCAGCCATGAGGCCTGCGGCGCTCCTGCTCCTGGCCGTCTGCGCAGCCGTTGCGGCAAGCATCTCACCCGCGACAGGCACCAGCATGGCCTTCCAAGGTTCGAGCTTGCAGCGCAGCGGCCTGGCCCGCCGCCTGCTGGTGGCCCGCGAGCGGCGGCAGCGGCGGCGACAGCTCGCTGCCGGCCTCGTGCGAGACTCTGGCCACGCATGAAGACTCACTGACTGGCATAGGCACCCCTCAATATATGCAAGCGGCTCTGAAAGATGCGGACACGGCTGCTGAGGTGGGCATGCTGCTGCTGGGCAGGAGGGGCCAGCGGCTGGGCTCAGGAAGACCAGCGGGCACGCTCCCCGGCTTGCCGCTCGCTTGCCGGGTTGCTGCCCTGTTGCACCGCTCATCCAGCCTGCATGCAGCTCGTTCCTGCGCCGCAGCTCTGTTCCTCCAGTAGCTTTGCGTGCCGGCCATGTCCCTGCTTACCAGCCTGCCCACCATGCTGCAGCCACCGCACGTCCCTCCAAGCTTTCCACCACTGCCGGGCTCTTCCCCTGCAGGACTTGTCCATTTGGCTGAGCAGCACGCTTGAAGTGATGGTTACTGGCCAAGTCGACTGTCCAGTCAAGTACGTGGCGGCCGTGTTTGCACGCATGGCAGAGGTGGCCGCTCAGGCAGGCGATGCGCTGTGCAGCTCTGGCGCCGCCGCTCCCGTTGCGGCTGCGATCAAGGCGGCACCCAAACCAATGCTTGGCGCAGGTGGGCGGGGACATGTGTACATATTGGGGGTGTGCACATTAGAATGGCAGGGGCGGCAACCTTACAACAGCAGCAGGAGGCGCTGGGTGTGCACTTTGATTCATCCACTCTGCCTTGCCTTGCCAAGGCAAAGCAGTGCCTCTGGGCCTCACTACCACCGCCGGCTGCTGTCGTCTTGCAGCCAGAGCAGCGCACAACAAGAACAGCTCGGACAATGGGTACATCGCCGCTGCGGATCGATACATTAACATACTGCCTCGCCGACAGTATCGACCAGCTTGTGTTGTGCTTGCAGCCGCTGCGGTTTTGTAAAGTGCGCCCAGTGAGCATCCTCCCCGCTGCACTTGACCATCTCTGCAGGCCTACCAGCCCTCTTTGAAGGCCGCCCTGTCGGACTTCGTTGACACTTGCCTGGGCGCCGCTGTGGCGGGCGCCGACAGCGGCGGCTTGCCGGCGCCCGCTCCCGAGGGGGCGGCCGCTTCTCTCTCTGGCGGGGCTACCTCCGATGGTGCCGGATCTGACTCAAGTGAGTGCTCTGCGTAGCAGCACCAGGAGTGTGGTGTGGGACTATCCTGGCCACGATTGCATGCTGAAACTGCAGTCTGCAGGCCATGGCCGCAGCGCTCAAACGAAGGCTGCACTGATCTCCACCTCTTTGCAAAAGTCCGCCACTGAGCAAACTCAGCGCCCCGCCTGGTGCCCCCTTGCAGGCGCTTCAACCAACACATCATTTCCTCCAGCCATCCCCGGCATCGACTCCAGCACCACCGGCGGTTCAGCGGCAGGCACCCTGCTGGACATGCCAGCCACTGCGGATGCACCAGAGGGTGTGGGGGTGGCGGCCGCAGAGGTGATTGCAGGCGCGGTGCCCACATTTGGCCGGAGGCGGCGGCAGCGCTGATGCAACCGAATTGCCAGGCAGCAGCATGCAGCTGCCCAAACCTTCAACCAAACCTTGCCTTGTCTACCCCCTAACGCTCCCTCCCTCTGCATATATGTGCTCCTCCCGCCAAGATACCAAAACCTCAAGCTTCATCCTGCTCTGCCTTGGAGGTCAAGCGCCCCTTGTGCAGTGCCTCCGTCTAACAGTGGCACAGCCGGGCGCAGGCAGGAGCAGCCGGGGCATCACCGCCGCTCCCTCCCTTTGCATGGCTGCCGCCGACGCTTAGCAGGCTGCCCTCCGATCCGTGCAACCTCCCCCATGCCCCGCCTGCTGGGACGCTGCACCCGCCTGCTGGGACGCAAACACATGGCTGCTCCCGCTAGCATGCGTTGAGCTGTTCTGGTGGTGGTGATCAAGCGTGTGTGTCAGTGCATGAATGTTTACAAGAGCAAGGCTGGTAAGCGCTAGCAAAACATGTACCCAAGCTCAGCCGCCCTGCTCCGTTTCCTGCTGCCGCCGCCGCTCCTTCTCCGCCGCCCGTGCCGCACCCAGCGCCTTGCACACGCGGCGGTGACCCACTCGCCAGTCGGCGTGCGAGCAGGCGGTGCCGCAGTACCACACCGCGCGGCATGCACTGCACTTTGTGAAATGCGGGGAATGAAGATAGGCCAAGGCGCAAGCGGGTGCCGCGACTGCTGCTGAAATGTGGCAGGAACAGCAGCGTTGCGATGCAGCCTGCTGCATCGTCTATCCAGCTCGGCTGCACGGCCCTCGTAACCCACCTGCACCGCTGGCTGCCAACGCCCTCGCCTGCCGCCGGACCGCCCTCGCCGCCCAGGTTGCCGCAGCGCAGGTAGGCGCAGGAGCGGCGGGCAGCAGCCTGTGCCAGCTCCAGTGCTGCCGCTTGCTGTGCCTCGGGGCGGCGCCACCAGTCCAGCAGCGCGGCCGCCAGTGGTGTCCCCAAGCGCAGCGCAGCAGGCAGGTGCCCCTGTATTTCATTAAACCTCCTCAGCGTGCGGCCGCCCACGTTGCTGGTCCACATCGGCTGCATGGCTCGCCTGAGCGCTGCCACACATGCCTGCAGCTGCTCTCGCCGCCCCTGCTCCTCCTCACTGCCGCCGCTGCCGCTGCCGCTGCCGCTGCTGCTGCCGGCGCCGGCACGCTCGCCTGCTGCCAACTCTTTGCCTGCCTCCTGTAAGACCGAGTCCAGCAGCAGCGGCACGTTGCAGACGACCATCACGTCCTGCAAAAGGAGGGCCATGAACTTGGGCGCAGCATGGTTGGCTACTGCAGCCCAGCAAACCCGCAACACACTGCGAATGCTCGCCCGCTGCCCCAGCATGTGCCTTCATGCGAGCCACTGCAATGCAGTCCCATGAGCTGGCAAATAGCCAATAGCACAATCGGCGCTCGTGCACTCCCACCAGCACCGAACGCACGTTTTCGGTGGCTGCCCGCAGGGCGCGCTGGATGCCAAATTCTTCCAACACCTCGCTGCTGAGGAGGAGCGTGGCCAGTTGTGGGGAGCGGGCCGCTGCGGCTCCAGACAGCGCCATGAAAACGGCCCCTCGCAGGCTGGGGTCCTGGCGAGGAGCAGGGCCAGGGGGGCGCACAATGGCAGGTGAGCGGGCATGGCAGCAGACAGCTCAGTAGCGGTCGGCTTCGGCGTGAGGCACCTTTGGTGGTGGTGGTGGGCAAAAAAAGCCGGCGTTCTGCAGCCAAACTCAAACCGCATCCCTGACCAGCAGACACACCTGTGGCATGGAGCACAGGATGGCAGTGGAGAGCTCCTGCACGCCAGGCTTGGCCACCAGCCCCGCTGCGCCACACTCAATTGCATGCCCCAGGCCCTGCGCAGCCAGCAGTGCGTTTGAGGGGTCGCCGCAGCTTCGCAGGGCGTCGGCTGCACCTGCGCTGTAGAGCCCCTGCAGGGCTTCCACGCAAGACACTGCCATCGCCTCCATGTGCCTGCAGCAGGGAGAGAAGTGCAGCAGGCCCAGCAAGTGGGCTTTGCGGCTGACGGCTAAGCTGCCAACTCTGGGGCACGCCAGAAGGCCAGACACATGCTGCCGCAGCTGCTGCGGCAGTCTGGACACCCTCACAACAAGTCCCTCCCTGCTCAACAGCAGCACCTCACCTGACGGGCGCCGGCAGGGGCGCACCGGCCTGCAAGGCGGCGCTGCGAGGCAAGCGCACCAGCACTGTCGCTGCAAGGGCGGGCGCCGCCGCTGCTGCTGAGCCAGCACAGCGTGCAGCTGATTGCGCAGCTGTGCACACTCCCGCTCCCGCTCCCGCAGCCGGTGCTCCAGGAGCAGCACTTGCTGCTGCAAGATATGCACCTCGGCAGCCTGCCGCTGTTGCTGGGGCGGTGGCGGCCACTGCTGCTGCTGCTGCTGCTGCTCGGGCAGTGCAAGCGCTGGTGCCTGCTGCTGCTGCTCGGGCAGTGCAAGCGCCGGTGCCTGCTGCTGCTGCTCGGGCAGTGCGAGCGCCGGTGCCTGCTGCTGCTGCTGCTCGGCCTCGGCGCTTGTGCTGCGCGCACGGCCGCCATGGCTCTTCATGCTGTTTGGGGCTGAGGCCGCCTTGCGTTTGCTGCCTGCCAGCTTAGCAATGGCTGCCACAGCGGCGCGACGGGGCGGCGGCCGCTGCTGCGCCAGTTTGGCCGCTGCCAGCGCGGCAGATGCAGCCTCCTCTGCACTGTGCGGCACAATATTGACCTGGCGCCAGCGGCAGAGCAGCCGCTCGTTGGCCGGTAGCGGCCCAGCCTGCGGACACTCGTCGAAGTGCCTGCATAATGGGCCAGGTACCAGTTTTCAGCCAAACCCCGCAAGCAACCTACATAATCCTGTAGGCGCCAGCACAGCCCCGGTGCACAGGATCACAGTGCAGGTAGTCCGCAAGCATGGGTGTTGCTTGCAGGCAACATGTGCATCTAGCTCCGCGGCCCTGCTTGCCTGTAGGGGTCGCCCGGCGGCAGCTCCGCGGCGCACACCCAGCACACGTGCGTGCCGCATTTGCAGCTGCAGCAGGGGCGGGCAGCGGCAAACCGGATAATTAGTGAATCAATACATGCACAAGACACATGAGCAGGACGAGCATGCACGATGCAACGCCGACCGCTACCTACACAGCACTTACGTCATGTGGTTGCAAGCCTCGCCCTCCTTTTGCAGCACCATGAAGCAGCCGGGGCAGAGGATGGCGCGGCCGCCCGCCGCCCGCAGGCCCTCGATCAACGGCCAGTTGGCAGCAACCGCTGCATCTCTGCAGCTGCCTGCGCCAATGAAGGGAGGATGGGACACATGGCTGGGAATCAGCGCAGATGGGCGGCGGCTGCTGCGGCCGTCAGGCAGTGCAGCTAAGCATCATGCACGGCAGTGAATGCAGCCACAATGTTGACTCTCCACCAAAACACAGCTTGGCACAGGCCCCTTGTCCCACCTCTGTGCGACCGTTGGCAGCATGTCGGGCATGCCGTGGCGCCGCAGGCGGGGCATGCCACCACCGCCTCATCTCCTTGCACATCCAGGCTGGCCACGTGCGCGCAGGCGGGGCAGGCAAACTGCCGGCCATGCCGCTGCCAGTGCATCAGCGACACTGCGGTGTAGCGTGCCTCAGCCTCTTGGCCCATGGCACGCCGCACGTCGCAGGCGGCCACAGCCGCCGGCTGCTTGCACCCCAGAGCCGTGCACTCAAAGCAGGCGGGGATGCGCTGCTGCCTGGGTGACCAGAGGGACGGGCGAGAGAAGGAGAACAAGCAAGGGTTAGCCGTCGCGTTGAGCAAGCGAGCATGCAGGCCAGCTGCAGTTGAATGTGCATGTGCAAGCTGGCAAGCCTTCAATTTGCACTTGCAAACTTTTGACGTGTGCAATGCCACGAACGGAAGCCCACCTCAGTGCCATGTCCACGTACGTCGTGAAGCAGCTGGTGCAGCAGGCGTGCTGCGGCACCTCTGAGGCGCACGCAGACAGCACCACGGCATCACTGCCCTGCAGCGCCTCCAGGCAGATGGGGCAGCTGGGCGGCAGGCGCTCTGCCGCCGCCGAGGGCACTGCTGCCGCTGCCGCTGCCATGGCGCTACAGCTCCCTGCCAGCACGCCTCGGTAGGTCAGCGAGTCATCGATCCGCGTTTACAGCCTCTCCAGCAGCCTCTCCAGCAGCTGGGTGTGGGCAAGAGAGTGCCCGCACCGCGATGGCGCTCCGGGACTCGCCCCTAATGCCAACAGGCTGCTGCGAGACGGGATGAATGCAGCACATGCCCTAAGGTTTGTGTCGCTCGGCAGCACAAGTCGAATGGCCTGCATGGGTGTCTTGACGTGTTTGGCGCTTGCCATTGCTGCTGGCTGCTCTGTCTGCACTGCAGTTGCAGCTGACGATATGACGAGCTGGTCCGCCTGCGCGGCCGCGCAGCTCAACGCTCTGACGGAGCGCGTACGGCTGCCGCAGCTGCCGCGCATCGACATGGCGGCATTGCGCGAGCTCCGGGTGCCGGAGCTGAGCGACAAGGAGAAGAGGGCGGCAGCAGCTGCCGCCGCCGGTGCCGCCGCCGTCGCGCTCGTCACCGCTCTCGGTCGGGCCCACCGGCGGCGCCGCCGCAGGGCCGCCGCAGCCGCCGCTGAGCAGCAGGAGGAGGCACCTGAGACGCTGGGGCCCTGCGGCGTGCTGCTGGATCCGCTGGGCACGGGAAAGAAGGCCGCAGAGGCGGAGCCTGCCGCCGCCACCGCTGGCGTCATCACCACCCTTGCTGGCCTGGAGCAGCTGCCGCACTTCCGGCTGCTGGCTGCGCCCGTGCTGGCTGTGCGCGTGACACACCAGGGTGAGCAGCTGGCGGCCATCCAAGCCTCGGTGCTGGCGCTGCGGGAGCTCAAGGTGAGGGGGAGGCGGGCGCTAGGTGCATCGGTGGATGAGGTGGAACTGTCGGTTGGGTAGACATTGCCTGCTGGTCGCACGGCTGAATTCTTGGGCCTTTCTGGTGTGCACTGGCGGGACTATGCCTCCTGCTGCTGGCCGGGCGCAACTGGAAGCAATAGTATGACCCTACCATGCCTCTTGCGTGGCAAGGGGTCCTGCTTGACAGTACTGTCGCTGACGTGGCAGGGACACGCATGAAGGGACACACATGCTGTTGATGTTTCCCATGGTTGTTTGATTTGCAATTTGGCATAATATATTCGGTGTTCTTCAATGCAGGAGCTGGACCTCCGAGGCAACGCCATCAGCGAAGTGCCGGCCGCGATTGGCAACCTCACCGCCCTCACTCGGTGCGGGCCCCCTGCGCCTGGTGCTTTTGCTGCTCTCCAGGCGGGGCACAGGGCGCCTGGTGCGGCCCTTCTGCGGCTGCTGCGCATTCAAGCAGCTAGTTTCACGGCACACCATGCTGCACAGCTCTTGCTGACAGCCCACCTCACCGCCCTGCCATTGCCACCACTGCCCTGCAGGCTGTGCCTGGCTGGCAACCGCATCACTCAGCTGCCGGAGACCCTGGGCAAGCTGCAGGTGCGCCTCCGCCTCTGGTTCTGGGGTCTCCACTGCTGCTTGCTGCCTGCCCTCTGACATAAAGGGTCCCAGAGTCGCTGCTCGCGCACGTGGGAGTCAACCATCAGCAGCCATCGGCTGTGCCCAGGATCTGCCGAAGCAAACCAGGTGCACCCTCATCCTTCCAACCACCGCTGGCACCCAGGTGCTCGAGGACCTGGATGTGGGCGGCAACCAGCTGGCAGCGCTGCCCGATGCGCTGGGCACGCTGGGCAGCCTCAAGCATCTGAACGCCATGAACAACCAGGTTGGTGGAAGGTGGCTGCGCTGCTCAGATTCTGCTGCTTCTGTATATTGCATGCCGCCATGCGCTGAGCAGCCTCAAGTCCTCAACGCCATAAACGACCAGGTGCGTGCTGCTGGTGGCTGCACTGCTCAGATCCTGCTGCTTCTTGGAACTGCATGCTGCCATGCGCTGGGCAGCCTAAGCACCAAGTACCTCAACGCCATGAACAGCCAGGTGTGTGCTGCTGGTGGCTGCTGCACTGCCCTGCCTCTGGGCTCACAGCGCTGCCCGCTGCAGTGTGGTATGCAGCATTCGTGTGCTGCATGCATTTGTGTGGCGGGACACCACGCTTGCACCCTCCAGCCTCCCACTCCCTAACCCATGTTCTCCCCCCTCCCCACTCCAGCTGACCGCGCTGCCGGACAGCATCGGCGGCTGCTCCTCCCTGCTGCGCCTCGGGCTGAAGGGCAACCGCCTGGTGGCCCTGCCCGCCTCCATCGGCCAGCTGGCCAGCCTGGTTGAGCTTTACCTTACAGGTGCGTGAAGGTGCAGCTGCATAGCTGCTGTTGTTGCAGCGACGCACATCTGGCGGCTGCCGTGAGCAGCAGGTGCCATGTGCGTGGTGTGTGCTGTTGAATTCCTGCTGCCTGCAGTTTCCTCTGCCGACCGCCCGGTCTGCTAAGTGCGCACAAGGTCAGACTTCTGTTGTGCTGCTGTTGTTCTCTTTGCCCGCAGACAACCTGTTGGAGTCGCTGCCCGCCACAATGGGCGGCATGACCTCCCTCGTCAAGCTGCAGGTGCCATTTCAGCTCGACATGCCGTGCGGTTACCCATGATTGCATGCATGCGTGGCCTGCTGTGCAGTGTTTGCTGACCAGCTGTGCAGCTGTGCCCTCGCCCTGCTCGCTGATGCCGCATCATGACATGTGTGCGCTTTGTGTCCCTGCCTTCTGCAGGCCTCCTTCAACCGCCTCAAGTCGCTGCCGGCCGAGCTGGGCAGCCTACCCCGGCTGGAGATGCTGCGGGTGGCCAGGTGCGAGGGGCGGTGGGCGGTAGATCGAGTTGACCCGATGGCCAGTAGGTGATTTGTACGTATTACAGGCAGTAGCCAACAGGTCCCGTTAGGCGGCTAGCACACTCTCTCTGTGTGGGTTGGGCTGCACGATGTCTAGCACGCCAACCCCGGCTTCCCAACTACCACTCGCCCCTGCTATTCTGCAGCTGCCAGATTGAGGCGGTGCCGGCGACGCTGAGCCTGGCGCCCAAGCTGGCCTGGATGAGGTGGGGCGGGCGGGCGCCAAATGTTGTTTCGAGGGAGGCTGCTGGCTAAGGGAGCAGCAGGGCAGCGACAGCCGGGATGTTGACTCGTTCAGCATGAGCAAGCATGCCAACACCAACCCGCCTTGGCACTCACATCCCGCCCTGCAGCCTGGCCAGCAACCCGTGCTGCCGGCCGCTGGCGCCCCGCAAGCCGCCGGTGGTGGCCCTGAGCGATTTGACCATGGGTCTGAAAGTCGGTGGGTGCCCGTTGGGTGGATGCCCAGCTTCACATTGACGTCCATGAATGGTTTCTGTTTGCCTTTGCGCTTCCTTGAGGTGCCAGATGCATAGCCTGTATTTAGCTTTGGGTTTATGCCCACCTTGGCTTGCAAACTGCCTCTGCCTGGGCCTGACCCTCCTCCTGCCGCCAGGCGACGGCGCGAGCGGCGAGGTGTTTGGCGCCTACTACAAGCAGCAGCGCGTGGCGGTCAAGGTGAGGAGGAGGCAAGGGGCCTCTCATGTGCTTGTCCGCAGCTTGCATGTTGGGCAGTTGAGAAGTCCTTGTTTGAGCAGGCTGCCGCTCCTGGCAGTGTAGTTCTGGCTGTGCTGCTGTGGTGCATCTCCCTATTATCTGCGCCGCTGCTGCCCTGCAGATTTTTGTGGCGGAGCGCTCGCCTGACGGGCACAGCCGCGATGAAATGGCCATCGCCTTTTCAGGTGAGGCTGGAGATGTGGGGATAGTGCTGCGCTGGCGGGGCTGCAGGAAATCTGCTGACCCCCTGGTTTGCTGGTTGCAAGTAGCCACGCAGTCAGGGCCACTGGCTGTGACGGCCAAGCTGCACATGTTCCGCCTATCTTGGCCCACGCCAGCCCCACCGTGTTTGCCATCCTCGTCCCTGGTCTGCAGTGTCGGACAAGCACCTGGTGCGCGTCAGCGCGCAGCTGCAGGAGCCGCTGGGTCTGGTGATGGAGTGGGCGGAGGGGGCGCCCATGGCGCTGAAGCCCAACCACGAGGTGGGCATTTTTGGGAATGACTCGTACATCCAGCGCAGCTTTTCAGTCTGTGGCGCGGAAGTAACCCTGCAATAATGTTGCTCCCTGCAAGCCGCCTTTGCCCAGCCATTAGCCCAGCCCAACCCAGCCACACTGCGCGCAATGCCACACAGACGCCTTCTCATCTGCCTCCCATCTGCCTCCCCACCCCACCCCCGCAGTCGCTGCTGCGCTGCCGCTGGGCGCCCGGCCAGGTGCTGCAGCTGGGCTGGGTGCTGCGCGTGGCCATCGGCGTGGCCTCGGCGCTGGAGCACATGCACTACCGGTGAGAGGCGAGAGGCGTGTTTGTGTAGCATGACAGCAACAAGGTGCATTGCATCAGCATTGGGGTCCTTTGCCAACCGCTGCTGCTTCCACCCAGGTTCAGCTGCAGCCAAAGGGGAGTCCATGAGTCTGCTCGCTTTCACATGCTCTGCTCAGTGCCGCTCGCTTGCCTTCCATTGTGAATGCAGGGGCATTGCGCACGGAGGTGAGTCGCTGCGACGGCTTTGGTCGTCGCTGTAAGAGCTGTTGCAGCAGCCGGGATTGTACAGCTCAAGTTTGCAGCATGTGCAGCAGCCACACGCACTCTGGGAGGGTCATCGCAGCCGTGCCGCCACGCTGGGTGCTGACGGCAATCACATACTCAAGAATGACAGCTGCAAACGCGTGTTCTTGCCTTGGTTACCCATTGAAGACGTGTATGGACACAACGTAATGGCCAGCGAGGACGGCCACGCCACGCTCTGCGACTATGGTGCGGGATTGTTCCGGGAAATGCAGGCTGTGCAGCCACAAAGCTGCAAGAGCTGAGGGTGGCTTTTGTTGCAGGCATGTTGCAGCTCAGCAGGCCGCTGCACTTGCATGCTCACCCCCTTGCACATACAAGCTGTGACTACCAGCTGTGCTTACCCTCCATTTCTTGCCCCGCCCTGCAGGCGCCTCCTTCCCGTACCACAAGTCGGGGCCTGTTCGCTACGAGGCCATGGAGGTGGGTGGAAAGTACTGCTGCTGCTGCTGCTGCTCTTTGCTGTGTCAAAGTTGCATGCGCTATTTCCCAAGACTAATGCTGTGTCGCTGCACCTGCTTGCTCATTGCTGCTGCTGTGCTTCCCAGGTGTACGTAATGGGAATGCTGATGGTTTGTCACTTTTGCTCTCCCTTGCAATGTAAATGCAGGTGCGCGCCTTTGGCCTGATGCTGGCCGACATGGTGCAGCGCCTGGACATCTCCTTCCAGGGTGAGGGGGGTGAGGTTATGGGAGGTTGGCAGCGGAGGCGGCCGCGGAAGTCCTTTGACTGCTCCGTTGCTGGTAATTGGATCAAATCTTAATCACCAGCTGCCAACCCTGTTTTTTGCTCCCAACCTACCCGCCTGCTTGCTTGCCCACTCACCCACCCTCCCCTTTCCCGCCCCCAGGCATGGAGCGGCTGCTTGAGCTGCAGAAGGAGCTGCTGGTCGTGGTGCAGCTGTGCACCGCGCCCGCCCCCCTGTCCCGCCCCACCTTTGGCGCTATCGGGCGCCGCCTGAAGGCCATCCGCAAGCAGGCGGCGCGGGCGGGGCTGGCTGAGGTGTCCCCACGGGGCCCCGGCTCTGAGACCGCCTCGCTGGCCTCCCTCACGCCGCGAACCTGCGTCACTGAGGCGGCCTTCTCGCCACGAAGCCCGCTGTCCAAGGCCGCCGCCTGCTGAGCGCAGGGGGGGCCCTCATGATAAGCAGCCAGCGGGTTTGGGACACAACCATGCAGACACCCGCAGCATCGCCGCAGCCAGAGCAGCAGCGACAGCCCAGCAAAGAGTTATTCCAAGTTAACCAGACAAGGCGCAGAACAGCGCGCCAACACTTTTGTTGACCACCAGCCACCCATGTTGACCACCAGCCACCCAAGATTGGACAGATGCACACCCTGCTAGTAAGCAGCAGCCAACGAAAATGCGCACACCCACTGCCTTTCTTGTGCGTTACTTGCCCACCCTGCACTACCTGCCTTTCATTTCCAAGCCAGCCTGTGCACCTGCTGACTTGATTGCGCACCTCGACGAAATCTGATGCTGATGCTATCTCAACACCACGCCTACCATGAATGCTGCAACCCATGGCGTTGCCTTGCAGCTTAGGCTTGCTGCACACCGTGGCTGATTGGTTTGACCCACTGTGAGATCGCTCATGCTGTCTCATTAATGGACTGCTGCCCTGTGATTACAAATGAAACGACGAAAGCAAAGATTGCTCTGAGTTGCAGCCCGATTGCTCCATGCCAAGCGCTGGGCGTGTTGGGTGTGTCAGCTGCCCTTAGGGTTTACCATGCGGTGGCTTGCCACTGCTGCTTACTGCGTGCAGCAGTTGCAACGCATGGATCACAGCCTGCTCAGCTCCTGGTGGGGCTGATGGCCGCCCAGGCCGGGTTGGGGCCGGCCCGGGTGGCGTCCATCGCCGCCAAACTCGACGCCGGCCTTGGACTGGACGTGCAGGATTATGTGGACGTCCTGGCCGCCGCCGGGGACGAAGCAGCCCTGCAGCTGCTGAACGCCGGCGCCGCCGCGCCGCGCGTCGTGGTGCCGGCGCAGGCAACCGTCGTCACAAAGCTCGGCCTGACGGAGCGCTATCTGATCGCGTCTGCCAGGCGGGGATTGATGGTGCTGCTTTCAAAGCTGCTGCTGGTGCGGAGCTGTCAATACAGCTGCATTGGATTTGCTCACATGCTGCAGCTGCTCGATGAAGTGCCTCTCCGCCTTCCTGCCTCGCCCTGCCGCTCGCTGCGTGCCTGCTGCCCAGCCGCCTTCAGCAACCAACCAACCGCTCACATCCCTCTCCCTGCACTTTGGCAGGAGGCCAAGAAGCGCCGCTCTCCCAACCTGCCAGCCAACGTGCGCTACGGAAAAGGCTCCTGTGGCCGTGTCGGCTTCTCTTTCTCGGAGCTGCTGCCGCTGATGGGCAAGTGTGCGGCGGCCCTGACGCGGCTGCTAGATGGCCAGCAGACCCACAAGGCAAGTCATGATGACTGAATACAAGTGCTGCCCTTGTTTGCGCTGTAAGCTGCAACTGATGCCTTGTCAGCAGGCGCGTCGCAGAGCATGGCAGCACGTCAATTCGCTGCTTGTGGTTTGCTGCTTGCTGGAGTGAGCACACTGCGTGGCAGCTGAGTAGCATCTGCGATGCGTGCCTGCCAATACTCGAACATGTGCGACTGTGCCTCAATGTCTGCAGGTTGCGGTGCACGAAGTGTGGCGCGTGGTGTGCCTCCCAGGGCCCGTGGCGGCGGTGCGCGTGGCAACCGTGCAGCAGGCAGCAGACGGCACGATCGTCTTGGTGACTGAAATGCCACACTCGTTCAGCGGCGCCAAGCAGCTGGCCACCCTGGCTGGGCTGCCAGGCGAGCTGGACGGGCACTACGCGATCTGGGCTTCTGACCGCCGCAAGAGCCGCCACGAGCTCAGCATCAAGATGCGGCAGCTGGATGAGGGCACTTGGCAGGCTGTGCAGCAGGCAGTGGCAGCTGGTGGAGTCCATGTCAGGTGGGTGGCAGTACAGGGGTGGAGGCTTGCGGGATGGCTAGGGAATTGCACAACGTGTTTGCAGACCAGCACTGCTGTCTCAGCAGGTGGCCAGAATTGGCTGCACACAGCTGCATGCCCAGTAATGTGTATGCAGGAGGGTGCCGCAACTGCAGCGCAGTTGCAGCAGGCACGCTGACTCACTCGAAGGCGTCACCACTACTGCCGCGCGCCAAAACAGCTCCACACCATGCGCTGCTCCTGCCCTGCCCCCGCAGCGAGATGTACGTCCTGGATACCTCCTGGCTGCTCTGCCACCTGATGGTGGTGGATGAGGCAGCGGCACCTGCTGCAGCAGCAGGTGGCCTGCAGGCGGCTGCAGCAGCGGCGCCGCAGGCAGCTGCTGGCGTGCCCATGGTGGCTCCAGCTGGGGTGGACGGCGAGCTAGTGGAGATGCTCGGCTGGCTGCCCGGCGCGCAGGAGGAGGAAGCAAACCTGGAGCAGATGCTGGCGGGCAACGGCGGCGGCGGTGGCGGCGCGGACGAGGACGAGCCCGACTGGCCCTAGAGAATGCAATACAGCGCCGTGCAGTGCGGCAGGAGCTGTGTGCAGCAGACCGCAGCAGCGCTCTGCACAGCGAGGACACATGAACTAGCGAAATCCCCCCAACCTACAGCCCGGCTGGGCAGTGCGAGCGGCCCCAAAGGAGCCGTTGCCCAGACACTCACCTTTGGGCCAGAAAGAAATGCGGCTGAGAATGATGGTTTGGCACATCACACTGCCTTGGCATCAGGTTGCTCTCAGACCCTCGATCCACCATCATTTTCTGCTTTGTTTCTGGCCAGCGCTTGATGTCTGAGCACGCAAGGGCTCTTTTGGAGCCGCTTACCCCGCCCAACTTAGCGAGTAGCGTGTAAAACTGTGCCGGCTGCACTCAGCTCTTTCTCAAACAGCATTGTTGCAGTGCGAGGTTGTTCGCAGCCAGCAGCCTGTCTTGGAGCAGTGCGGAGTGTTGACAGCGCTTACAACACGTGTTGATGCAAGCAGTGCTGCCCCTGCCAATGAGATGCCATGACCAATTGAGAGGCACAGGGGACAATCTGAGAGCGCTGGACGGATCAGGCATCTAATCAAGCATCGCCCCTGCGCAGCTGGGCAGCTCAGACCGCAATGCCAAAATGGTCGTGCAGCATCCTCATATGCCTGCATGCAGCTTGCAGCTCAAAGCACGATGCCGAAGTGGTCGCGCAGCAGGCCCAGCAGGTCGGCCTCCCCCTCAATCTGCCGCTCCTCCTCAGGTGCACTGCCGCCCTCGCGCCACAGCCTGCAGGGCAGGCACAGAATGGTTGGTTGAAGGGCAAAGGCGAGTTAGACGCTGGTGCGGCTGGAGACGTGGCTGTGGAGCAGCACACTTCGCCGGCATGGAGGCCAGGCCGTTCAGGTACTTGTAAGCCTGCACTTGCAAGCTGCCAGCCCAACTTCTTTGCCTGCTGCACCCCTCCACCCGCACCTGAACTGGTCGTTCAGAATCGTCACGCGCCCCGTGGGCGTCTGCCGCGCCACCACCAGGTTTTTGCGGAAGTGCGACTGTGGATGGCTCTCAATGTAGTGGTTGGCCTGCGAACAGAACAGCAGGGAGTGAGGGCAATTAGCATAACAGCAAGAGGCGGAGCAGGCATACGTGCGGGCATGCAACCGGGCATGAGGTGCGGTGTGGATAGGGCTGCGGTGCGCTCAGTGGTAGCATCTGCAAATCCAGTGTTGGACCCGCAGCGCCTTCTCACCAGCGCAAAGTCCTGAGCCAGAAATTCGTCCAGCCTGAAGAAGTACAGATCCTTCCAGCTGCCATTTGAAGAGCGCTGCTGCAGGTAGTAGCCCGCCCGCTGCCCAAAGTGCGGTGTGGTGGCGGGGTCAGGCGTGGCAAACACGCCTGGCAGGCCTAGCCGCAGGCGGTAGCCAGCCAGGCGCTGCGCCGGCAGCCCTGCTTCTGCCACCCAGTCTGCTGCCTCGTAGGCGTCTGCCGCTGTTGCTTCGGGTGCGGGTGCAGCGTACTGCTGGGCCCCTTCCGGCAGCAGCACCGGCAGCAGCGGGTTGGCACCTGCGGAGCGGGTGGGAATGAGTTTGCTTGTGAATGTCCAGCATGGCACGTGCAATCGCATGTTCTAGCCACGCCCCCAGTCAGCCTGATTGCCTGCGTTGCCATCCTGCCCGAACAGCACACCCTCCCACCCGCCCGCACCTCCAAAGCCCACATCAGCCAGCCACAGGCGGCCGTCCAGCTGGACAAACAGAATGTGGTGGTCGTGCCCGCTCAGCCGCAGCTCTGCATGGGGCGGGGCGATTACTAGGTGGATCGAATTCATGGCATCCACTTGAGTGGCAGCAGAGTGTAAGGAACAGCAGCAGCTGTGCCATGGCTCAAGGGGCAAATCGCTCATGGCACAGCATGGGCACACCGCACCGCACCGTACTGCGCTGCCGCGCACTGCACCATCCCACCCCGTACAGCGCAGCATTGCACCCACAGCCTCACGTGGTGTCTCCTCAATGATGCCCTTCAGCGAAGAGGGTGAGCGGCCCGGCAGCGGCGGCGCCTCCTCAACCTCCGAGGCATCGGCATCCGAAGACTGCAGGGGGAGTTGTGGAGCAGTGGCAGGATCATGAAGGCATATAGCTATGCAGCATGCTCCGCGCCTGCCAGCCGCAGCATCGCAGGGCACCACAATGCAGGCAAGCAGCAGCAAGGCACGGTGAGCGTACCTGCACCACGCGAGCCGCTCCATCAATCACGTCGAAGCCCAGCCCCCGCAGCGCGCCGCCGAACAGCGCATTTTGCTCGAAGCAATAGCTGCAGCAGGGTTCGTTGCAAAGCAGTGAGAAGTATATGTACGACATGCATGGTGTCAACTGTGCGCATCACGACCAGGCATTCATCAATCCCTGTCCGCCTGGCCCTGCGCCAAGGCAAGCATGCGCTGCACAGCGGCAAGGCCAGCGATGAGCAGCGCCCTCACCCGCCGCGCCGAGACAGCACCAGCTTCTTGTACACAGCTGCCAGGTCAATGTTGATGCCGTGCTGCCGAGCTGCTACGTCCAGCTTGAGGCTCAAGTTCTCGAAAGGGATCGTCGTCGCATGGGCGTAGTGCAGGCGGGCGAGGGTGGACAGCGTGGGCGGCAGGCTGGCCCCGCTGTGCTGCCCTACACGCTCCAGGTACTTGTCCAGATATGGCGTTGTGATGGCCGCCATGTTGCAGGGCACCTGGCAAACAAGGCATAATGTGTGGTGGTGAGCAGCAGGAGTGGCGGCGGCGGCGGCGACGACGACGGAGACGGCAGAGGAGCCGTGGCGCGACCCAACGGCGGCTGATCGGAGGTCGCAGCGGCGCCTGGAATCATCCATAAGAGCTGCGCCGCGGCAGGTGAGCTCACCGGTGCTGTGGGTCACGGCTCTCACAGGCGAGTCGACGGTGGTCTGCCTTGCAGGTCAGAGATATCAGAGAATACGCAGGAGCGTCAGATCAATTGAAAGCCGCCGGCTTAGGAGCGGTTCCCTTGCTCCGCTGGCATGATGGCGCACGGCAGGATGCAGCACGGGCAGTCATGACTCACATGCCTGTTGCACCTTGACAGTCCACAGGAGATTGTACCACACTAGACTTGCAATGGAAGTCGGCTGCACTGAGAAACGCACAGAGGCCGAGAGCCCTGGCTACAGGTGCACAAATCGGGAGCACCAGTGCGGCAAGTGGCTGCCGTCACAGAAACTATCAGGCCGCCTGCCGCACTGCCTTTCACCCCCAGAAGGGCCTGAGAGGCCCAAGCCAACTTGTGCTTGCCGCCTCAAAACAGCAGGGCCAGCGCGTGCAGCAGGACAAAGTACGCCATGATTGCGGCACGCAGCTGCGGCCGTGCATCCAGTGCAATGGCCGCTCGGTCCAGCTGGAGCGCGCCCTTGACCACCGCCGGGTGGCTGCAATGGAGTCGTGGGAGGGAGTGGAGTGCAAGTGGTGAAGAGCGGGCGGCGGGAGAGGAGTGCACAGGCACACAGCTTTGGGAGACAGCAAGGTCAGCAGAAAATGCAACTCACAGCATTTCAGTAGCAAAGCAGCTTCAGCAACAGGCAGCAAGGGCACATGAATATTGTACCCACCTGATGGGTGCGGGCAGCGAGCGCACGACTCCTGCCAACGGCTTGAACACCGTGCCGCCGCCTGAAACAAAAGGGCACACAGGGGCATACATGTCAGCAGGCCAGCAAGCCGGCTGCGTAAGGCACGCTGCATGGCCCGAGCCTGGTGCCGCCCAACACTGCCCCGCCTGCAAAACCCACCTGTAAGAGCCGCTGCCTCGAGGTCGAACGAGTCGTCCTCGTTCTTCTTGGAGGCGCCTGCCGGTGCAGCCTGCAGGACAGCACGAGTACAAGGGCGGAAAGCTGAAAAGCGCACACCACACGAGCTCGAAAGCAGGAAGCTGGGGAGGAAGGCGCGAGCACAGCAACCTGAAACTTGCGCAATACCACGCGCTGCCGCAGCAAGCTAGGTGCCAACCCTTGAAAACAGTGCAGCCTCGGCCCGCAGCAGGCAAGCGCACCTGCCCCGCTGCGCGCTGCTTGTAGAAGCTCTCCACCTCGCCGGCCCGCCGCTGCTCCGCCTCCAGCTGCAGCACAGCACAGCACCGCGCAGGCCGGTGAGCAGGTAGGCGCCATGACAGTGGCGCTAAAGAAGTTGGGGACAACACCTGCATGCCTGTTGGCTAATAGCCGCTGCCTCTGGTGGTTCCTCTCTGCAAGCTCCCACAACCCCTGAGCCCACCTGTTCCCGCAGAGCGCGGTTCTCGGCCTGCAGCGACGTGACCTGCACCTCCGCCTCTGAAGCCTGCTGCTGCAGCGCTGCCAGCCGGGCCACTGCGTCTGCGGCGGTTGGAGCTGCTGCGGTAACCGCAGGGGAGGCGCCTGCCGCCTCCAGCTGCTGCACGCGAGCCGCCCACTGCTGCACCTGCGCGCTGTACTCCGCCACGGCCGCCTGCACAGAATAGCAAGGGGGCCAAACCAAAGCGGATGAGCCACTTGAACCGCAATGATAAATACATGCACACCCCATGGCTTACAATCCAGGCAGACACAAACCACTCCCTCCCACCTGCAGCGACTGATTCTCCCTCTGCAGGTCCTCCAGCATCTGTCCTGCCCCACCGCCACCTGCTGCCACAGCCGCCGCTGCAACCGCCGCAGCCTCAAGCTCAGCCACACGAGCAGTTAGCGCCTCATTTTGCTGCTGCAACGCCTCAGCCAGCGCCGCCTGCTGCTCTGCGCCTGCCGCAGCATCCTGCAGCTGCGCCACTTCAGCCTGCAGCGCCTCGGCCTGCTGGCGCAGCAGTTGAGAATCCTCAGCATCTGCTGCCGCCCCCTGCGCTGCTTGCAGCTCGGCTGCCCAAGCAGCCTGCCGCGCTGCCTCCTCTTCTGCCGCAGCCGCACGAGCAGCCGCTGCCTCAGCTGCAGCCAGCGCTTCGGTAAGCTGCTGCTCCAGGGCCGTGGTGCCGCCGCTGCTGGCTGCCGCAGCCTCCTGTGCAGCGGCCAGAGCCGCAGACAGCTCGCCTACTTGTGCCTGCGCCTGCTCCAGCTGCTGGGCTGTTGCATCGCGCTCCTGAAGCACGCTGCCCAGCTCGTACTGCACTTGTGCCAGCTGTGCTCCTGCATCGCCGGCGGCGGCCGCCTGGGCCTCAAAGGCAGCCAGCCGCTTCTGCCGAGGAGAAAGGAATATGGCTGTGAGTGGATGGCTGGGTGCTTAGGCAAACATGCCCTATGCAAGAAGGGCGTGTTTGGCATAGCAGTCTGCAACAAGTGTTAAACAAGATGCCTAGAAGCAACATCAGCCAGCAGCACAGCGCACCTGCAGCTCAGCACAGCGTGCAGTGGCGCCCTCCAGAGCCGCCGCCGCCTCGCCTGCCTGCTGCTCCAGCTGCGGGACAGACGGGCAAAGTGAGTCGCTGTGTTACTCAACCAGGCCCACATCAGCCTAGCACAGCCCCTTACCAACTCCCATTGGTCCAGCACAGTGCGGCACACCCTGCCACACAGAGAACGGAGACCCCTGCCCAGAGAAAAAGGCATGCCCCTACCTGCGCCCGCTCGGCCAGCATTGGCTCCGTCTGCTCGATCAGGGCTTCCAGCTCTGAGGCATAGTGCGCCCGCTCCTAGGGAAACAGAAGAGGAGCAGCAAGCACAGGATGTAATGCTGTGCAGACAGGGGCGAGACAGGGCTGCCTGGCTGCGACTGGCCATAGTGCAGCCGATCGGCAACTGATCTAGCACATGCAAAATTGTCCTACGATCTGGTGGGCAGGCTGTGATGTCCCACTTCAAACAAAGTGCCACAATGGCCACAGGACGCACCTGCTGGACCGCCGCCAGCGCTGCCGCCTGCTCCTCCAGCTGTCGCGCCAGCTCAGCCGCCCGGGCGGATGCCGCTGCCGCTGCACCCTCGCTGCCCTCCTGCAGCTCGCCCAGCTGCTGCTGCAGGGAGGCCAGCTCTGCATCCCGGGCTGCGAGCGCCTCCTCTGCTGCCGCCGCCGCAGCAGCAGCAGACTCCAGCTGCTGTCGCAGGGCTGCCTCCTCCTCTTCCTTGCCAGCCAGAGCCTCCTGAGACTCTGCCGCAGCAGCCTGTGCCGCAGCCAGCTGGGCCGCTTGGTCCTCACTGGCTTGGTGGGCAGCCGCCAGCTCAGCAGTCAACACCCCGAGCTGCTGCTCCAGCTCAGCAGCACCACCCTGCTGTGCAGCCGCTGCCTCTTCCAGCTGCTCCCTCAGTGCTGCCTCCTGCTCCGCCATGGCGGCCAACTGGCTCTCCAGCTCAGCTGCTGCCGCCTGCTGGGCCTCCAACGCCTGCTGCGCCTGATCCGCCGCCGCGGCTGCCTCTGCTGCTGCGGCCTGGGCTGCGAGCAGCTCCGCCTGGACTGCTTCCGCACCCGCCTGAGCAGCCTCAAGCTCACCCTGCAGCTGCTGCACCCGCGCAGCCAGTGCAGCACTTGCGCCGTCCGCAGATGCAGCGGCAGCCTGCAGCTGTGCCTGCGCCTCGTGGGCTGCTGCCTCTGCCGCCTGCCTGCCCGCCTCTGCCGCTGCCAGCTGCTCTGCTAGGGAAGCCTCAAGCTCGGCTGCTCGTGCAGCCTGCTGGGCTGCCTCCTCCTCAGCCGCTGCCGCACGTGCTGCTGCCGCCTCTGCCGCAGCCAGCGCTTCCGCAAGCTGCTCCTCAGAGCCGGCCGCTGCACCACGCTCCTGCTCCTGCTGCGCGATAAGTGCAGCAAGCTGCTCCGCCTGAGCGGCGGCAGCCGCCTCTGCCGCCTCCCGAGCCTGCTGCTCAGCGGCCAACCGCTGCTCCAACTCATCGGCAGCAGCAGCACGTGCGGCAGCCGCCTCAGCTGCGGCAAGCGCCTCAGCCAGATGCTCTGCTGTGCCTGCCACCGCACCACGCTCCTGCTCCTGCTGCGCCATCAGCGCTGCCACCTCCTCAGCATGTGCAGCAGCGGCTGCCTCAGCGGCCTCTCGAGCCTGCTGCTCAGCGGCCAGCTGCGCCTGCAGCTCCTCCAGCAAGCCCTGCTGCTCTTCAAGCAGCGCCTGCGACTGCGCCTGGCCGGCCGCCGCTGCCGCCGCCACGTCCTCCCTGTGGGTGGGGGCAGGTGAGACGAACACAGGTAAGGCATAGCTAAATACAAGGCGAGACATGAGCAGCTGCTGGCTTAGCTCCTGGCTGCCTCAGCAGCACCGTCGAGCTATATCAGGGTGACCTTCCACAAGAGCAGCCAGTGCAAATGGTCGCGAGTTCAAGAGCCAGCACCTCACCGCAGCTGGTCGATGTCCTCGCGTTGCTGCTCCGCCAGCTCACGACTCTCCTCCAGCTGCTGCCTGCAGAACAGTGCGTGAATGGCAGATAAAACCCTGTGTTGCAGTGTGCAGCAGTAAGAGCAGCTGGACGCGCACGGTGCGCCAAGTTGGACGACATGCAGCCGTGCAAGCAGGGTGGACATGACAACAGCCAGTGCTGTCTCTAGGTGCCCACCTGGCGGCCTCGTAGGTGCTCTCCAGCTCGGCAATGCGGCCCGCCATCTCAGCAATGCGCGCCTGCACGAGTGGGGGTGTGGACTTGCGAGTGTGAGGGACGCAGTGCCCCCTGCACAATTTGCCGTTTAATCATGTCGGGCCATGGCTGCAACTCTCAGATCAAATCAGGTGGCATATCTCGCCTCGACCTCCTCGACTGCGCAATGGCATGGCAGCCATCCGTCACTGGTACCTGCCACGAGCTACAATGGCCCTACCTGCGCTGCAGCTAGCTGGCCCGCCTCGTCCTCCTCCTTTGCAGCCGCCTCCTCGGCAGCCGCCGCCTGCTCAGCCAGCTCATGGCGCATGCGAGCATTCAGATCGCGCTGCTTGGCCAGCTCGGCCTGCGGGCAGGAATGCGAGGCAGCTGGTGTGATTGGCAAGAAGAACCTGAACCAGAACAGCATGACCGGGGCGGCAGCCGCAATGCACACCAGCGGCAGCGTGAACAAGCGGCGTGGCTTGGCCGGGGCGCTTCCCTTCGCCATGCACACCAGCACACTGGCTCCACTCCACTACATCCAACTCACTACCCATCTGCACACACACCTGCAGCTCCTCAGCCTCCTGCTGCTGCGCCGCCAGCTGGGTGGTCAGCGCCACCAGCTGCTCCTCGCCACGCTGGCCGCCCAGCTGAGCAGCCTCCAGCTGGCGCGCCTGCGGCAGGTGGCCAACACCCAGGCAAACGCGGCAGGCCGTCACAACTGGAGAGTGGACAAGCTGCAGGTAACACGCAAGCTAGACGGGTTCACACTCCCATCTTCTAGCTAACTTGCCCCACCCTGAGTCTGCCGCCCTTGCTTGCCTGCTCCTCCAGCTGGCCCTGCTGCGCCTCCAGCCGCTCCTGGGCCTCGTCCAGCTGCTGCTTGTACTCGGCCTGTTGAAGCAGGGTAGGTGGGTGGGGAAGGAAGGGCGTTCAACATCGGCAGGCAGTGCACGGGAGCAGTGGCGGCGCTGCAAGGTGACCCGTCACTGCACACATGCTCTTGCCCACTCCTATCCATGCAGCTACGCAGCCCAGAAATGACCACCACTCCCACACTCACGATCTGCGCAAAGCCTCCCTCTTGCAGCACCGCCAGCTCCGCCTGCACACTGGCCAGCTCAGCCTGCACACGCGCCAGATCAGCGAGCGCCTCCTCTGCCGCCGCCTGCGCCTGAACCACCTCCCCGCTGGCCGCTTCGCGCGCTGCGGCCACCTCCGCTTCTGCTGCTTCGTGGGCCACTTCTTGAGCGGCACTCAGCTGGGTGCTGAGTGCCACCAGCTGCTCTTCAGTGCGCTGGCTGCCCAGCTGAGCGGCCTCCAGCTGGCGCGCCTGCAGCAGGGCGGCGGGCAAGCGCACTCTAGGGCGCTGCTGCTGTAATCATATGCTGTCCAAACTCACAATTATGCCTTGCTCCCACCCCGCCACTTTGCCGGGAGCATGCAGCCGTCCCTGGGATGCAGGGCCAAGCACTCCTGTCGCACCTGCTCCGCCAGCTGCGCCTCCTGCGCCTGCATGCGCTCCAACGCCTCGTCCAGCTGCTGCTTGTACTCGGCCTGTTGAGGCAGAGCAGGCGGGTGGATGGGCAGTAGGCATGCATGAGCCGCAGCGCAGTCGGCAAGCAGCAACCAGCGAGCGCACACCCCTGCAAGCGCCTTGAAAGAGCAGACCCCGAAACTGGCACCTTGTGAAAATTGCCGAAACAAACAGCGCCACAGCACACCACGACTCACAATTTGTGAAAAGCCGCCCTCTTGCATGGCCGCCAGCTCAGCCTGCACGCCAGCCAGCTCCGCCTGTGCTGCCGCAGCGGCCTCCTGCGCCTGCTGCACCTCTGCCGCTGCCGCCTGGCGGGCGGCTGCGATTTCCGCCTCAGCTGCGTCCTGAGCAGCTTCCTGCACAGCCTCCAGCTGGGCGGCCGATGCCTCTCGAGCAGCCTCCGCCGCCTGCTGCGCAGCACCCAGCTCAGCGCTCAAGTTCTCAACCGCCGCCGCATACCGCTGCGCCTGAGCCCGAACCTCGTCCAACTCCGCCTGCAGCTGCGCCTGCTGTGTCGCCGCGCCCGTCGCTGCGGCGTCGCCGCTAGCTGCCGCCGCCGCCGCCGCCGCTTGGAGCGCCTCATTGGTGGCGGTCAACTCGGCCAGCCGAGCCTGCTGCTCTGCCAGCTGCGACTCCAGCTGGGTGCTGTTCACCCGCTCCTCCTGCAGCGCGCGGTGCAGGTCGTCCATGCCCTGCAGCAGCTGCCCCACCTGCTGCCGCAGCGAGGCTGCCTCCTCTGCCGCCGCAGCAGCAGCGCCGGCATGTTCGGCCAGCTGGGGTGCCGGTGGGGGAGCGGTGGCGGGCGCAGCAGGCGCAGCGGGTGTGGCCGCAGGCCCGGCGCCGCTGCTGGCCTCCACATCCAGGCCTGGAGGCAGGTCGGCATAGCTGCTCTCGGCTGCTGGGGCCTTGGTGGGCGAGGGAGGCCCTTTGACCGGGGAGGGCAGAGCAGAGCTGCCGGCGAAGGCCAGCGAACCGGCGGCCGAAGCGACAATGGCAGTGGGTGCTGGGGCCGCAGCTGCACCCGCCTTCTTGCCCGCCAGCGCCTGCTGCTTCTTGCGCTTGAACTCTTCCAGCTGCGGGCGGGCGTTGCAGGAGTTGGGGAGGACATGGCGGCACAGGTCGGTGGCGGCGGCGGGTGGGGCGGGAGGGGCCAAGCAGCGGCGGCGGGGTGTTGGACAGTGGTATCACGCATGTCAGGCTTTCATGCAACTTAGCAGTGCAGAAGAACGCGGTGGCGCCGCAACAACAGTTCAAGGCCTCGGCTGGGGTGCGGCGAAGAGCCTGATCGCCCGCCCGATCGCATCAGCAACCTCAACGGGGCCCACAGCAGCGTTGGCGGCGCACCTTTCGACGCCCCGCCTCCAGACGGTCTGGCGGCCCTGTCTTGGGCTTGCCCTCCATCCTGCTCCGTGTACACGTTCCACCCTGCGATCGCAAGCGACCGCGCGGCCCGATGGTGACGGCAGAGCATGCGCCAGCACAGCGCGGCGCCGCCGCCGTCGCCGCCGCCTGCTGCAGCACACGACATGTTGGGCGTGGACGAAGCAGCAAATCATCTTCAGCAGTGCCTGGGAGCCTGCGCATGCACATGCTACATTGTTGTGATCCACAGTGTACAGCTCATGGTTCCAGCAGGCTCCAGTGCGGCTTGCCAGCGGCCCACCATTCAGTTCATTGCTTGAAACGGAGGACCAACGTCCTGAATCCATGCAGGCAAACAGCAGCACACCGTGGTGGTCTGCACTCCAGTTTCATCCGGATGCATTGAGGTAAATGCACCGCACAGCTTGTTGCTGGCTCCCTGTTGTTGCGAAGTCTGCCGGATCGAGCCAGCAGGTTGCACATAGACACAAAACGGTGAGTAGTGCATGCCTGGGCTACAGAAAGCTGGCGCGGAAAGTTCATGGTGCCATCAATCATGCCGGCAGTGTTCTTGTGCGCTGGTGAGCAGATGCATGCGGTGGATGTAGATTCCATCATGCACGTGATGCTGGGCCCAGGCTGGCCGCCGTACGAGCGCATGTGGTACTGGGGCGTCCCCACCTGTGCTATTGCGGCTAGCGCACGCTGCGATATGTACTCCAGTTGGATCTTAAAGCTGCTCCCGACATCCACAACCCGCAACGCTCCTCCAGACGTCCGCCCGAGACCGCCCGAGGTGGGCACTGCTGCTGCCCGTTTGACGCCCTGTCTGCAGCTTTCATGACGCATTACATGAGCTGCCCGACAAGAATGTCGAACAAGCCAAGGCCTCGCCCTTCTGTATGTGCGGGAGGGAGTCGGGGAGGCGGTGTGCGCTCTTGCTCGGGCATTTGGGGCTCTGCTTGTGCTGCTGTAGGCTCCCTTGAGACTAGAAAGCGCGCAGGGAGCCACCCCGCTTGGGGCGCAGGGAGCTGGGGCGGCGGCGGTACGCGCGCATGCGGACTCACCTGCGCGTTGACCTTGAACGTCTGTGCCCTGCCCATCCCTTCATCCAGCCCTTTTCCTTCCTGCCTCAAAGCAGATGCACCGCCCCCGGCTGTTTGTCGCGCTAGCAGGCACCGCTGCCCTGGCTGTCCTGCTGGCCACCGGGTGAGCTTCAGCACCAATGCCCCGTGCACAGGAGAGCTGTACTGATCTGCGAGCCCCTGCCTGTGGCCGGCAGTTGGTGTTGGACTGGCCGCATGCAAGGTTTGATGTAAGCTGGCACAGGGGGCTGGTGCTTCCGCCGTGCTACGCAAGGGCGTCGGCGCCCTGCACGGCGCAGCACAAGTCTGGTTCAGCTGCATCTGACCGCCCCTGTGCCCTGCCGCTGCCTGCTGCAGGGCTGAGGGGCTCATGCGCGAGCTCGCTGGCCGGCCACAGCAGCCAAAGAACCAGTTTGAATGCAGCTCTCGCACCAGCGTGTCTGCCTGTGTGACCCCAGGGGGCGGGTCCGGCAGGCGAGGGGGGCGCCCACCCACCTGCTGCTGGACTTGGAACAACGCGCAGAAGGAAGCCGGAGTGTGTTCGGATCCAAGGACAGACCGCCAAAACTGCGGGCAAGCGCAGGTGTTGGCCGACGTGTCTGGCATGCAGCCTGCCGCGCGCACTGCCGTACAGCCGTACTGGCACAGCCACAGCGCTCATGGCATGCATGCTCTGCTGCGCTTTTGAGACGTGCAGGGCATGTGGCAGTTCATGCCTGCGCGGCAGAACAGAGTGCTGCAACGGCGAATGCGTAAGTCAGTGCCCTTTGAAAGCATGCGTGTGTGCACACAAGCAAAGCACAAGCAGCTGTTTGACACGCTGCATCGTCTCTGGCTGGTTGCGGTCTGCCGGCGGTGCGCTTGCTTGCAATGATGACCGCCACCCACCCTGCCGGCTCGACAGGCTACCAGCGTCAAGAACTGCGGCGCGTGCGGGCAACGGTGCACGGAAGGCAGCAAACCCGCCTGCTGCCTGTTTGTTTGGCATGGATCCTTCAATTATATTTGCCAGGTGAGTGTTGAACATGCTAGGACCGGAGCCGTGCTTGGGCTGGGTGGCAGTGCCGAGTGCAGCTGGCGCCGACAAAACGTGCAGTGTAGCGCATGACGAGCGATACATCTGACTGCACATGTCATACCAATCCTGCCGTTGGCAACCCCTGTGCACACCTCAAGGATCTCGATACCAGCGCGCGGAACTGCGGGCAAGCATAGGGCCGGGATGTTTTGAGCACACACCTGCAGCATGCAAGCATGCACGCACTAGCAGGCCTGCTTAGTGCGCAGCAGTGCCTCGTGCCAACACAGTACCAAACCTGTTTGTCCCCCTTGTTGGCTGCAGTCGTTGTGGGAACGATTGTGATTGGATTGATGGATACGAGATGGCCTGCTACGGCAGCAAATGCGTGGTGCGCATGCGCTGCAAGCATGCCTGCCTAAGCAGTGATGTGCATGATGGGCTGCCGATAATGATTGGTCAGGCCGTGCATAGTAGGCTAGCCTTTGCATGGCGCCACAGCCTCACTGTAGCACCCATGTGCGCTGCCACCTGCTGCCATCGGCTGCAGGACAGGCGCACCTCAAACGCTCATTGCGGTGTGGATCAAAACCCCGATGCCACTTGCGACGTTGCGAAACACGAGGCGTGCATCGATGGCGAGTGTGTGCGACCGCAGTGCGGTCACGGCATAAGCGGCGGCGCTGGCACCTTTGAGTACGTTGTGGATGTCGGCGGCAAAGGCGGCGATCAGTTTGCCTTCTCTTACGACGGCGAGACCGCCCACTTTGTTGTTGAGGCGCCCATCGGCACAGTGGTGTTGAGGAAGGGCCCTCCAGAGGGCAGTGCCCAGCTGACCCGCCCCAACAGCTCATCCCTAGTCAAGGTGAAGGTGAAGAGCAACAACTGGTGGACCTTCAATGTCGGGTGTGCCCGCACCCCCTGAACCCATGCACCGCCCAGCTGGCCGCTGGTGCAATGGCTGCAGCGGCCGCAGCAAGCTTCCCCCGCCGCGTTCCCCGTCCCCGCCAAACCTCCAGCCAACAGCAGCAACTACAATGGCTGCGGCCCCTCCCCATCCCATGGCCGCATCCCCACCCTCAACTAACTGCCGCCACCCGCCCACCGCCTCACCCTCACCCATCCCCCAACCATACTCCCTCCACCTGTTCAACGGTCAAACACCCATCACGCCCTCGCTCATCACCCATCAACTGTATGTTGTGCCTGACTTTTGCGCCATGTCGACCGGTCGACATGACCCACCCCTGCCTTTTCATGCCTGCCTTTGCGCCCTTGTGTTTTCATGCCGTGCCCCTTTATGCCATGCCCCTTTGACTAGACCCCTTAGGCTCGGAGCCAGAGCTCTTGCGCACCTTTGGGCGTTCCATCACTTGCAGTACTGAACAGACCAATACATTTTCTCGTGCCACCTAAGACCCACCCTGACCCCTCAGTAATCACCCAAACTGGGCATGGTCGATCAATGTCCTTAGCTGTGCAACTGACAAACTTACATGGCACGGCCCATGCAAGCTGGACAAGGGCGGCATGCAGTGGCTAGCACTCCTCCACTCGCGTGCTGCTACACTTCAATGCCGCCGCCACTGCCGCCTTCCGCTGCGCCGGCATACCCGTAACCTGCGCCACTCCAGTCCTGCTGCTGCTCCCAGCCCTGCTGCTGCTCCTGCTGGTACTGCCCATACTCGTGCCCCGCCGTCTGCTGTGGCGGGTAAGCCTCCTGCTGCTGCCCTGGCGCGTAGCCATGCTGCTCTGCCGGTGCAGCCTGTGGGGCCGCATCAGCCGGCTGAGCTGCCGCAGCTGCCACGCCTGCTGCGCCTGCTGAGCCAGGCCGAGCGGTGAGCAGGTCCAGCCGCTGTCCCAGCACAACAGATGCCTGCTCTGCATTCAGCGCTTTGACGCCATGAGGCGCCAGCAGCTGCTTGGCGGCCCGGGGCTGCGCCTCCAGCGCCGCCGCCAGCTGGGCGGCGGCCGACCACGGCAGGCTCAGCAGGCGGCAGGCTTCGCGGCTCTCCCGGAAGTGCGCCGCGGGCCGGGAGGTGTATTCTCCAAACACGGCCGACATGGCTGCTAGGTCAGCATCCAACTGAGCCGCACCCTGAGGGGTTGGTTGGGTAAGCAAATTCGGGTGGGTGAACAGGCATAGCAGAAACCAGCACAGGCCAGCAGTTCCCATGAGTCGTGCAGTTAGCAAAGTGCAATGAGGGTGCAGAGCTTAGACAGCACTGGGTGCACGCTGCCCAGGCTGCCGTGCAAGCGAGGTAGCATGCAAAACAATCTGTCTGGCCCACCTGTGCAGAGAAGAGCGCCTCCGTGGCCACCTCGTTGTACAGCGCATAGTTGACAGCCAGTGCAATGCCCTTCCACACGTCCCTGCGTTGGGCAGAAGCGATCCGCACACCACAGCAGTCAGCAAGCAGTAATAAACGAGTGGCCAGCGCGATGCCCTTCCAACCAATCATGCGGTACATTGGATGGCACACAGGGTATGCAGCATGTCACGGCCAAGAGGAATGCAGCATGTCCCACCGCGACAAGACTCCGAAGCATGGAACGGGGGGGACGGCCAGCGCAGTGCTCCTCCGCATGTCCCCACGCCCAAGCACCCCAATGGTGCCAGAACCAGCCAGCAGCCCATGCTCTCACCTGAACACCACAGCGTCCAAGTGCTGGGCCAGAGCGCGCAGCAGCTGCTGCAGGCTGTCCGCCGCGCGCAGCATGGGCGGTGAGGGCGCGGGTGGGCCGGCGGCCGCCGCCAGCGCTGCCTGCTGCTCAGGGGACTGGCCCTCTTCGTAGCCCGCTGTGAAGATGCCGCCGTCGCGCCTGCAGGGGGGCAGGCAAGGTGGGCGGGCAACGGAACAGAGTTGTCAAGACGCAGCTTAGTGTGGGGGACACAGCTCAGTATTTTGGAAGACCACTGCTCGTGCACAGACGGCAGTGCACAACACACGCTCCCGACCCACAACCGCAAACACAGCTTACTTGTAAGGATTGAACAGCTGGTGGAAGGCCTCCACCGCCTGCTTGGCCAGCTTGTAGGCCCACTGCTTGCGCAGCGCGGAAAAGGCGGCCGCCTCCCGCTCCACAAGGGCAGCCAGGCGGCCAGACGCCGCCGCCGCCGGCGCGCTGCCCTCATTGCCGCCGCCTGCGCCGCCCTCCTGGCCTGCTGCCATGCCATCAGCCAGGCCAACTGCAGCAGCTGCAGCAGCTGCATCTTGCAGCTCCGCTAGCAGCAGCACGCCCTGTGGCTCCCGCAATTGGTGCTCTAGGTAGTGTGCTGAGCAGATGGCGGCACCCACACGGGGCAGCCAGGTGTCGCCCAGCAGCCCTCGGAACTGCTCAGCCTGGGCCAGCAGGTTGGACAGCCGCTGCCGGAAGGCTTTCAGCGTGGCCAGAGGAACAGCCTGCAGGTTGGTGGTGGAGGGAAGAGGGGGCCCGGGTGAAGGCAGGGTGACAGTTACATGCTCCAGCAGCAGGCCAGAATTCCATGCAACAGCCGGCGAAGCAAGCACGGCTGCAGAAGCCGCCTCCAAACATTATGCCTGTGACAGCCGACACTGCACGCTCCCCAGCTCAACAGCTGCCCTCCGCCTGCCTGTGCCGCAGCCCAGTCAAACCCCTCTTGCCTGCATGTACTGCTGCTTGTGGGCGGGGGCGTGCACCCAGCCGCCGCGGCGCACCAGGCCTGAGGCCAGGCTGGCCACTTGCTCTGCACACACCGGGGGCCACAGCTCGTGCCGCCATGCCGCGCCGCCCCTGCCAAACATCACATGGCAAGGAGGAGTGCAGTGAGGGACAGCGGCATGCAGCCCAGCATTCCCCCAATCCTGCCATCTACAGCGCACGCACCCCAGCGGACTGCCTCTGAACGCAGGCAGAAGCACGGCACGGCACAGCACAGCACAGCACAGCACGGCACGACACAGCACAGCATAGCGCACCTGCTGCGGGGTGTCTCTGGCAGCATATCCTCCTCGCCAGCAGCTGCCGCCAGCAGCTGCTCCGCCGCGGGCTGCCAGGCGGCATAGGCATCGCAGGCTGCATCCAGCTGGCGGGTGGCGTCCCAGGTCTCTGCGCCCAGCCAGCCCTCCTGCACAGCACAAACGGCGCAGGTGGGAAGCGCACAGGTCAGGCGGGCAAGCCACCGGCCATACCAATAAAGCTGCAAGAGGCTGGGAATCGCTGCCCATCCAGCCGAGCGCTATGGCGGACCACGGCAGTACACTTTTTGGTTGATCTGGACAATTGAACCCACCTGCCACTCGGGCCGCTGGAACAGCAGCTCAATTGTTGAGCCGGCGTGGGCGGCCGCCAGAAACTCCTCGTCATCTGGAAGGGCCAGCGAGGCGCCCCGGAGCGGCGCAAACCTGCCATGGGCAGCGGTGTGCAGAGGAAAATGGCGAGGCCCTCAGGTGGCGGCTGTGGTGGATTAGATGCCACGAATTGCAGGGAGGCAGGGACAGCACGCAGCAGTACAGCAGGCCCTACTGCCATAGCCCTCCAACTGCACGGATGTAGCTGCTTGCAAGGCAGTCCCGCAAACACAGCTAGGGCAGAGCGCTCACCGCTTCTCAAAGCGCATGGCCTCATCGGCAAAGTGGAGCCACAGGGCAGGGTCGCCCGCTGCCACCAGCTGCACCGAGAGGACAGGCACGAAAGCAGGGAAAGCACGGTTTCAGTCAGTGAACACGCATTGCCAGTGTGCATTGGGCAAGCAGTGCAGCTTACAAGCCAGATTGCCAACAGCAGCTAAACTCGGAGCCACCATGGCGGGACGGCTGCAGCCTAATTCCAGGCCTTGCCTGCGGCAGCAGGTGGTCTGCTGCAAGGACGTTCACGCCCACCGCCTGCACCGCCCGAGCAACCTCCAGGGGCATGCTGTACCAGGCCTGCAGCTGGTGCGCGTCTGCAGGCGGGCAAGAGAGCAGATCCAGAGGCGGTTGGGCGACTCAAGAGAGGGTAGAGAGGGTACGCTGTCCAAGGCGCCAGCATCCGCCGCCCTCCATCAAGCGGCGTGCACTGGCACGGTCACGCCGGCGGACACACAAACACTCGTGGTAACACGCAGCTTCCACACGCACCGATGCAGGGCTGCAGCTCCTGCGCCAGCGGGGCGCACTGCTGGGCCGCCTTGAGGGCCGTGGCAAACAGCCACTCGGGCCGGTCTGGCCGGTCGGTGGGCAGTCCGCCTGCGGCAGAATCAGGGAGGCAAGTTGGGGAGGTTGGGAGGTTGGGTGTGTTGCGCTCTTTGGATACGGCTTTCCGGCCGACGCAGCGCCATGCAGCAGCACGCATGCACGGCATCTCAGTGCCCACCCAATGCCAGCGTTTCGGCGCCCTTCTGCCCGCCCACCTGCAAAGTGGTGCCGCAGGCGCTGCGCCAGCGGTGCCGCCAGCTCCTCAGCTGCCCACAGCAGCGGCCCCTCCTGGCTGGCCTCGGTCAGCGCGCTAAACTGCCGGTGCTGGCTGGCGCGCTGCAGCGTGGGCAGCAGCACCAGCAGCTGCTGCAGCTCCCCAACCACCGCCTCGCCCGCGGTCGCAAAGCCCTGAAAAGCGGTCCCATTATCGGACGCACCGGGCCCGCCGCCGGCGGCCGCACCGCCCTCACCGCTCACTGCCAGCGGCGGCGGCCAGTGCGCTGCCGTGAGGCGCTGCTGGATGGTGCTGCTGAGCAGGGAGCGCAGGCCCTGCTGCACCGCATCCAATCGAGACAGCAGGCTGGCTGCGTGCTGCTGCAGTCGCTGGATGGGCACCTTGCCTTGCTCTGCGCACGGTGGGGACAGGAGCAGGCAGGGGGTGAGCAGAAAGCAGGGATTATTTTGACACTAGCTGGCTGGCAGAGCGGCAGCACGGCAGCAGCTGCCAAGCCCTGCGCAAATCCATATGCGATGGCTGGGATCCGTGCTGTGGTGCCCACCTGTCAGCTGCTGCACGGCAATAGCATAGCCCACTGCGTTGCTGAACCCATCAACTGCCTCGCCCAGCGCCTGCAGCAGTGCCGCAGCCTCTGCGCTGCCTGCTGCAGCCCCCGCCGCCGCCTGCTGCTGCAACGCACGGATGGTTTTGTCCAGGTGCCGGACCAGCGCTTGCAGCTCCTGCAAGGACGAATGGCGCCAAAGAGGTGCGTTGTGAGCCCCCAGCAGCAGTGCAAGTACACAAGCACAGGCGTTATATTCAACAAGCCTAACATGCGAGGGCCCAGCTGGATGCAACTGCTCAGCCACGAGTGCACAGGCAGCACCAAATAGACGACACTCGCTGCACAGCGCACAGCTGCCCACCTGCACATAAGCGAGGTACTGCCGCACCCCCTGCAGCACCACCAGTTCTCCAGCCAGGGCGGGAAGGTCTGCCGGCAGCGGCACTCCAGTGGAGGTGGCCCCCAGGGCAGTTGACATCTGCTGGTAGGCCCCCGCTGCCGCTGCAGCCAGCTGCTGCTGCAGGCCCTGCCGCTGCTGCTGCAGGCCTGCCAGGTGCGCCTCCAGCTGTCCCAGGTACTCAGCTGCGGAATAAGCCGCCTCACCCTCCCCTGCCGCGGCTGCCTGGTCGGCAGCGGCACCGGCAGCGCCCTCCCCGTCCCCTCCCCCTGCCTCAACTGCCGCTTCTGCTGCCTGAGCGTCCGCACCGCCCTCTGCTGCGCACTGCTGGTCTGCTGCCGCCGCTGCTGGTGCAACTGCTGCGCCCCCTTCTGCATCAGCATACCCGTAGGTGCCGCCCTCCGCACCATATGCGGCATCTGCTGGCCCACCCTCAGGGTCCGTCCCAGCGTGCCCGCCTGGCTGCCCAGCATGCTGCGGTGCGGCAGCAGGTGGCGCTGCCTCTGCAGCAGCTGGCAGGTGCCCTGCCTGCTGCACGTGTGGCACCTGGTCACTGCTGCTAGCATCAGCTAGCTCTGGAGCCAGGGTGGCTGCTGCCGCCCTGGAAAAACCTGGCTGTGAAGCAAAGCCGGGGGCGCCAGCACGTGGCGGGCCTTCGGCCCGAGCTGAGCCCGGCTGTGAGCGAGACATGGCCGCCGACGGCTACGCTGCTGTGGCACGGCACAGCCGCTGCTTCGTTGTCGCGTTCGCCGCCGCTCAACCAGACAGGCTCGCGCTGCGGCTGCTGCCCAACTGACTGTGCTGCCTGGCTGCTCAGCAATATTAAGCTGCCAGCTGAATGCGGAACAGGTGGATGTCCTCGCTGCGCCACTCGGGGTGCTGCTCCTCCAGGGGCACCTGCTGAACCGCAAACCCCGCCGCCTCAAAGAGCGCCCAGGGGAAGGGCAGCGCAGGGCGGTGCTCGTTGCACAGCAGCACCTGCCGGCGGAGGGGCGGCGAAGATGGCACATGATTGTTTGGGTTCCCTTCAGTTGCGGCGCTGCATGAGTTAGCCAGCAGGTATGGGATGGACAGCAGGACGCATGTGAATCTTGAACCACTTCACAGGACGCTGAGCACGCGCACCCAAGCTTGCCTGTGTGTGAGGGCCACACAGCTGCGCTAACGTTGCCACAAAGAGCGGCAGCGCGTCTGCCAAGTACAGCACGTCCGAAGCGAGCACCACGTCGAATGGCGGCTGCAGGTGGCCGACCGGGGTGCCCCAGGCCAGCTCCGCTGCGGTGGCGGTGGCGGTCAGGCCGTTGGCCTGCGGGCACACAAAGAGCAACAGCGGTTGGTTGCTGGGCCGAATATGGTCAGCGCACGACATGGAAACGCAACCAAATTGGCAGCCACACGCGGTAAACGTCTAGGCCCAAAGCCGCAAAACATGCCCGCTGTGGCGGCCCGCCAACCGACCTCGATGTTGGACCGAACCAGCGGCAGCAGGTGCGGCAGGTCGGTGAGCGTGACGTGTGCTGCTCCCAGCGCCGCTGCCGCCAAGCCGCAGGCACCGGGGCCGCAGCCCAGCTCAATCACGCGCTTGCCGGCCACGTGGGCAGCTGCAACGTAGCGGCGGGTTTTGAGCAGGGCGGTGCCGGGTGAACAGCGGCGGGTGAGCGGCGGCGGTGGCGGTGACCCTGGCCGCCTCTACAGGCAGGCAGTACGAGCTATCAGTGCGGATCGCCTGCCACCCTGCAGCACCCTCAGCTTGCAGTGCTGCAGGGAGATCGGTCGAAGCTGAGCAAGGGTCAAGTGATGCAGCCGATCCAGCGATCACACACGCACGCTGGATGTAGTGGGCGAGGCAGAGCGCCGCGTCCCAGACCACAGCGCCCGCTTCGTCGGCCAACTCGTGAGCCTCAGCGACGTGCAGAGTCTTGCCCTGCAACTCAATCTCCCGCATCTGCCGGGGTGATCAAGCCAGCGCCGGGGGCCGATGGCTCGTGTTTCCATGCCCGCCCAGCTGGCAAACCCGGGCGCGGTCGCCAGCAGCGCTTGCAGCCGGCACATTGCACATTCAGTATCGCCATCAACTCTGGGCAAGCCGTATCAGCCGGGCCGGCCACCGCTGCAAACCGGGAGCTTGCATTGCGAGCGCTCCAGGCCTCCCCAGCTGCCGTCTAGCGGCCTAGCAGCTGCACAAGCACTTTTAACATGTCCAGCGCCGTGCGGAGCGCCGGCGCCAGCGCCAGCAGCACCGCCGCCCGCCGTGCCGCCGCTCCCACTGCGGCCCGCGCCGCACCCGGCCGCCGCGTGATGCGCACCGCGGCGACCACCGATGGCAATGGCGCTGAACCAGAGCAGCAGCAGCGGCGGCCGCGCTCGCTGGCCACGCTGCTGGTGCACTCGGAGGGTCTGGTGGACGATCCGTTTGCGGCCTCCATGCCGCCCATCTACCAGGTCAGCAGGCATGGTTGTGCAGTGGGTGGCCCACAATGCGGCTGTGCATGTTGGACCATGTAGTGTTGCTTACAGGCCCATGTTGATAGGGGATGTGAGAGCTGCCCCAGCAACCCCACTTTACTTGCACCTGATCTTGACTCGTGGATCTCGCATGTCACCAGCAACCCAATAGCTTGCATCTGCCCACCCCATGCAGACCGCCACTTTCCAGCAGCCTGATGCCATTGAGATGGGGGAGTACGACTATAGCCGCAGGTACGCGTGTCGATCCGAGGTCAGCTGTAGTGCAGCAATGGCAGCCAGGGCTCGCAATGCGCACGGCAGTGCTGCTTGGATGCATGGCAGCTGAACCGTGTCACCCCTCCTTTCCACGCTGCAGCGGCAACCCCACGCGCACAGTGCTGGAGAAGATGCTTGCGCAGATGGAGGTGCGGGTCCAGCAGTTTGCAGAAGTTGTGCTAGCCTGCGCCAAGCTGCGACTGCTGCAATGCACATGCACCTTGGGCCTTGCTAGAGCTGCTGCACATCTGATGTGTGCATTTTATAGCGCCAATCTGCCAACTGCCACATGCTGTGATGCAAGCTCATGCACTGTTCACACCTGCAGGGCGCTGAGCGCGCGTTTGCGTTTGGCAGCGGCATGGCAGCGCTGGCAGCAGTGGTGCGCCTGCTGAAGAGCGGCGACCATATTGTGGCGGGCGACGACCTTTATGGCGGCACCAGCCGGCTGCTGTCGCGGGTGGTGCCGGACGCCGGCATCGACGTGACCAATGTTGACACCTGCGATCTCGAGTGAGTGGCATTGGAACAGTTGGGCATTGGGTTTTGCAGTATGGGTTTCATTCAGTATTGGCGTGACTGATGTCGACACCTGCGACCTGGAGTCAGCTGCATTGGCAGTGGGCATCGCATTTTGGCTGGAGAGTGCTACCCTTGCACAGGCTTGCAATGCAGGTGGCAGCACATGTGGTCGCCACCCCACGCCTGTCCCCATGCTCACACGTTAGCTCCACTGCCGCGCTTGCTTGCTCCCCGCAGGGCGGTGCGCGGCGCCATTGTGCCGGGCCGCACGCGGCTGGTGATGCTAGAGTCGCCCACCAACCCGCGCATGCAGATCTGCGACATCCAGGCCATCTGCGAGGTGGGAACGGGGGCTGCTTGAGTTGGGTTACTTGGTACATTTGCAGCAGTGGGAGGAAGGTCTGCGACATCCAGGCCATCTGCGAGGTGGGAACGGGGGCTGCTCGAGCTGGGCTGCTTGTTAATAGTTACAGCAGCGTGCATGCGGATCTGCGACATCCAGGCCATCTGCGAGGTGGGGATACGTGCAGGGAGTGGCTGCCTGCTGCTTGGACGTTGTGTTGAACGCGCAGTGCATGGGCCACGGGTTGGTTTGCATGCTGAAATGGTGTGCATGCCAACGTTTGCCGAACCCAGACCGCACCCCTGCTCACTGCCTGCTCGTTGAGCGAGGCTTCCCAGTGGATTCTTTCCACGCAGATGGCGCACGCGGCGGGCGCGCTCGTGTGAGTGGACAACTCAATCCTCACCCACACGTTTCTGCTGCTGCTTCCGTTCACGCCTGCAGATGGCGCACGCGGCGGGCGCGCTGGTGTGCGTGGACAACTCCATCCTCACCTGCATCTACCAGCGGCCGCTGGACCTGGGGGCCGACATCGCCATGACCTCGGGTGGGTTTAGCGCATGGCGGTGGTGGCTGCAGCGGTAGACATTTGGGCCTGTTGACAGCTGTAGCTTGCTGACATTTGATGCACTGCTGGACCTGGGGGCCGACATTGCCATGACCTCGGGTGGGCGCTGTTGGTGGACACATGCCAGTCTGAAGATGTCAGTTGTAGCTTGCTGCATCTGATGCGCCACTACATCTGCAGCTTGGCATTGTCATGGCGCCCAGTGAGCGGTGCCGCAGCAGAGTCCATGCAGTGCTAACTGCAGCCCCTCCCGCTTCTCTCAACCATCGTGCAGCCACCAAGTTCATCGGTGGCCACTCGGACGTGACTGCCGGCATCCTGGCTGTGCGCGACAAGCAGCTGGCGGATCGCCTGTACTTCCTGCAGGTGCCCTTCAAGTTGCATGTTGGCTGGCTGTGGGGTTGCAGGCTGGTTGGCTGACTAGCTGGCTGGCGGGCAGACCGAATTGTGATGTAGCCTGCGCATCTCCAGGCTTCAGCCAACACCAGTTGCAGGAGCAATGTGTGCTCGCCCTTCCTCCACCCGCTCTGTTTTTCCATGTTGCAGAATGCGGAGGGCTCCGCTCTTGGCCCATTCGATTGCTGGCTGCTGGTGCGCGGCCTTAAGACGATGAGCCTGCGCATGGAGCGGCAGGTGAGAGTGCGAGGCAGCAGAGCTGAGCTCGCCCTTGCTGGCTGAGATGCTGGCAAATCTGCACTGCCTGGGACACTCACAGCAGAATAAAGGTGGTGCTGTAGGGGGCAGGCACGTGCAGGAGCGGTCCAGTGCGGCTGGCAGTTTCATCAATTGGGGCCCTCACTCCAGCTATTCCTGCATGACCCACCGTTATGCAACTTGCCCCCGCAGGTGTCCAACGCGCGGCGCATTGCAGAGTGGCTGGCCGCCCACCCGCTGGTGCACCGGGTCAACTACCCAGGGCTGGCATCGCACCCCGGGCGGGATGTGCACGAGCGCCAGGTATGTGGCGGGGGCCGAAAACCCCTGAGAGGACGAGATGGGCTGCTGCTGCTGTGAACAATGCGCCGCAAGCGTGCATGAAGCTGCTGGCTTGTTGGGCTCCTGAGGCTGCTGGCTGCTCTGCAGCCAGCAAGTTTGCCTCATGGGACGACCCATACAACTCACTGCCCCTTCATCCCCTGTGCGGCTACCATACCACCTGCAGGCCACCGCCCCCGGCTCCATCATTTCGTTTGTGACGAATGATGCCGACCTGTCGCGCGTGGTGGTGGAGCAGACGGAGCTGTTCAAGATCACCGTGTCGTTTGGCAACGTGTGCTCGCTCATCAGGTGGGGAAATTGGACACATGCTGCTCCAGTTGTTGCCAGAGGCGGGGGTGGGGTGCTTGCGCAGCGCATTGACGAATTCGGCTGGGCCTGCTGCGTACAATCATGGGTGCTCCACCTGCCTGCATTCCATGCACGTGCTTGTCACGAGCCCCTACCTCCACCCACTCTGCCTGCCCCCACCTGCCCTGCCTGCCGCAGCATGCCCTGCTTCATGAGCCATGCCTCCATCCCGGCTGAGGTGCGGGCGGCGCGCGGCCTGCCCAACGACCTCGTCCGCATCTCAGGTGCGTGGCTGGCGTGCTGGCTTGGTGCGGCACCATGTTCCGTTTGTGCACAGTTGGAACAGGGTGCCGGCAAGGGCTCAGCAGCTAAAACGCAAGCCTCTGCACCAGCCTGCCCCTGCGACTGGCGACTTGCACGCCCCGGCTCTGCCGCTCCGCCCCCTCGTGCGCCAACTGGTGCGAATCCCTTCTTCCCCCCTTGTTTTCCACTCTCAGTGGGCATCGAGGATGTTGAGGACCTCATTGCAGACCTGGACCAGGCGTTCAAGAAGGCGGCAGCAGCGGCGGCGGCCAAGGGCCAGCAGCAGGCGGCGGGGCAGTCGGCATACGAGCCTTGAGGGCCAGCGAGGGGGCGCAAGCACTTAGTTTGACGCGCCGCCCGAACCGGAGGATGTCCGGCAGCTTTCTCTTGCTAAGCTGCATGTTGTATGAATGCAATGCTACATGAAGTGTTAAGCAGCTGAAGGCAGCTGCGCCAGGCAGCGGGCTGGATAAGTCAATGTGCCGCCTGCATCGTGAGTCAACCGCATCTGGGGCCGGCGCTTCAGAGCTCTGTGAGCGGCCACGTGCCTTGCGGCGGCGCTTGTCTTCATTACAATCGCAGCGCCAAATCACTTTGCCAAAGGTGTTTACCGCTGCCAGAGGTGCCGCCCGACCACGCACCCGCGCGAGCCGCGCGTCTTTGGCCTGGTGAGGTCTGCTGCGGCCTAGCTTGCTCACAGCTGCGCGCTCGTGGTAGACGACGAAGAAACGCCGAACGGCGCTGCAGTCCGTCATGACATTAAGCTGCCGCCGTCGCTGTCGCCACCGCCGTCGCCCGCTGACACCGACCGCCAGGCAGATCAACAACGGCACTCTGCTGTTGACCGCATACACCATACACGCAGGTTCGCCTCACAGCCGATGAATGCTTGCGTCACTGCCAGGAGCCCTGCTGCACGGCCTGCTGCTGGCTGCCAGCCTGGCCATCACTTGCCTGCTGCGGCAGCCGCCCGGTGACGGCGGCCCAGGCGGCAGCCAGGGGCCCCAGGCCGGCAGGCAGCAGCCAGCGAGGGCCTGGCAGCCGTGGGGCGAGCGTGGCCGGCCCAGGCGACGCCATCGCATCGTTGCGGGGCTGTTTGCGGCGGTCGCTCAGGCGCTGACCTCGGTGAGGGGTGCCCACTGCTGCTTGCATGTGCGCATCTGCCCACGTGTGCACCACTACTTTGAAACTAGTGGTCTGCTGCTGAGGCATGATGGGTGCTGAGACCTGCCATCCCTACTACATCTGCGCCTGACCTTATCTGGCTCCCTCCCCGGCCCCTTTCCAGGCGTTCAAATCCGACCGCAGCCCGGAAGCATCGAGGGTGTTCCTGGAGTCGGAGGCCGCCATCCTCGTCTTTCTAGTGGCCATCCCAGCCCTGGCCAGCGAGGCATGGCTGGACCAAAATCATCTGCTTTACAATTTCGCCTGCCGCGTGGCGTGGGCCAATACAGGTGAGCCAAGGGTGGTGGCAAACGCGCCTGGTGTATTTGTTGCAACGCGCAGGGACAAGCAGTAGCATGGGTGATGCATGGAAGAGCGCCTTGTGGCAGTGCATGGCGCGTAATCCATCTGGGTGTGCAACCAATTTTCCAGGTGTTTAATGCAAGCCATGCACAGCCAGCTGCGATTTCAACATCTGCCATGCCACCATGCCTCAACGCAGGCAACGACCAGCAGCACGGTGTGGGGCATGCACTCCAGTCGGAGCCTCCTACCGGCCGACTGCGCCTGCTGCGCAGCACCTGGCAGCTGTTCCTAGGTGGGCAGGCCGGAGCAGGGAAGCAAGGGTCAAATAGTGTCTGTAATGGCATCGTGCTCACGTATTGGTTAGCTTGACGTGCCAATGTCCCCTGTCCTGCCCCCTGCTCGCTCTCCAGCCCGCTGCGTGCCTGTACAGCCCAGCCTCACCTGTGCGTTTGCCGCCCTCTGCTCTCTCCCCTCCCACACAGGGACGAAGTCGTTTGCGCTGCTGGGCCTGGCGGTCATTTCGCCGCTGCCCATGCTGCCGCACCTGCTGCTGGCTGTGGCAGAGTGGCGCACGATGACCGATGTGCGCTGGGCATGCCGTGCGCCCATGCTGCGGCACCCAGCGTGGCAGGGCTGGATCAGTTCGGCTCGAGCGCTGCTGGACAACACACCCATGGCGGTTCCATACCGCGGCGCAGCGGCAGCAGATGCTGAGCAGGATTGCCGCACCTTCGTGACGCTATTCCAGCTGGTATTTGGGGTAGTCGTTCCTGCTCTAATTGGCAGGCGGGTGCTGGAAGCCACCTCCTGGTGGCGGCGCAGCAGCAGGTGGCGGCGGCAGACGAACAGCAGCAGCAGCACTGGTGGCAGCCGCATCGCCCGCGCACTGGATGCTTTCCGTGTGGCGGCGGCGCAGGCAGAAGCAGCATTGCACTGGGTGTGTGACCAGCTGGAGCCTCGCCTCGAGTTGCTGCTCCCGCTGGCCTGGGCCACACTCGTGCAGCTGCTGTGGACGGTGGCACTGGTGCTGCAGTGGCCCCGGCAGCCAGGCGCTTGCGCGGCGGGATGACTGATTGATCACAAGGAGGCACCTCAAACAATAAAACATGACATGTGACTGTGAAAAAATGGCGCAAAGGCAGTTGGGAACGCAGTTGGATAGCAAGGATGGGAGAAAGGACATGCATCACATGCAAAACTTGGGTCTGTCGAATCGACAATTGGGACATGGAAGCTGGATGGAAGAAGCCAGTGGTCGAAGCAAAACTAAGCTCAGCCGGGGTGAACACATGCAACGTTTAATAACAGTGATAACAGTGAAAACACAAGCATTTCGTCTTGCTCAGCACAGCGAAATAACATGGTTCGAGGAGGTGGACAAGTACAGCCATTTCAAAACCAATAAAAAGGCCCAGCAGCCCCTGGCTCAGAGCCAAATGACAAACAAGTCACAAGGTGTTTAGGCGGCACCCCTGCCGCCATGCCCAGATGCCTGTGCTGCCAGCAGCACCAGCCGCACAGCCACCAGCGCAAGGAAGCACGCGGCAACGGCGGCAGCCCAGCGCGCCACACGTGCGTTCGGCATGCGGCGGGCCTCCTGGGCCAAAGGTCCCCAGCTGGCTGCCTCGAGCTCCAACTGCTCAGCAGGAGTGCAATGCTGGTTGCTCTCCTCATCATCTCCATCAAAATAGCTACGGCCGCTTGCTGCTGCGGCCGCCGGCGGCTGCCGCCAGTCGGAGGGCCCGCTGCCTGCTGGGCTGCCGAGGCCTCTGCTCTTGCCGCTGGACAGCTGTGCTGCCACGCTGGGCACGCCCTGCGCCAGCTCAGCGGCCTGGCTTGCCTCCAGCTCAGCGCCCTCACAGGCTGCGGTTGCGGCTGCCACTGCGCGCTGCAGGAGGGCCAGCAGGCAAGGCATGCCGCCTGCGTGCTGCACGTAGTCTGCTGCTGCCGCTGCGGCCTCTGCCACAAGGCCAGGTGGCAGCGTCACGCCCTCGCTGCCTGGCCAGTCGCCGTCCTGCTGGCCCTGCTGCCACAGGAAGCCCACGGCTGTGCCAATGTCACGGAGCAAGTCGTTCAGATGCTGCACCCCTGGCCGCCCGCTGATCCGCGCCAGGAATGCCCGCACCTCCGCCGCCGCCGCCTCGCAGGGCAGCACCAGCAGCGGCGCAGCACGGCTGAGCAGCACGGGCTTGCAAGCGCTGCCGTCAGCAGCAAAGCCGGCCAGCGGCAGCTGCACCTCCAGCTCACACCGCCCGGGATGCAGCCCCACAGGGCGCACCCACACGCCCGCTGTGGCAGCAGCAGCGCCTGCCGCCTCCTCGCCCTCCTCGCCGCTGCTGCTGCCGGACCAGGGCCGCTCAAGCACGCTGCAGCTGTCGGCCGGAGCTGGTAAATCTGCGTCGCTGTCGCTATCGCTGCCGCCGTCGCCGTCGCTGGCATCGCTGTCACTGAGAGGCGCTTCAGCACCACCCTCCAGTGCGCTGGCTGCTGCCAGGGCGGCCGCCGCTGATGCCGCGGGGCCCCAAATTTCGACTGGCACGTGGCGGCCCGCCTGCCGGCACACCACTGTGCCGCCTGCCAACGGGTCTGCCCCAGGCGGTGCGCTGGCATGCTGCTGCGGCAACTGCAGCTCCAGCTGTACCAAACTGCCCAGCTGGCCTGGCTCTGGTGCAGCAATGCAGGCTGGGTGGGGTGCCAGCTGTGGCTCAGCATGTGGCAGCATGACCACCCCAGCAGCGCCGCCCTCTGTGCCTGCCACGCCGCCCTGCCACTGCAGCAGCACCGCATTGTCGACTGCAGCACCCAGCGCGCGGGGGCAGCGCAGCGCTGCGAGCAGCTGCGCTGCCGACACGGTGGCAGCTGCTGCGCTGGCCTTGGCTCCAAGGAATAGGTCGACGGTGAGGTGCACACAGCCGGGCCTGTTTGGGGCCAGCACAGGAGGTCACACGTGAGCTTGAAGCTGCACACGGCACGGCAAGCTTTGCAGGGCAGCTGGGGCATGGCAGCCGCCCTTTGGACGGGGCAGCTTCAGAGACCACAGCGTCGACGGCAAGCTGCACCCCAGGCGCGCTGCACCTGAGGCATGCTGCAACTGAGATACATTGTGCATGCTAAACAGCAACAAAAGCCGCGTCCCTTCTCTCGTACGCCCACCTGACGGCTGCTTCCACCGCCTCCACTGACACCTGCAGCATGCTCTCCAGCTCAGCACGGATGTCCGGCCCCAGCTCGTGCGGCGCGCAGTCAAACACCTGGAGGTGGAAGATGGTGGGTAACAGGGGGTGCGGCACGCTCAAGATAGGCTGAACGAAAGTGCTCAACGGTTGCACGCCGCTGCGCAGCAGGGTGTGCAGGCAGGGCCCGTTGAAGGCACAGCTGACCAAGACACAGCCTCCCTTTTGTCCAGTCTATCCATCCAGACATGGCAGTAACCAGCAGCCAGTAACTGTACATACCTTGAGAGAGATGCGGTGCACGGTGCCAGGGGAGACGTACGCCGGGAGCTGCATCAACGCTGCAGCCGGCGCGGGTGCCATTGCCTGCTGCTGCTGGGCCTGCGCTGCCTGCTGCTGCGCCTGCTGCGCCTGCTGCACCTGCTGCGCCAGCACCAGTGGGTGCGCCAGCAGCTGTGCCTGCCCTGCCTGCTGCTGCGCCTGCTGCTGCAGCTGCTGCACCGCTGAGAACTGCCCCACCGCAGCCTGCAGGCTGGCGCCGCTGCTGCTCAGCAGCTCTGATGGGAGCGACGATGCCAGCAGCAGCTGCCCAGCCGGCGGTGCCGCTGCCAGCAGCTGCTGTGCTGGCGCCGGTGCCTGCCACAGAGCGCTGGACAGCGCGGGCACCTCCAAAAGATCTTCTAGCCCCGAAGGCACCAAAGGATCAGCTGCTTCACCACCCAGCCCTGCCACAGATGCTTGCTGGCTGCCTAGGCGCGAAGCACTGGCTGGGCGCAGGGCCGGCGGCGGAGCCGCAGCGCCGGCACCGGCCGCGCCCAAGCCGGCCCCAGCTGCCGCCGCGGCCGCAGAGGTGCCTGCGCCGCTGCCCGATGCTGCTGCTGCTGCTGCTGGGGCGGACACGCTGCTCTCACTGCCTGTGCCGCTTCCGGCCACTGCGCTGCCGCGCTTTTGCGCCTGCTTGCGCCGCTGCCGCGCCAGGTTGTGCGCCGTCAGGGCACGCTGGCCTGGGCAGAGGAGTAAAGGCGGCAGCAGCGTCCAGAGGCTGTCAGGAAGAGGTTCAGTCAGCTGCACGCTCGCATGCATCAGAGTGTGGCAGCGGTTGCATGCACGGTTGTGAGCACAGTTGTGAGCCCCTCTGGGCACCCCAGCTGCGCCCACAAGCAGCCCCACACCGGCAGCTATATAACGCTTACAGGTGCGCTTTGCGCCTTCAAATTCCTCCATTGCCTCGAACTTGGCACACCTACATTTGGCACGGCGATGCACCGCGTTTTGTTTAGTCTCTGTTGTGCAGGCCGCGGTGCCACAGTCGCGTTCCATCGACAGTTGTGCAACAAGCTGGTAAGCAAGATGGCGCATTGTGGCGGCTGCATGCAACGTGCTGCTGCAAGTCACAGCCTCACTTTTGGCAGAAGCGCATGTCGCGGCCCTGGATGGCCACCCTCGGCGCCTTGAGATGCTCGGCACAGATCTGGGCAGGCAAAGGGAGCGAAGCGTCACATGCCCAGCGGTGCACTAGGGCAGGGTGCGGGCGGCAATGCAGTGCAGGCTAGCTGTGCATGCAGCTGCAGCTGCACAAGCGCGCGCTACCGCTGCACAGGTGGGTGCACACTCACGTGGTGCCTCTGCAAAGATAGGACAGGGCGGCGAGGTGGAGCGCTGGAGTTGTCGGCAGCAAGCGGCGGGGCGGCGGCGGCACAGTGGCGAGGCCCCTCGGCCTGCGCCTTGCAGGCAAGCGGCTGACTGGCGTGCGCATCATCAAGCGGCCAGCCGCGCGCAAACGAAAGCTCTGGGCAGGGTGAGCCCGCTCCGAGCGGGGAACGCTCACCTTGTGAAAGCGCGCCTCCAGCGGCATCGTGCAGCCCTCCACCTGGCAAGCGCCGTCAAGCCATCGTTTTCGCCTGCGGGCTGGCGCAAGTCCCGTCGCCCAGTCGGCGGCAAACTCAGACATGGCGGCAGGCAACGGTTTGGCGGCTCAGTGCGTCGGCACGGGGCGAACAAGCGCGGGCGGGAGGCAGCGCAGCCAGCATGTGACATGGGCAGTGGGTCCACCCGCCTGGGCGGCATGGCGGTCTGTGCCGGCCTCCCTCTAACCCCTGCCTTAATGCATTAATTTAAGCTTCTTACCGCCCTGTAGCATTGCTTAAAACCGCTGTGGCGCAGGTCCACATGCGGATTATTGGGAAGCAGAGGGCAGCAGCCTTTCCACTCGCCACGCTGCCATTGCGCCACTCGAGCCATGTCGGTGGCGGTGCGCAAGCAACAGGGTTGCATGTGTGATGCGCAATCCGTCGACTATGAATGATACCGCACATTCAACCTGGACGCTGCCTTGATAACATATAATAAGATGCAAGCATTGCTGTTTACATGGTGTATACCTGCTCAAACAGGTCATTTAAATGACGGATACATGCATGCAGAGCTTAAGCAGAGATGGAACTGCACCCCACAGTCCCCTGCAGCTGCGCTCAAGGTGCGTGCACCACGTAGTGGCAGCAACAAACCGAATGGCTAGACTGTAAGCATTCGCAACGTCAGTTGCCATGGCAAGCAAGATTTCAGTCAGCAGCGATGCCCCTGGCGCATGGCCAGCAGGAGGGTGCAAGCGCCGTTCATGCACATGAAGAGGGAAAAAAGTAGGGGCAAAGAAGAGGGCACTGCGCCCATTGGCAATCAGAACACCAAGTGGGTGCACGGAGGAGTTGTGCGGTCATGGGTGCCAGGCGGCAGTCGATGGCGGCGCACGCCTTGGCCTCTGAGGGCGGTCAAAGGACATCAAACTGGTAGCGGCCTTGCGCTCAGGTGCACAGCTTGTACACAATGCCGTCCTTGGCCGTGAAAACACCGCTGCTACCGAGGGCGGCGAATGGACCGGAGGTGTGGTCGCCCAGGCCTCCCTTTGATTGGTCCGACCAGTCTGGGGGCAGCCAAGAGTGGAGCGGGCAGGCAGGCGGCATGGGTGGGGGTATGCAGCAGTGTGCATCGCTGCGGCAGCCAGGTATACCTGTACGTACGAGCCTGAAAAGACCGTGTTGGCCATACACAAAAGTCAAAGCAGAACGGCACAGCAGGCCTGATGCCCACCACAAACCACTGCCCAGCAGCACCGCACCTGTGTCGATGGGCGCGGCGGCCGTGGCAGCATTTGCCACGTCAGACACGCCCTGTCCGGTGCCGGCCACGTACAGGCGGCCGCTGGCCGACAGCGTGAGGCCGTGGGCGAACTTGGAGCCGTTGTTGTCGCAGTTGGTGACGTCGTTGGGGTCGCAGACGCGGATGGGTGAGACATCGATGCCGCCGGTGTTCAGGCCGCTGCTGGTCAGCACCTCCTTGGCCGCGGTGGGGCCCTTGACGCGCCAAATCTCGGTGTAGCTGGCGTAGATGTAGTCGTAGGTGTTGACCATGTCGTAGAAGCTGGGCAGGAGGCGGGGGAGGGAGGGGTGGGAGCCGGTGAAGGGGGGTGGGTGGCGCCAGAGCACGTGCACTCCCCGTTCTGTGCTCCAGGGCATGGTGCAGCCATGCCAAGTTGCTCGGCTGCTGCCAGCTCGCCCCAGGGCACCAACCCGTGTGCACGCAAAACACACAAAAACACACACAAACAGCCACTCACTATGTGCCGGACATGGAAAGGAAGAACACCTTGGGGCTGGCGGTTGTGTCCGCCGCAATGGACAGCGGCTGCACCGCGGTGGTAATTCCGCTCAGCGAGCGATAAGGGGTGGCCCCCGTGGCGTCAAAGGGCAGCGAGCTGCCGGGGATGATGAGGATGTCGGCACCGCCGTTGTTCATCACGATCAGGTCGCCGCTGCCGCCAGCGTCCATGGTGCAGGCGGTGGCTCCCACCAGGTTAGTCACCGAAGTGATGAGCGGCAGCGGGGAGGAGGGCGTGGTGATCTGCAGGAAAGGGTTGAAGGAGCGGCAGCAGGTTAGCAGGGGCGCGGGTGCACACGTAGCGGTGCGCAAAGCCGCTCAGGTTGCAGGCTGGAGTTGGGATCTGTTGCTCAGACATGCCGAAAGGCCGCAGCGTTGCAATGGGCGGTTATGCCAACCGGTTAACCGCCGGTTACGCCAACGTTGGCGCTTGCAGCAGCAGCGCCAGGCACGCTGTGCAGGGCAGGCACCCCCTCTCAGGGCCTTGCCTGCACGCTGGTGATCTTGGTGCCGCTGTGGGTCAGCACGTGGACCTGGCCGTTGGAAATGCCGCAGACCTGCGAGGAGGCAAGGCAGACGGGAAGGTGGCAGGGGAAAACTTGAGGCAGCACGCTTAGAGAACGTTTGCGCAGGGACGCGGCAGCAGCAGGTTTGCGCCCTGCTTGCACATGCACATGCGTCAGATCGAACAAGGTGCAAAATGCTGCGGTTAATTAAGTCGCATCCTTCCCGGCTGGCAAACATGGCGAGCGGCCCTCAGTCTGTAGCACAGTCTGTAGCACAGTCTGAGGGACCGCTTACCCCGACGGCGTTGGTCAGCTCCGGGCCAGCTGGGAAGGTGATGCCGCCGCCCACCTTGCTGGCATCTGCCTCAACCTGGGGAAGAGGCAGAATGCAGATTGGAGGCCGAATGAGCTGGCGTACATCGAGCACACGTCATCAGGATGTTCAAACTGTGTGCCGAACAATGCACAACAAGCCGGCCGGCTTGTGGCAATTCGCACACCCGGGCTCAGCTGCATTTCGGACACATAGCACCTACCCACCTGCATCAGCGTCGAGTACTTTCGGCTTAGGATGAAGTGCTGCGTGCCAGTGGTGACAAACCCTGCGGGGGAGGTGGCCGGGTGAATGGGTGCGTCGGTGGGGGGAGGCGTTGCAGAAAGCGCGGGCCAAGTGTGGGGGCGCAGCAGGGATGGGATAGCATCTCAGCCTGGGTCACTCTGCTCCCGCCCAACCGATCTGCCAATCCTCATCAGTCAAAGAGGTATCCGACAGCAATGCTGCGAGAGGGCGGACTGACCGGCGGGGCTGCTCCAGCCATACAGGAACTGCTGGTCTGTCAAGCTGCCGCAGTTGCTGATGCACTTGCGTCGGCCGTCGCCTGCAAATTGCGCCCAACAGGGGTGCCGGGTCATATCAGCGCGAGAAGCAGTGCCCCTGTACCAAAGCAGCGCTGCATGCAGGCCGAGCTTTCAAGGGGCATGAAGTGCCAGCTCCTATGGGCAAAGCCTCCAATCTTTCAGCCTGAGAGCCAAGCCGGGCAAGCAAAATGCAGCTGGGATGCCGGCAGTGCTTACCGCCATACAGCCAGCCGATGGAAGGGCTTCCTTCGTACCGGACCAGATGGTAAGAGCCATACCTGAGTCCAAGTGGAGTAGGGGGAGGCAGCCGGCATTTGCATGCGGTGAGCAGGGTGGCCGAGCGCTCTGATGAGCACAGGGCTGGTGCTCGGGATTGAGTGGCCTGAGACCCACCCACCCGCCCAGTACTCACACGTTGCTGTTCTGGCCAGCGCCGTAGATGTTGGTTGGCTGGCTGGAGGTGTCGCCGCTGGTGTAGGCCTGCAGGAGGCAGGGGGAGAGCACAGGGAGCGCTGAGATCAGCATGCTCTAGCAACGCCATTGTCGGGCATCCACAAGCTGCCCTCAGGCCCACACGTTTAAATGATCACGATCTCTGCAGAGGGCCGCAAGAGTGGCCCGCCACAACCAGCAGCAGCAGCAAGCAGCGCAGCCCGCAGTAGTGCGCTGAGCTGTTGACCATGGCAAACATTGCTTGCCGTACCCTCCACTCATCTCACCCAGGTCACAGATTTCGAGGGCTGGCCAGATGGAGCGGACGATTGGCCTGACACGTAGATCTGCGTGCCATGATGGGAGCGTGACAATTTGTGAGGCAGGATGGAGGGGGAATGCATGGGCAGGGCGGCATTGCATCTGCGATGCCTGGCAACTTGCAAGTAATGATGGTGTATGTGCACTGCTGAGCAGCGGAGCCGCACCTTGCCGTTGCTCTGGTCCACAGCAATGCCCGCCCAGCCGCCCATGGAGCCGCCGCTGCCGGCATTTGCGAAAGTATTTATGCTTGGCACCTAAATGGAGGTAGAAATGGGAAGAATTGCATTGGGGGTCCGTTAGGAAGGGTGGAGATGAATTGGCTTCGCCGGCACGCAGCGGTTGCCTGGCGCCGCCGCCCCAACCCACACTGGCCAACAGGCTTAGAATTGGAAGGCTGTTTTCGCACCGGCAGGGATGTAATGCCGCTATCAGTTCCTGTGGTGCTCATTCTAGCCACGCCGACGTAGCTCCACTGGAGAATTGAGGTGGGGAGAGGTACGGGCACAGTCAGGGTTGTTCGGACCGTGTTCCGTTGTGTGCGCACTAAGCATCAGGCATGGCTGCCCCGCTTGATGCTGTCCTTTCGTAACCAACGCCACTTACGAATTCTGCCTCGTAAAGGTAGTTTCCAGACCTGCGTGGCAGTGGAAGAAGAGCAGCAGTGACGTGGCGGGCCAGGTTGCTTGGAACAAACCGCGAATGAGCCACTCTGCTCCTACCCCTCCTGCCATCACCCCCGTGCCGCAGCTGGCTTGCATTTCCCTCAACAGCGGGTGTTGATTGTCATCCCGCCCCTGCCTCCAACACGTAACCCCGCACTTGTAGATGGCGTGCCGCCCGAGCGACCCTCCGCTGTAGCCATCCACCGTGTTCCAGCCGGTGGTCGTCAGCACGTTGGCCACCGCGTTTGTGCCGGTATTCAGCTTCTTGATGCTGCCGCTTGCTGAGGCCCAGCACCCTGAGTAAGGCAGGCATGGGGTGGGGTGCGGGGCAGTGGGTCGCATGGCGCGGGGTGGAGTGCCAATAGTTCCAGATAGCACGCATTCATGCGGGCGGGCGCCATGCAGCTGTGCCGACCCGCATGGGAGGGGCCGCTCAGCGCGGCGCTCGCCAAATGCTGCTTCCCTTTGCAACACTGCATCCGCCCATGTGCTTTGCGTGCCGTGCATGGTGTGCGGCTGGCCCCACCCTCAACGGGTCTCACCCATGTGGAGCAGACCGGCGCCGTCAAACGCCACGGCACGCACGTCGCAGTTCCCAAGGGCGGACGAGGCCCAGCTGCCGGCGTCGGCGCCGGCTGTGGTCAGTTTCTTCACGCCATCGCCGCCGACTGCCAGGTACAGGACGTCGCTGGAGTCGATTTCCATGTCGTTCTGCAGAAGGGCGGCACATGTGCCGGGTGCAGCAATGCGCTTTGCTCATCTGCACGGCTGAGATGCGTTGGAACCGCCATTGCCGGCATGCATCCTGTGTCACCCAGCACGGACCGCAAGGCACAGCATACACAGCACCGCATACAGCCAACAAACCAGAGATTCTGAAACTCACCACGTTGGTCAGGTCGTTGCGAAGGATCCAGCGGGTGCCCTGCGTGTCACGCTTGATGAGACAAGTGGTCTGCAAGGGAGGGTGGGGCGATGGATGAGAGGGTTGGGGTGGCGTCATGGCAGTGCACTAACCATGCATGCGGCGCCACAACGAGTTGGCAAAGCATTGCAGGGCACGCTGGAACCAGACAGCACAAGAGCGGATGAGAAAGAGACCAGGAACGGAAAGTGCCGCCTCACTGTGGTATAGTACGCGTTGCCTGCGCTGTCGTACACCATGCCGTTCCAGCTGGCACCCTCTCCAGTCTTGCACTGGCTGTCCACCATGGTGGGCGTGGGCGGGCAGCTGGGTGCCGTGGTCGGGGGGCTCGGCGGCGGGGCGGGAGGGCTGGGGCTGCGCACAGCACAGCAGAGGGGCAGGAAGAGGTAAGGAACGATGACGTCACATTGATCGATGGGCACATGCAAGTCCCCCGGGCTGGGATTGGGAGGGCGGACTGCATTGCAGCGCAGCACCACAGCACAGCCGACCCACCTGGGCGGCGGCGGCGCTGGGGAGGGCGGCGAGGGCGATGGCGGGCTGGGGCTTGGGGGAGGCGGCGAAGGGGACGGTGAGGGCGGAGGGGACGGGCTGCATGGCAGGCCGGGAGGGAAGGAAGCGGGTGTGCGTGGCAGAAGGTGGAGTCAAACATCACGTCGCTGAGCAATGGGGTGCTGGTTTGCATTTGTCTCGAGCATACTGTGCACCCACACTCCACACACATACGCAGAGCACCCGTCAAGACGCGCGCAGGGCCCTAGTGCACTAGTCAGTCCCACCTGGGTGGCGCCGGCGAGGGCGGTGGCGGCGCGGGGCTGCACAGTGGGAGGAGTCGGCAAACGATGCAGTGGGAGCAGTCGGGGGACCAAGCACAGGCTAATTCAGGGCGCAAATGAAGTATTGCAACTCACTTAGGCGCACAACACGATGACGGCAGCAGCACAGGTACAGCGCGGCACAGCATGCATTGCACACCTGGGCGGCGGCGGCGATGGGGAGGGCGGAGGTGGGCTGGGGCTCGGCGGCGGCGGCGAGGGAGAGGGCGGAGGCGGGCTGGGGCTTGGCGGCGGTGGCGAGGGGCTGCAGAGCAGGCAGCCGGTTGCATCAAGACGGCAGGATGAGCAGCTGCTGAGTGAAGCAATCAAAGCTAAGCGCGTCGGTAAACATCGCTGGCAGTGATCATATACAATGATTGTTCGCAGCACGTGCGCAGTGCAGTGGGAGGCGCAACTTGGCACAGCATGCATTGCACACCTGGGTGGCGGCGGCGAGGGAGAGGGCGGAGGTGGGCTGGGGCTCGGCGGCGGCGGCGACGGGGAGGGCGGTGGTGGGCTAGGGCTGTGAAAGGCAGGAGGGGATGCACCAAATCACCACATGTGCAGTACGCAATGCATGATTCCTGCCAACCTGATAGATGTTGGCACATCCAAAGCAGCAGAGGGTTCAAACCTTGGCGGCGGCGGTGGCGAGGGCGACGGTGGAGGAGGGCTGGGGCTGGGCGGCGGCGGCGAGGGGGAGGGCGGTGGCGGGCTGGGACTGCACAAATGCAATGGGGGAGCCGCTTGAGAGCATGGCATGCGCTACTTGTGTGACTCGAACGCAGCAAGCAGGGGAAACCCAACCCCTGGACGGCAATGCAAGGAGTTGCACATGCAGATGTCGGCAGGCCTGACTGTTTTTATCGCCCCCACATCAGCACAGCAGCTATCCGACTGAACCAACCTAGGCGGCGGCGGTGGTCTGGGGCTGGGGGGTGGCGGAGGGCTGGGGCTTGGTGGCGGCGACGGGCTGGGCGGCCTCGGCGATGGCGGCGGAGGGCGCGGGCTGCAGAACAAATGCAGAGCATCATCTACGTCAGCAAGCAGAGGAAACAATGCCTGCACGCTCCCTTCTAGGTGCAGAATGCTGAGTAGGACCACAGCGCACCTTGGCGGCGGCGGCGAAGGCGGCGGTGGGCGAGGGCTGCACAGCAGGAGCAACACAATAGGGGCATTCTTGGTTAAGGAAAGGACGGCGGCCGGTTCCGTTCTTCGCGTGCATGCATATGCTGATCAGCTTGGTCTTGCATTGCATGCAGACATGAATGCACACCTGGGTGGTGGCGGCGAGGGTGGTGGTGGCGGAGCCGCATCCGTTGTGAAGGTTGTGGGGGCCGAGGCGGGGCTGCGGATGGCAGGGCTGCCAGTCCGCACTGCCACGACCTGCACATGAAAACATCACGGATGCTTGCTGAGAGGCGGCTGCAGTACTGGCTAGTCTGCATTGCGTTCCCCGCTGTCAAGCACAACATTACTGCCTGCAGCCTATCCCGCAAGCCCACCAACCAGAACACAGCAACACCTCACCTGGACAGAGTAGAGGCTGTCATCATCCAGGCCAGTGAGGCTGCAAGTTGTTGGGTCGCTGGGCGCCTTGTCGCACGCCACCTTCTTGCAGGTGCCGGTGCGCAGCGCACACAGCATGAGCTCGTACTCATCCCAAGTTCCAACATTGGGGCCCCGCACTTCCACCACGCCAGCGGTAGCACCCTGAGCACGGGCCTCAGCGGCGGGGGCGCCAGCGGCCGACGTCACAAAGCGCCGGACGTTTGAGCGCTGGCTCACTTTCGGGTTTGCCAAGGGGCCAGTCAGCCCCTCCACATACACCTCGTACTGCACAGCAGCGGCATCGGGGGTGTGTGTGTTGAGCAGGCACGATGACACGATGTCAACAGTACCAGCCAGCGGATATCATGAGTATGTGGCCGCGCCCTGGCAACGAGCACTGGCTGTTTCCGAGCTGCACAAGCAGTGCAGGCAGCACACCGTCCGCCCATCAGGTGCCGACAGCGGCATCCCACCTGAGTGGCCGGTTCCAGGCCGGTAAAGGTTGCCACTTCAGTGCTCGTCTCAAACACCAGCGTGGTTGCGCCGACGAGAGTGAACCGGTACTGCAGTCGGCACGTGGCAGCTGGCTGTGTGAGCATGCGCATTGGCTGAACACGGGGCTGGGCTATGCAAGCATGAGCTGCTGTCAGGCAGCCGCCAGCAGACAAGAGCGTTCAACAGCCGTGGACGAAGGCCTGCTGTGCAACGCAGCTCACCCGGCTGTATGTGACTCCGGTCGGTGCAGCTGCAGTAGCGGTGGCTGTGGTGCTGCTCAGCTCGGCAGCCTCAATCAGGACTGGGGCGTCTGCCGGAGGCTGCTGCAGCACAGCCGTGTTGGCCAGCTGCTTCTGCTGCCCATTGATAACTGCATAACCCTGCACGCTGTACTCAGTGCCTGCAAAGCAGGTGATGGGCGAGGGCGATGGGCAAACATTGCAGTTGTTCATGATGGACGGAGGCAGCAGGATGCTTACGCAGTTGACACAGGAGTGCGCATGTGTACAGCAGTGCATTTCAGACCAGCCTGCAGCCCACCGGCTTACCGGCTTTCAACCCTGTCACGGTGCAGCTGGCAGTAGGGCACTCTTGAACGATGGGC